>Ga0074197_1000086_pt1 | contig 151589 bp, 113 predicted proteins | sample EPASupsiteSAE305_FD_64526 | JGI IMG/M metagenome (GOLD analysis project Ga0074197, IMG submission 64526) | Bioremediated contaminated groundwater microbial communities from EPA Superfund site, New Mexico - SAE3-05 reassembly with SPADES | ecosystem: Environmental > Aquatic > Deep subsurface >... | reverse complement strand
TGCCAAGAAAAGATGACCTTCTGGCTCTATATTACCCGAAGTGAAAATTCATCTTAGGGTAAAATATTGTAAATGTGATATTTTAAAAATAATGCGGAAACTATTTGGAAAACAACATAGAAGTTACAAGTGGTTTTGATACGGGCAGAAATTCTCGATAACTAACTGACTACCAAATGTTTTATATACGATGTTGCAGCAGTTTTGTTTATTATTAGTTTTTTGCCGATCTTTTTGTTAATTCCTTTTGGACATTTTTTTTAAATTTTTTAATATCTAGTTTTTGTTTTTCATGTATTGGATGATCATAACCATCACAATCAGTAGAGTATCCAGTTGGTACCCATCCAATAATATTATCTTTAAGTGAATTAATTTTCATTAATGTTTGTTCATCAAGTTCGCCAATACATGAATTCAATGAATTTTCAATTATTTTATAAGCTTTATAAGCATCAGAAACATCTTCAAGGAGTTCAACAGCGTAATAAGCCGCTTTAGGTTTATTAAAAAAAGTAAGACATTCTATTATTGAATAAAAATGATACGAAGATTTGGTGCTTTTAAAATATCCACATAATTCCTGACAAAGATGTTCGATTCCCTGCTGTGATTCAGGCACCTCCCAATTTCTTAAATTACAAGCTGCAAGTACACGAAATTCAAGTGTCAATTCGGGAATTTTACTTTCGATATAAAAATCTACCTTTAAAGCGTCAATCAAAAGCGCTTTTGCCTCTGGCAATTCTGTTTTACGTATTATCTCAGGAAAAGCTAAATTGAATCTATTAGGTAATTTAATATTGAGAAGTCCATCTTTTAATGGTTTTAAAATTGCAGGATTTTTTAAGTATTCTTCAGGAAAACTATGAGCCAATCTACTTGAAAAGTTACTTAAATCTCCTGCTGTTTCAAGAATTTTATCGACAGCATACCAAAAATAACTTGTTATTATTTTTTCATATAAACAATCTAATAATGTATTGGCTAGTTCAATTCCTAATTCACTCTCAACTGTCTTTTTACAATCATTTCGCATTTCTTCTATATTAAAAGTATAAGATGGAGAGCGAAGTTGAAGTGTTTTAATCATGCTTGATCTAATGTCATCTAAATTGGAACTCTTTCCTTGATTAAAATTTATGTAGAAAATTGCAATAAGTAGTAATAAAGAGTATGCAGAGTGGTATTTTTGAATACATTCATCTATAAAGATCTTTAACTCTTCGTTGTTTTCATATTTTAAAAAATCTGTTTTAATTAATTCGTCAATAATTGTATCAAAAAAATAATGTGGTTCCGATAGATTAAGAAAAGCTATAATCCGGTTTGAAATAACGGAATCCTTATTAATAATTTCTATTAGAATATTTTGATTTGCGATTTTTTTTATGGCTTCCCGTCGAACTCTTGAGTTTTCATCACTTTTTGCAATTTCTTCCAATAATGTTTGATCCGTTGATTTTTTAATTGAAATTATACGTATTTCAGGGTTTTCATCATTTTTTGCTATATCAGCTAAAGCTTCTTGACTATTTTCTAAACCAAGTTTTTGAAACGCTTTTTGCCGAACTCTGCAATTTTTAGCATTTATTGATATGTCATTTAAAACACTCTGATCCCAAGAATCTATCTTTTCTATTGCAATCAAAGCAAATTTTTCATCACAATTCTTTGCAAAGTCAGCTAGTACACCATTATTATTAATTTTACTTACAGCTTCTGTATAAACATCTTTATCTTTTTCAATTTTGGCAATTTGGATTAAAATTTCTAGATTAGTAAGCTTTTTTATAGCGGCTATACGGACAATTGCAGATTTGCCTTGTATTGCAATATCGGCCAAGATGTTTTGATCTGTTAATTTTTCTATAGCATCTTTACGAACGTAAAAATCGTTATCATTTAAAGCAATATCAACTAAAACATTTTGATCTGAGAGTTTTTTCACACTAGTTTTGCGAACAAAAGAATCTTTATCACTTTTAGCAATTTCCTGTAAAACATCCATATCCGTTAACTTTTCTACTGCTGTTATCCGAACTTCGTATGCTAAATCATTCTTAGCAATATATATCAGAATATTTTGGTTTGTTAACTTGCTTACTGCTGTTTTTCGGATCAATATATTTCTGGAATTTTTTGCTATATCAGCTATAACATTAAGGTCGTTGCATCTTTCTAATGCTGCTGCGCCAGCATCATTATCCAAAGCATTTTTTGCAATATTTGCTAATAGATTTTGGCCTGTCAGTTTTTCTACTACTGCTTTGCGAATCTTACAATCTCTCTCTGCAATATCTGAATTTATATAAACACCACCGGAAAAAACAATTTTGGGAATAGTCAATTCATTTAATGATTGTGTGATACTTATAGTAGACTTATTATTTTCTGTAACCTCTGCAAACGGTTCTTGATTTCCGGATTCAATTAACTTTTTATATGCACATTGTCTAACATAATAATCCTTATCTTTTAATGCAATTTCAACAATAATTTTATGATGTTTTGATTTATTTATGTTTGCTTTATTATTTATCCATAGCATTCTTTTATCAGAATTTTTACTTTTCCAGAGTGGATTAAATAGTCCCATATTAATTTTATTTAGAATTTTTATAAAACAATACTTACCCTTGTCTATCTACAGTTAGCTGTAACTGAAGCTTTTAACATGTCACATAACGTTTGATGGTATGGTGTCGTGCGGAATTACGAGGCAATTTCCTATCAATTTACACCGACTTTTTTTACGAGCCAGAACTATTCGTAACCCACTGAAACCCGCATGCACTATACCATGTTGAGCGCAGTTTTTTTTGCTTTATTTAATTCTTTTTTTCATAAAATCTAATATACAGATACTAATTTTAGCTTAGCTACGCATAGTATCTGGAAAGTTTCTATGGCCTATCAAATCAGGATATGATTTTAAAAGTTTGCCGATTCCATCTTCAAAATTACCTTGACTAACATCTACAAAAAGAGATTCTCTGAGCCTCCTAACTATTTCATCAATATTATTACGAAGCGCTAAATATCTTTTAAATTCTCCATATAAATCAGCAAACCCAGTTTTCTTCTCAAAACGTTTTTTTAAAATTTCTACAATCTCATCTAGTTCTAAGTCAATAGTATCTATTGCCTCTCCCGTAAATTTTCGATCAAGGAAAGTTTTATCTAGCACAAAAGGAAGGAATTTAATTGATGATCTGGTTTCTTTGCTAAAAGACTCTATACTTTCCATTGCTACCCAAGATGAAAGTAAGCTATTCTTTGAAACAACCGAAATGGTCAAATCTGTATTCAAGATACTTTCCTTAATAAAAGATTCTATATCCATACCAGAAGAAAGAGCCTCAGAGTCAATAATAACATTTATTCCTAAATCGGTCAATTTTTTCTTGATTTCTTCAGCTACTTTAGAATCTTTGTGATTGTATGAAATAAAAACACGTAAATCTTTTAATTCATTTTCTTTTGTCCGATTTAGTTCTCTTCTTTTTTCGCTAATGGCATATAAACTCTCAATTATTTTTAAGCGAAATGATTCAATAGTATTATAATAAATAACTAATCTATCTTTAAGTACTTCATTCTTAAATTCTGCAAGTTGAGTTATTGACTGAAAATCAATAGCAGACAATTCAATCGGTGAATCTTTTATAAATGTTAATATTTGTAAGCTTTTATTTGTTTTACTTCTTTCAGCAGCTTTTTGAAACTCTTGTTTTACATAGTTACTATATTTTGCATTAAGAATTAGTATAAATATGTCACATTCATCTAGCCAATTACTTAGTTGCTCTTTTACTTCTACTCCAACTGGCAAATTTTCAAACATCAATAGTTCAAATTTTATTTGTCTTTCTCTTAATGTAAAATTTATTTTTTCTACTTCAGACTGGACTAAAGATCTTTCTTTGTCTAGATCTCCGGTCATTGATGATGATAAAAATATTTTATAAATTTTCATATGTAGAAGTTGTTTAAATTGCGCTCAACGGTTTGAGGATTGGCGAAGGTGGCGATTTTTATCACAAATGTTCATACGAAGCACAAATGGTTATATACCCACAAAAGTGTCCTAAGAAGCACTGAACCGCCACTTTTGCCAAACCGCTGTTATGCGTTCGTTGTTCTTTTGTCATTAGTGTTGCGATACTTCTTTCGGAAATTTGTCAGCAATGAGGTTTAAGTTTATTCCGTGTTCCATAAATGCTTTTAGTCCGTCTAAAACGGTCGTAAAACCGCCAGTTGCGTCTTTAACCGTGTCTAATAGTTCGTTACCTGTTTTGTCGTAACCAAATTCTTTAATGGTAACGTAAGTTGTGCCATCAAGTAACGATTTAAACTCAAAAATAACTGTCGTGAGAGGTTCGCCCCATTCAATAGTGATTTTTTCGTTTTCAATAATGTCTTTTACCAAAACTTGGGCTGAATGATTATACATTTCCCACGTCCAAGTAACGGTTTTGCCGACTACTAATTTGTCGCTACCTTTTGTAAACCAAAATTCTTTGGTCAAATTTGGGTCGATAAAAGCATTAAAAACCTGCGAAGCAGGTTTTCTAATTTGCATTTGTGTTTCTACACAGTAAGATTTGCTATTTTCCATTGTCTATGTTATTTATGATTTATATTTTTCTGAAAGTCGCTTTGGTGCTACGTTGCAATAGGAAACAGTTAAAGCGTCTTGAAACATTTCTTTTCTAACCTTTTTTAAAACCACAATCGTCCAACCCTGTTTGCCCCAAGTTCCACTTACAGGATAAATTACAGACTTGTCGAAAGAACAAAAAACAGATTGGTCAATTTCGGATAATTTTAAAGTAACGGTTTCATTTTTCTGGTCAAGCGTTGCGAATATTTTTTTGTTCACTCGAAATGAAGGTTTTTCAAAATGTGGTTGCTCCACAGCTTCGTCAAATGCAAGTGCCATTTTTTTAAAAGTGTCGATGCTTACCATTTTGTAATTATTGTTTTTGTGAAACTGGTGTAAGATGTGTCAAAACACAAATCCATTTATCATTTTCTTTTCGGTAAACATCAGTAATCCACTCGTCTGCTTGCATTGGTTCGCCTTGCCAAGTTCCTGTATTTTTCCCACGTCCTGTTACAAGTGCAATGTTATCGTAAACTTTAACTCTCAAAATTTCTTTTGTCATTGTAGTATGTTTCAGCAAACCTTGTTCTACAACGTAGTAAAATCTTTCTTTTGGGATAATTCCGCCTTGTGCGTCCACTAAAACCCAGTCAGTCGAAATAAATTTTGAAATTTCGGTCAAGTTGTTAGAAATAACAGCCTTGTTAAAGTTGTCCTCAACAATTTGGAATTCTGTTATAAGTTGTTCGTTTGTCATACTTTATATTTTGATGTTGTCTGTCTGTTTTGGTGTCGGGGAATGGCGCACAACGGTGGCAATATGAGTAGTGCGGGATTTCAAGGCACATCACTATTAAACCGCTATGCTGTTTGTTAATTGCTTTAAAGTTCAAATTTACATCTTCGCCTCGCATTACGTATATTTATTGTTGCCCGCTGTGCTTATTCTAAATATCTAAAATCAAGTTCTCTAATATAATTTCCCTTAATATTAATTATTCCAATCAATGTATCTTGTGGCTGAATAGTTTTTTCATAAATATTTAATCGTTCAATGTCATCTTCTAATCTCTTGTTTGATTTATTTGCAACAATAGCATTTGCAATTCCAATAACTAATCCAATTGGTAGAAATTTTATTTTTTTTGTTGTATTACCTGCTGGATCAGTAATTGATTGAAAGGACCAAGGGCCCCAAAGAGTATGAAATAAATACAGTCCAGGTTTTTGCTTCACCTTATTGATGTATTCCATATTTGATAGCAAATCAACTTTTGTTGAATCAGAATAGATTTTAAAATTCTCCTTATTTATTATTATCGGTATTGTCGTCTTATTGATAATTTCGACTGCCACTGTATTAAAATCATATTTCTTATCCTTTTTATGATATCTAATATTGTAGGTGGAATAGTATGTATTGTACTCGTAATTAATTTCTAGAAAATCTTCACTTTTTTGTGATTGTGTAAACTTGAGTTCATTAGTCTTAATTGGTCTATAAGTAGCTGCACAGCCACTTAAAATTAGAAAAAGCACTAAAAAATAAATTGCTTTCATTTAAAATTGTTTTTGCTTTATATGTTGAAAAATCTCCTTGCATTGCGGGCAACGTTGAGTGTATGCAGCGTGCGGGAGTTCGTGGTCACTTCACTATCCACAGTTACTGCCCTTGCCAGCGAGCGATGAACTTGCAATTTGCTCTGAAACCCGCATGATGTATACCCTGCTTTACAACCAGTTTATTTACCAATTCTGTACCCAAGTCCTATTGTAATTAGCATATTAATATTCTTTGAATTTAAGTTTAATCCATAATAATTTGTCGAGCGAACCAAATCGCTGTTAAACATTGTTGTATAAGGAACCCGAGTCGCAGAAAAGTCATTATTATATTTTGAAGCAACCTTCCTAAGTCCAATATTAAATGTCAACTCAGATTTAAATATTAATTTATCTGATATATTTTTTGCATACCCAGTACCAAGTGAAAAACCAAAATCAAGCTTATTGGTATATTTCCGTTTTTTATCTTTTTCGTTATCTATCCATATAGAATAATTGATCAATATTTCTGATTCATCACTTACCGTTTTTTGATTTAAATAATCAATCCTTGATGATAACAAATAACCCATATACACACCTCCTGAAACAAAAATGTTTTTCTCTTTTAAAACGTATTTTCTCAATAAAATAGGGAAAGTCAAATAATCATTGCAGATTTTAAGTTTGTATTTTTCTGCCAATACCCCACCTATTGTTGTATAATCGGTTATTCTATTCGAATAATTAAGGTTAATCCCTTTTGATTCATAAGAAATTCCTGACAATAATGATAGATTGTTTTTGATGAAGTATTCAATCCGAATTCCAGACGCGACTCCAAATAATAAATCCTTAAGAATACCTGTTTTATAATCAAATGAAGAGAAAACAACTTGGTTAACGTCGGAATCGAAAATATTAATCTTATGTGGTGCTTCACTATTCAGCAAATTGGAAAAACTTGTTCCTATTGAAAACCCAATAATCAAATCTCCTTTTTCTTTTTTTTGAGCAAAAAGAACATTAGTAATCAAAATTAGAGTGCTTAAAAATAGAATCTGTTTCATCGCTGTCTTTAAATTAGTTGTAACGGTGGCGGTATAAAACGTTTGGGGATTCGGAGCTGCGAACCTATCAACCGATAAGAACCTTGCCAGCGAGCGATGCGCTTGGCATACCACTTAAACCCCAATGTTTTATACACGATGTTGGCAAACGTTATTTCCAATCTGAATTGATGTAATTGCTTTCTCTTTAATTATGTTGCAAATATTTATCAATAATATTTTCGGTGCTTAGAATACAATAATATAATTCTCTAAATATTATTTTATAATCTTCTTCGAATTCATTTTTTAATGCTAAATATTTATTCTTAAATAACTGGAATTCTTCAATTGTTTTACTTATTTCATTTGTAATATATGGATTATCTCCCTGAAAAATATTTTTTGCTGAAATAAGCCCATTTAAAGAATTTTTTATACTATAATTAGAAATAGAAAATTCATTGATTAATTTTAATCTTTCACTAATTTGACTATCTAAATTATTTATGTTAATGTTAAGATATTTAATTACTAATTCTTGCAATTTATCAACCCTTATTGGTTTTGAAATAAAATCAGATGCTCCAGCGCTATGAGCTTTTTCTTTTTCACCACTTAACGCATAAGCAGATGCCACAATTATTGGAGTATTGATATTTCTTTCTCTAAGAATCTTGATAAAATCATAACCCGAAATATATGGCATTTTGACATCTGTAATAATCAAATCAAAAGAATCTAGATTGGAATTATTTAATGCTTCTTTCGGATTTTCATATATTGTCAAATTGGCATAAAACTTTAAAATTTGGTATAAAAATAAAATTTCTACATTTTCATCTTCTACTAATAATATTGATTTAGGCGAATTATTTTTCATAATCCAAACAAACGAGTTTTATTTTTTTTTTGTTCTATTAAAATGTTCTGAGTTTCCGAAATATTATCTCTAAATGTATTAAAAAGTTTTATTGTATCTGCATCTATATCTTTTACTGAATCCAAGTCATACAATTTGTTTTTAATTGTATTTCCAAAATGTATAATTTTATTTTTAATATAATGTGAAATTTCTTTTTCAGTATCTTCCATATTTACAAAGGCAATCTCATATTTTTCAACAATACTGTCTATATTCATTATTACTTTTTTAATAGCGTGTTCTTTATCTTCTAATGCTCCTGTAGTCAAGAAAAGCACTGTGTCCTTAAAAACCTGCAAAGCAATGATAATGCTTTCAATAGCCTCAATGTTTTTTTTAAAGTTCTCATTTCTTTTTGAAACATTTGCTTGCTTGCGTGAAAAACGGTTATTCAATAGATTTGAAACAACACTCACTATAGAGACCACTATAGCTGTAAATGATGTTATTAATGCAATCTTAATTTCGTTACTCATCCTGAATATTATTTATAGTAATATATTATTATTTAAGTAGATGGAAACTTTATTTATCGCACCCTAATGTTTGCCAACGGTGGCGGTAAGCATAGTAAGGGTTTCGGAGCACCACACTACAATTTCCGTATGTCGTTTCTTTCTTATTCATATTTCAAATATAGCACTTTTGCCCTTATTATGTTTACCGCGGGTTGTACGTTGTTGTTTATATCTAAATTGTCACTAAAATAAATATATCCAAATCATTTTCTTTTTCAATAATCCCATAAAGTCTTATTCCAAGTTTTTGGTTTCTAAAAAGTGGTGAAACTACAACTTCTTTATTATATCCTAACAATTCTCTGATTTGATTTAGATATGGATTGTCTTTTAGGTATGACTTACTCAATAAAATTTTCGAGTCAATGTTTTTAATTATCTCAATATTTAATTTCATAGTTTCATCAACCAAATCAGCGTTCCAAATTGTGTTTGCTAATAGTCCTAAATCTAATTCAATAGCACCAGTTTGGTCAATAATGAAATTTGGTTCTATCATTTTAACACGGTTATTGTCATTTATTGCAGTAGTATTACCATGAATAAAATATTGACCTGAATAATCTGATTTTCTAAACCACAAAATCATATCTAATTTTGAAGTTATTCCATTAATACGATAAATAAACTCTCCAAATTTTTTGTTTGGTGGATTATCATATGAAAGGTGCCCTATATGCAAATAATATTCAAAAGGTGTTCCATCAAATATTTCATCACATTCAATTATATCCTCTGATTCTATTGTTTCTTCATTTAAACAATCCTGATATCGAATGATATTCCCTTTTATTAGTGGCTCCCAGAGTTTAATATCATCCAAACGTGTTCTTCTGGTACCAATGCCGTGCGGATTGTAATATTGCTTGACTTCTGTTTTATTTCTTTTGGGGAATTTCCATAATAAACTTCCGTCTAAATGGTAACTTAATTCTGCATAAGTCCAGATTTCAATATTTTCAGGATAAGAATTGTCTTCAGGTGAAAAAATCACTGATTTCCCTTTTTTAGGAAAATTAAAAATAAATTTAAGATTATCCTTCTCCCCATAATTCACACACTTAAAAAGGAATCTTATTTTTCCATTTCTTTCTTTAAAAAAAATTGATTTATTAAATCTAGTCTGTTCCATTAATTACTGTAATTCGCAAGTTCCTGATTCAATAACGTACAACGGACGGCGGTATGGCCAGTAAGGGATTGCAGGCGATTTACCTATCATGGTAAACGAAACTTTGAAGCGGGATACAAACCTTCGCACACCACTGAAACCCTTATTGGCTATACCGCTCTTTATATTTGTATTAAAATATTAACAATTATTTTCTTCATAATATGTATGTTGTTGATTTTCTTTTCTTTTTGGTTCTTTTTCTTTTCTTGTTAACTGTTGTTAATTTGTTAATATCATAAAAAAGGAATAGGGTGAACTTTTATACCGCGTAGGTAATAAGACCTATCAACACTTTTAGTCCCTATTCCTTTACCGTTGCTTAGAACCATTTAGAATTATAGGCATAAGGCCTTTGAAAGCTACTAGTTAGAGCAACATTTTGTTTTATCTTATTAGTAAAGTTATGAAAAAAAAATGCTTTATCGGTATTGATGTCTCCAAAGAAACTTTGGACACTTACATTCACGGGACGGATCATTATTTTGTAGCCCCCAATTCAACTTCAGGGTTTCCGTTTTTGCTTGAGGAATGTTGCAAAAGCCTTGGGTGTAAGACCCCTGAACTGTTTTTCTGCTTTGAAAACACGGGTAGGTACAGCCGGCAGCTTGCCGCTTTTTTATCCGAGTCGGGGATTACATTTACCATGGCCCCGGCTATGGATATTAAAAAGTCCCTGGGGCTGAAAAGAGGCAAATCGGACCGGATTGATGCCAAAGCGATTGCCCTTTATGCCTGGCAAAAAAGAGATTCCATTGAGCCCACCGTTTTGAATCCGGGAATGGTAGCACAGCTGCGCCAATTGCTGACCCTCAGGGACAAACTTATCCGCCACCGTACTTCGTATAAAAATGCAATCAAAGATTTGCAGGATACTTTTTTTGAAGGCGAAACCGAATTCCTCAAAGAATCACAGGTGAGAATGATTGCACATCTAAACCAGGAAATAGATATGGCAGAAGGTCAAATAGAACAGATAATTGAGAATTCCGGGAACTGGAAAAACAACTACCATCTTATCCAATCTGTAAGAGGAATTGGACCGGTTCTGGCTAAATACCTGATTATTTACACCGAGAATTTCAAACGGATAGACAATGCCAAAAGCTTTGCCTGTTATGCCGGCATCGCACCGTTTGAGTACTCCTCGGGATCTTCCATCAAGGGTAGGACCAGGGTACACCCTTTTGCCAACAGACACCTGAAATCACTGCTGAACATTGCTGCCATGGGGGCTATTCAGTTGCAGGGCGAATATAAGGCCTATTACCAGCGAAGAACTCTGGAAGGGAAAAACAAAATGAGTACCTTGAATATCATCCGCAACAAACTGGTTTCACGGGTTTTTGCTGTGGTAAAAAGGCAAACACGATATGTGGATTTAGGGAAATTTGCTGCTTAATTTTTTAATCAATTATTTGCTTTTCCCTTAGAATAGTGTTAGCGGGTCGTTGTTTTTTGTCCATTAATATTTGTCATTATTTGATGAAGTTTACGAACAGTATTTACATTTCTAATTGTCATATTCTTGTATAATTCTGTCCCCATAAGTTTTAACATGCCACTTTTGCTGTAATCCTTACCTTCAACATTCCACAAAACCGCACCTGGAATATATTTCACATTATCAACCGGATTAATTTGCAACAGTTCCATAATTTCAGGTTTATCAAATTTTTCCCATAAAAACATAACATCCGTTCGCATCATCTCATTCTTTACCCATGTGACAGGCAGTTCCTGACAAATAGTTTCTATATTCTCAATATTTCTTACCAAAACTTTTAACTCCAACTGAAAATCTTTTTTTATTGCTTTTCCTATTTCATTCACAATTACATCTTGTCCTTTTGACATATTTTCAAAAATAATATTGCCCGAATTGATATAGGTAACGACATTTTCAAACCCAAGTAATTCAAAAGTGGTTTTTAGTTTTTTCATCTCCACTTTTTTATTGCCGCCAACATTTATTCCTCTTAGAAGGGCAACGTAAATCATGTCTATAATTTTCTGGTTATTAAAATTATGTCCCAACAGAATGTTATTCTTTATTCTTCAGGAATAAATGCAATTGCTTCTACTTCAATCAAATAATCTGGGCGCGCCAGTGCTACAACAAAAAAACCTGTAATAGCTGGAGGATTTTTCAGATTGCCCAAATATTTTTGAGAAGCCTGAAATCCACGATACAAATCTTGTCCTTGAACAATGTGTATGGTCAATTTTACAAGATTGTCAAATGTTGCTCCACAAGCTGAAAGTGCAGTTTGTAAATTTTTCATCACTTGCTCAGTCTGTTCGGCAATATCTCCTTTGCCTACTATTTCTCCTTGCGCATTTACAGCGTCTTGTCCGCCAATATAAATGGTCTTCCCTTTTCCTTGTGTCGTCACAACTTGTGAAAATGCAGGATTTTTTGAAAGTCCGTCTGGATTGATGTATTCTACCTTTTTGCTCATTTCTCTGTTGTTTATTTGTTCAGTTTTGTCCATTTGATTGTCTATTGAATCCAAATGTAAGAAAACAAATTAATAAGAAAGTTAGTGTCTTTTTCATAATCATGTGATTTAATTTAAGCAAACATAATATCAAAGTGACAACCCTATGTCAGCATAAAAACTCATCATCGGAGCATCCTTTACAATGCCCGCTAACGGTCGCGTGTATGAAATGTTGGGGATTACGGAGCTGCGTCTGTATCCCCCGTGACAAACCATGATGCGAGACTAACTGTTGCGTAACTGACACTGCCCCAATATTTTATACACGTTGTTGGGTGCTGGGCTTTTTTATCATTTCTAAAAATATTCCTTTTTGGAATAAATAATTTTACTATCTTTGCAAAAATAAGTAAGATGAGCGAAGTTACAATAAAAAATTCGGGTGCTACATTTACTCCTACAGAATTGGCTGATTTTCTTTCTGATAGATTAATCTCAGAACTTAATCTGCATGTAGAAACCTCATATACTATACTTGACCCAGCCTGTGGAGAGGGAGAGCTTTTGTCATCTATCGCTAGAAAATTCAAGACTTCACAAAATAATTCCAATCTTAAAATTAAAGGTTTCGATACAAATATTGATTATTTAATAACTGCTAAGTCAAATTTGTCCGAATTTGATATAGATGTAGATATTCAAAATCAAGACTTTCTTAGCACACAAGGAGTTTGTATTGAGCCTTTGAATTTATTTAGTCAAAATATTAGTGAAGAATATGCCGATATAATTATTGCAAATCCGCCTTACGTTAGAACACAAATACTTGGAACTGAAAAAGCTCAAGAAATCGCAAAACGATTTAATTTAAAAGGACGTGTTGATTTGTATTATCCGTTCTTAATCGCAATGACAAATGTTTTAAAGAAAGGTGGTTTGATAGGTGTAATTACTTCCAATAGATATTTATTTACTAAAAGTGGCGAATCAATTCGGAAATTTTTGCTTGAAAACTATGAACCAATTGAAGTTATAGATTTAGGAGACACCAAGATTTTCGATGCTGCTGTTTTACCAGCAATATTTATAGGTCGAAAGAAAACAAGTAAAAAACAACTTTCTGAACCATGCAAGTTTGCTAAAATCTATGAAGAGCTAAATGGAATTGATAAACCTATTACTGTAGCTAATTCTTTATTTGATATTATAAACACTAACAAATCAGGTATTTATTCGGTTAATGAACGAAAATATAATTTTTCCGTAGGCTTATTGAAACACGCTCCCAACAAAGCAGATATATGGCAAATGACCAATCCAGAGGAAAATAAATGGATTGAACAAATAAGTAAGAATTCCACATTCTTAATCGGAGATAAATTTAAAGTCAGAGTAGGTGTAAAGTCATGTGCAGATAATGTTTTTCTTAAACAGAGTTGGGACAATGAACCTTTTATACCTGAAACGAATTTATTTAAAAAACTGATTTCACAAGAAAACATAAAACGTTGGTGTTATTCTTCTGAGAATGACCTTAAAATACTTTATCCGCATTATTCTGAGAATGGAAAAAGATTAGTTATTAATCTTGAAGACTATCCAAATGCCAAGCAATATTTTGAGGCAAATAAAGAGCAATTAGAAGGTCGTAAATATTTAATTGAAGCTGGACGTAATTGGTATGAAATGTGGGTTCCCCAAAATCCTGAATTTTGGGCTTTGCCAAAATTAGTATTCCCCGATATAAGTGTAGATGCTAGATTTTACTATGATGAAAATGGTTCGGTTGTAAATGGCAATTGCTACTGGATTGTCGCTCAATCCGAACAAGAAAAAAACTTATTATTGTTGATACAAGGTGTTGCAAATTCAGATTTAATGGCACAATATCACGACTTATGCTTTAACAACAAATTATATTCGGGTCGAAGGAGATATTTTAGTCAGTATATTGAAAAATATCCAATGCCAAACCCCAATAACAATATCTCAAAACAGATAATTGAAGTTGTAAAGACCTTAAATGAATTATCTGCATTAAATCAAGATGTAACTGAACTGGAAACCAAGCTCAATAAATTAGTTAATGAATCTTTTGGTTTTTAAGGATTATAAACACACTTACCCTCAAAAGTATTGAAGAAACTCATCGGGATTGAGCGTTGGCATTTATAACTAACATCGCTAACGTAAGTAAATATTTCGCCAAGTTTTTCTCCAGGGGCAAGAATAATTCCTTCGATTACATCAGTTTTGGGGTTTGTAAGTGCAATTAAATAACGAACATCAAATGTTGTCAAGTTATTTTCTGAGACAACAATTTCCTCTTTTTCTGGAGTAAACTGACCCAAATCAACTGTTTGTGTATCTTGAACTTTTACCTCTAATAATTGATTTGGAATGTCGGGAAAGCCACCAACTAAATTTTGGTTGTCAGCCATTTTGTATCCTAAAAGTTCAAGTGTCATACGTTCAAGTGCTTGACCTCTGTTTTTAGTTGCTGAATTATCTAATTTCTTGCCAATTAGTTTTTTAGCAACCATTTCAGTCAATAGTTTTATTGAATACAGGTTTTGTATGCTTGGTTCATTAGCCATTGAATCATCCGGCTGTTTATATGTGTCTATAATTAAATAAGATAACTTCTTAGAATCTGGAAATGATAAAATCTTTGATTCGCTTGTATAAATCTGATTACGGGCTTTATTGGATATTAACAATTGATGTTTAATCGTTGGTTTTCCAAATTTTCCGAAATGCGTTTCAATGTATTCTGCTGTAAGTATGACAATTGAAGAGATGATGTTTTTCAGAGTATCAATTTTAACAAAAACGTATCTCACTTCATCACATTTTAATGTTTCCCCTGAATCATATTTTATCAAAACTGTTTTACAATTTGGTATCCTATTCCATACTTGTAAGTTATAAGAATCTCCACTTGTTACAGTATATGAATCTATCAACTCTCGGAGCATCTTAGGTACACCTTTCTTCTTGGGCGGAACAATTTCAAATTCTTCATTATTAGCACCTACAGGGAGTCCGTTTCTTAGTAATTCATTAGCAATAAGTTTTCTAATATTAGCTCCGTCTGTTCGGGTTTTACCTGTTAATCTAAATTCGCTACCAACAAGACCTTTTAATATTTCAGGCAGTTTTGATATTTCTGTTAATTGTTTTGGGGATTTTGGTGGAATTTTAAATGCTTCGTCCATGATTCTTTATTTTACTGATTCATAATCAGGAATAAAGAATGTGATAGGTTGATTATAAAATTTTGCTAATTCAAGTAAAATCAAAAAGTCTACACGCCTAGCTCCATTTTCAATTTTTGATAGTTCACTCTGTGAAACAATCTTGCTATCTGAAACTTGCTTTTGTGAAAGTCCAGCGTGCTCACGAGCTTCAATCAATCGACTAGAGAGGAAACGTCTCTTTTTACTATAATCATTTCTGTTCATAATACTCAATATTCCATTTCGCAATATTATGAAGAATGATTTGTTATTCCTTTTTGGAATATTTCTAATAAATAAAGGACTTTATCAGTGGAAAATTCAATTTAAGTATCGCTTGTTCGGAGCTTTCTTAGCCTTGCACCCAACATCCCTATATACCTACCTCCCCTCTTCTATTCAGTATATATCGGTTTTGTTTACAACTGTTTTTTTTAATCCGTTTTCCAAAGTAATTTTATTCATCAATATATCCAAGGGGTTACGCATTTTTTTATTGTTTACTGCTATTACATGTGTATAAACCTCCGTGGTCTTGCTGTTTTTGTGCCCAACAATTATATATCCTCAGGTTTAAGGCTGGTTTCATAATTTGTTCAGTAACCGTTATCAAAATTAGCCCAATTAATCAAAAAAACAAATTTTAATGGAACAGGTGGGAGCAGAGTAAGAATGATAACTAATCTGGGGCATCGTATTATTTTACACCCTCTTCCGGATTTCGATTCTTTCGATGCCCGGTAAGCCTCTAGATCTATCCAATAGATGCCATACACCGTCCGGCAAAACTATTAATTGCAGCCCTTCAATTTTTTTATTCAAAAAACCAAATTATCCTTTAGCCATCTTTATATTTGGCCTATTGTTTTGAGCATCGAAAATGGTTTTATAAAAAGGTCAAATAAACGATTATGCCAACATATATTACAGCCCGGCAATTCATGGAATTAAAACAGGCGCTTCCGGTGATTGATGTGCGGTCGCCGGGGGAGTTCGGATTTGGGCATGTGCCGCAGGCCATCAATATCCCTATTTTCGATGACCGGGAACGGGCCCTGGTGGGTACCCGTTTTAAAAAATCGGGACGCGATTTTGCCATTGAACTGGGGTTGGAGTTGGTGGGGCCTAAATTATCGGCTTTTGTGAAACAGGTCAAGAAAATTGCCCCGCAAAAGAAGGTAATCGTTCATTGCTGGCGCGGCGGTATGCGTTCGGCCAGCATGGCTTGGCTGTTTGAAACCGCCGGGTTTGAGGTGTTGCTTTTGCAGGGCGGATATAAAGAATACCGGCGGTATAACCGGGGACAGTTTTCAACTGCGGCGCAACTGCTCATCTTGAGCGGTTACACCGGCAGCGGTAAAACTGACATTTTAAAGGAACTTAAAAAGAAAGGGCAACAGGTTATCGATCTGGAAGGATTGGCGCACCACAAAGGTTCGGCTTTTGGTGCCATTGGGCAGGAACCCCAGCCCACCAACGAGCAGTTTGAAAACAACCTGGCCGGGGAGTGGCACTTTTTGGATAAGAGCCAGCCCATCTGGCTGGAGGATGAAAGCATCACCATGGGCAAAAATGGAATCCCCGACACGCTGTTTAATGCCATGCGCGCCGCACCTGTTATCCGGGTGGATATTCCCCGCGAAGTGCGGGCCAAACGGCTGGTTCAGGAGTACGCCTGTTTTGGTACGGAGCTTTTGGCCGGATCCGTTGCCCGCATAGAGTCGAAATTGGGAGGGCTGCGTACCAAAGAAGCTATGGACGCTTTGCAGTTGGGTGATTTTGAGAAGGTAGCCCACATTACCCTTGAATATTACGACAAAGCTTACCTGAATGGGTTGGGAAAAAGAGATCCACGGACTATCCGTTCTATCTCCATTGATAGGGATGATCCAGAGAAGACGGCAGAAACTTTGGTTGAATTTATTCAAAGATTGGGGTTCTGATTATGGATTGATTTGAAACCATAAAAACGTTTCAATCCACTTAAATATAGTATTTTATGAAAAAACCAATCTACCTCGGTTATAACGCTACTGCCTCCATTGCCGGGGAAGTGTTCTGCATCAATTATTAAAAAAAGCGATCCCCGACATCCACCGCAACGGGCATCCCACCGAGGTGTTGCCCAATACCTTGAGCGTGGGTTTCCCGGGAACCGATGCTTCATCCATGATAAACCAGTTGCAGGGAATAGCCGTTTCTGCCGGAGCCGCGTGCCATGCCGGCGGGATCAGCATTTCAAGTGTATTGGAAGCCATGAAAGTTCCGGTGGTGCTGGCTCAGGGAACGTTGCGTATTAGTACGGGCCGCGAAACTACCAACCAGGAAATTGAATCGGCGGTTCAGCAACTTGCAGGCGCCTATTCGCAGCTTAAGAGTTAAGGCTTTTAACAAGAAGGCAGGGCGACCGCATTTAAAAAACCCCGTAGGGATTTAATTTGAATAGCCCCGGCTTTTAAGCCGGGGAATATGAATTTGCGGTATAATTTCGGCACAAGCAGTATATATTTATTGGAATAATGTATAATACATGTGCCGAAAATGGGAATTTCAAATTTTTCGTTCTTAAATGCGGTTTCCCTGAACAAGAAGGTGCCCGGTTTTGGAGAATCCAAAGGGTTTGATAATTTTGTACTTCGATTCAGTGTTGGTTCTGAATGGAATTTCACACGATCTTTTAAATGGAAATTTTTGTTTTAAGTATCCTGATTTTATTGAATGGTTTTTTTGCATTGTCTGAAATTGCATTGGTTTCGAGCAAAAAATCGAGGCTGGAACAGTTCCGTAAAGAAGGAAAAATGGGAGCTAAAATCGCTTTAAAGTTGCTGGACGATTCTGAAAATTTCCTGTCGGCCATTCAGGTGGGGATTACTTTTATTGGAATTGTGACCGGCGTTTATGGCGGCATCAGCATTGCCGATGATTTGACCCCCTTTTTTGAAAAGTTTGCATTTATGCAATCATATGCTGCAAAAATAGCGCTAGGCCTCACCGTTTTAGCCATCACGTATGTTTCAATTGTAATTGGGGAACTGGTTCCAAAAACCATTGCATTGAGCAACCCTGAAAAAATTGCTGTAAAAGTGGCTCCGGTTATTCATTATTTTAGCACCTTGTTTTATCCGTTTGTAAAGTTACTGGCTGTTTCAACCAATCTTATCAACCGGATGCTTGGCATTAAACACAAACAGGAACAGCTTACAGAGGCTGAACTCAGGCAGATGATAAAAATCGCTTCGCACGAGGGGGTGATTGAGAAAGAGCAAAATGTCATTCATGAAAAAGTGTTCTATTTTTCCGATAAAAAAGCCAAACATTTGATGACCCACCGCACCGAACTGGAATGGATTGATATTGAACAGCCTTTGGGTGAAATCAGGGAAGTATTGCTGGGTGTTCATCATTCAAAGGTTGTTTGTTGTTCGGGGTCATTGGAAAATTTTTTGGGTATTATGTACCTGAGGGATTTTTATAAATCGTTGGGAAGTCAGGAGCCTTTTCAAATCAAAGCATTGATTTTAAAACCCATGATTGTTCCGGAAAATACCGATGCAACAAAGGTGCTTGAACATTTACGTTCCAAAAACAGTCATATTTGCTTTGTGGTGAATGAATATGGCGGGTTCGAGGGAATTATCACCCTGCACGACATCATGGAACATTTGGTGGGACAGATTCCCGACGAGGGTGAAGTGTATGAACCCGATGTGTTTGTCCGCGAGGATAAATCCTATCTGGTAAACGGGGATGCACCCGTGGAGACACTGGTTGAAATCATTCATGATTTTTCTGTGGACTTTGAAAAGGTGGAATATGCCACCGTGGCCGGATTTGTTTTCAACCGATTGAATAAAATGCCCCGAATTGGCGACAATTTTGAGTTTATGGGTTACAAATTCGAGATTGTAGATTTAGACGGACGTAAGATCGACAAGGTATTGATCTCAAAAAAGAAATGACGGTAGGATTTAGTGAACAATAAATTTAAATTTAAACGGTTTATTTTGATAAAAAATCCATTTGAAAAAGTTTATCATTGCTGTAATCGTTGCTGTTAGTATATCGGTAGCTCTGAAGGGTCAGGCCTATCGGGTATTTAACATTGATGCCAGCCGGTTTCCATTGATGAAAGCCCAAATTTGGGCGGTGGACAGTAATTACAATGCCAGCCAGTTAACTCTCAAAAACATTCAGATTTCCGATAACGACGAATTAAAAACGCCCATCGAATTTAAAGCTCCCGGTTCTTCCATTTTACCGTCCTCAATCGTTTTGGTGTTGGATATTTCCGGCTCCATGGAAGGGGTAAGGTTTGATATCTTAAAACAAACCGTGGCTAATTTTCTGAAAAACCTGCCCATGGAACTTACCGAAGTTGCATTGGCCGCTTTTAGCGACAACATGTATTTGCTGTGCGATTTTACCCACGACCGGAACCGGTTGAACCAATCGTTGACAAAAATTTCTCCCGGGGGCGGAACCAGCTTCAACAATGCCTTTTTAACGGAATTTTATGGAGCCTTGGACATTTCTAAAATGGGTAAGTACAAACGGGTAGTGATTTTTTTAACCGATGGACTGAGCTCGGCTAATTATAATCTGATTGTGCAACAGGCCATCCGCGATACCATCCAGGTGAACTGCCTTACAGTTGGGCTTCCCATTAGCGATGAATTGCTGTTTATTGCCAAAGAAACCAACGGCAATTATTACAGCGACTTGAACACTCCCAACGACATTCAAACCGCGTTTGAAACCATTTACCATCAGATTCAGGAAAATACCTACGGTTACCTTACCTGGAGGGCTAACCCCAGTTGCAACCCTGAGAAGGAGACGACGATAACTTTGGGGGGACAACAGTTTCGAATTCAATATACCATTCCAGAGGAGCTGGTGGGTAGCGTGGAGGTGGCACCCTCGTCAGTCACTTTTGGTGAGGGCTCACCTCAAAAGACCCAATACAGACCTGTTTTTGTAAAAGGAAATAACATTGATTTACATATTACAAAGGTTACCAACACCAACGATTCCCTTTTTGGTTATCAAAAGTCAAGAATCCCTTTAATTACTAAGGCCAATCAATGGGAAACAGTGAACCTGACCTTTACCCCCATAGACAGCATCTTTACTTTGGCTACTTATACCATCCAAAGCAAAAACTGTCCCGATCAGGCACTTTTTGCCTCTTCCACGGGTAAAAAGAAGCTCTTGATTACAGAACCCCACGGAGGTGAGGTTTTCCCCAGAGGATTGGCTATTCCTGTTCAATGGAAAGGTATCGACCCGAGTACCCCGGTCGATCTTTATTTTCAACGGGAAGGTGAAACCAACTGGACTTATCTTTCAACGGGAGCGCACTTTCATCATGAATTAAAAGCACTTTCTTTGGATGGACAGATACGGCTTCTGGCGCAGATTACCAACAACCTTACCTTTCGAAACCTGATGAATGCTCCGGTGACTGTTTTTAGTGAACAGGGATTCAAATCGGCAGTTTTTAATGATGGGGGGACCGAAATCTTGACACAATCCGGAAGTTCGATTATCCAAACCTGGGATGCCCTGACCGGGGCAATAGTCAATAATTTTGAAAACACAAACCCTGGCGAAGTCGCTTATTTTGCCAGGTTTAATCGGGTGGTGAATGTATCAAAGAACAATATCACCTTGTTGACCAATCGGAATGGGATGTTTGTTAAAGACGTCCCATTGCCCGGAAAAAAAACCTGGACTTCCTTCGTGTTTATCAAAGGAAAAGAATTCTATACCTCAGCCATGTCTTACTCATTCACGAGGTTTTGGGATCCTACATTGAATTTTACTGTAAATGATCTGCCTGGGGGGAAGATTCTGGATGCAGCAGTTACCCCGAACACAGAGTATATTGTTGGCCGCGAAGATGACCGGTTATTGGTTGTAAAAGTAAAATCTTCTCAACGCTGGTTTTCCATCCCCATCGCAGAAGCTTTGCAAAGAACGGTGCTACACCATTCTAAAAACTATTTGGTGGTCGATCAATTTCCTACTTGCGATTTGTATGAGTTAGATTCAAAGAAGAGGATTGCCTCATGGACGAAGCAGCATTTTTTACAGTTTGAACCTTCAGGGAACCACCTGATTTTGCAGGATAGCCTCTGTACTTCCATCCATTCACTGGAATCAGGTGCGGAGGAATGGGCTTTTGGAGCTACGGATACTTTTCAGGTATCTAAAAACGGGGAGTATCTGGCCTACTATGCGCATGATTCTTTAAAAGTAGTCCAACTCAATATACAGAAAATCACCGATACCCGGAAAGTGCACCAATTAAAGCAGTTTCAGTTTTACCCCCAAAAAAATTATTTGGCATTACTGAGCAGCGATTCGTTGATGATTGTTGACTTTAAAACGGGAAAAATACTGGAAAAAGTGAAAGTGGAAAAGGATTTGGTGGTGGATATGGATGTATCGCCCACCGAAGAATCGATAGCCATTGTTACTCAAAAAATGATTGCTTTGTGGAAACCCGGAGTTCCTGTGGATAGCGACACTTCAGCCTATTTTCAGGTTGTTTCGCCCAAACCAGAAGTTCAGGGATTATTAACCTTTGAACCGCAATTTATCCATCAACAGGTTGAAAAAGTATTTAAAAAAGTGATTAACAATTCCACACCTTTCCCCATTACCGTCGATTCTCTGGTTATTGAAAAGTCAAGTACAGCATTTGAGTTGGTTTCCACCCACGGGCCTATCGTGCTGGAGCCAAAACAATCAACTTCTGTTGAAATCCGTTGCTGTCCGGATAGAGTAGGGGAGGTAAAAGGAAAATTGTTGGTTTACAGCAGCATCCATCAACAGGAAATCCTATTACAGGGATTGGGTCTGCAGCCTTCGTACGTATTGCTTAATCCGGTAGTTGATTTTGGGGAATGGAAAGTGGGAGAGGCTGCTCATGAGTTGATTCCCGTTCTGATGAACACTGGAAATACGGAACTGTTGGTTTCTCATCTTGAAATATGGCCGCAAACTACCAGTTATTCTTTAAAAAACTCCTTTGCTAAGAAAACCTTGCGCCCTAACGATACCTTGTGGGTGAAGGTGCAGTTTCAGCCGCAATACCGGGGAAGGCAATCGGGGATTTTGAAATTGGATATTGGGACTGCCGAATCGGTGTCAGTAACAGAATTGATGGGAACGGGATTGGCAAAAAGGCAATTGGTTATTTCCGGGAGAACCTTGCATGCAAAAACCTTACAACCCTTGACAGCCCAAGTTGTTTGTACCGAACTCCAGTCGAAACGGATGATATGTCAGGAAGATTCAAAGACTGATGGAACCTTTTCCTTGGTGCTGGCTACCGATTTGAATTACAGCCTTACCGCTCTGTTGACAGGCTACTTTTCATCAAGCGAGAACCTGGATTTGGTAGCAACACAAACCGCCGATTCCCTTTGGGTCCAGATATTGCTCACCCCTATCGAAACTCAATCGAGAGTGGTTCTGAACAATATCTTTTTCGAGTCTGGAAAAGCCGAACTCATGGCCATTTCGCAGAACGAACTGGATCGGTTGGTGTCGTTGCTGATATTAAATCAAGGGTTGGTGATTGAAGTTCATGGTCACACCGATTTTGTTGGAACCGGGCAGGAGAACCTGCTGTTGTCGCAGCAAAGGGCACAGACCGTGAAAAAATATATGGAAGGCAAAGGCATCCCGGGAAACCGGATTCAACTGCGGTTTTTTGGAGAAAGCCAACCGATTTCGGAAAATGAAACCGAAGAAGGGCGTAAGGCCAACCGCCGGGTAGAAATCATTTTTATAAGAAGTGGAGCAGAGAAACACTAAATTTCGTATGAAAATCAATGTTGCTCCTTTTCCGGAAAAGTGTTTACTTTAACCCTTAAATTTTCAGGTCATGGCAAAGAAATTTTTGGTCCTATTATTCATTTCCCTTTTTGTGTTTTTGGTCCAAAGCATGGCGCAAGAGGTGAAATGGTACACCTTTCAGGAAGCGGTAGCCCTAAATGCAAAGGCACCACGCAAAATAATGATTGATGTTTATACCGATTGGTGTGGTTGGTGCAAAGTCATGGACAAAGAGACGTTTAAGCATCCTGTGATAGCAAAAATATTAAACGAAAAATATTATCCCGTGAAGTTTAATGCCGAATCGCTGGATCCGATAACATTTGAAGGGCATACTTTTGTAAACTCAGGGCAGGGGAACCGCCCGCCACACCAACTGGCAATTGCTTTGCTCAACCAAAAATTATCGTATCCAACCGTGGTTTTTATGAATGAAAAGAATCAGCTAATAACACCTGTTCCCGGGTTCCAAAAGCCGGAACAGATGGAGCCTTTGTTAATGTTTATCTGGGAATCGGCCTACGAAAAGGATGTAAATTACCAGGATTATCTGAAAACGTTTAAAAGCAACATTCCCAAAAACTAAGATTTTAATTTAGGTATGTTGAACCAGAAAATGGGGTATTGTCGGGTTTTGGTTTGATTCCAATTTTTTTCATTGTGTATTTCCACTGTTTCTTTATATAGCGAAAACCCAAAAACAGGGTTTTTCCCCCGGAGGTTCCGTAGCACTGTTTGTCAGGTTATAGTATCAAGTCAAATATAAAAAGTCAGGTAATATTCACCCGGTGACTTTTTGATTATGACATTATACCTTATATTCACGCCCGGAGTCACCGGGTGAATTGATGCAACTTGACACTAGTTGAATTTTTTTCTACATCGCTACGTCCATCCAAAGATAAAAGTAATTTCATTGGGATTTCGAAGAATGAATGGTTGCATAGGAGCAAAAAAAACCATGCCCTGATTGGCATGGTTTTGGGGAAGTATGATAAATTTTATCCTCTCACAAATAACGCCTTAATGATGTGGCTGGCCATTTTAGGGTTTTCCTTCAAACGGCGGGTGGAATAACCAAACCATTGTTTCCCGTAAGGTACATACACGCGCATTTTATGTCCTCTGTCAACAATACTTTGCCGGAGATCAGGTGTAACACCATAAAGCATCTGAAATTCGTATTTATCTTTTGGCACGTTGTATTTTTCAATTAGCCGGTAGGCTCCTTCAACTAGCGGCCTGTCGTGAGTAGCAATACCCGGATAGATGCCTTTTTGGAACATGAACTCCAAATCTTCAAGATAATGTTGGTTTATTTCTTCATATTTTTTATAGGCAATTTCGGCTGGTTCAACATAAATGCCTTTGCATAAACGGTAATTCAAAGGTATTTCTGGGGTATGAATGTCTAAAAGATCGGTTACATCTTGGAGGGTACGTTTCATGTATGCTTGTACAACCAATCCGCAATTATTTGGAAATTCCGCTTTCAGCCGTCTGTAGATATTGATGGTTTTGGTGGTACATGGAGAATCTTCCATATCAACCCTGATAAAATTATTGTGAGATGCCGCTTTTGCTACTATTGCACGAAGGTGCTGGAAACAGACCTCCTCATCGAGCAACAGACCAAACATCGATGGTTTTAATGAAACGTTCCCATCAATTTTTTCTTTCTCAATAACATCAAGAAGATTCAGGTATTCGTACCGATTTTTCTCAGCCTCTTCCAATGTCTTGATAAATTCTCCCAGAATATCCATGGTGACAACCATTCCTTTCTGGTTCAAATCTCTTGCGGCACGGATGGCATCGTCAATGGTTACGCCGGCAATGTATCTTTTGGAAAATATCCAGATGAGTTTTTTTGGCATGCATGGCAGCATAGCTGCAATCATCTTATTAAACATAGCATTCGATTTAATTTTGTTTGACCCTAATTAGCATTTTTTGATGACCAAAGGTAATCATCAAAACATCATAAAATAATGTTTCTACAACAGGTTGTCGGCTGATAAAAAGCATTGAAATTTTTAGGTGATCCTATTTTAAACGCCACCCAATTGGGTTCAAATCAGAGAATTTGCGTTTTTTCCTGATAAAGAAAGAATAGATAATACTGCGCTTAAAAACCTGTAGATGATGGTTAACAGTTCTTAGTTTGTTATTCTCGGTTCGTTTGCGTTTGAATTTGCCAAGCGTGGCGTAAAAAGCAAAGTGGGCTTTGGGCACGGCCATAAAAAACGAGAATTTCCCTTGCAGAAGATACATCACCGATGAGGCGCCATCTAAAATCATTCTTAAAAACAGGATGGAACGGAATGAACCCTGGGGAAGGTTTTTGTATAATAAGTAAAGGTTGTTCCGGTAATTGAGGAAAAGTTTCCGGGGATTGTTGTTGGGCAATGTGCCGCCTCCTACGTGATAAACCACGGAATCGGGAATATACATAATCCGGAAGCCTCTGTTTTTTAACCTCCAGCAAAGATCGATCTCTTCCATGTGTGCGAAAAAATCCAGATCGAGCCCACCCAGTTGGTGAAATAAATCGGAACGTACAAACATACAAGCCCCCGTAGCCCAAAATACTTCAGAAATTTCATTGTACTGGCCGTGGTCTTCTTCAATCACATTTAATAGCCGCCCGCGGCAGAAAGGAAATCCCAATTTGTCGAGGAAGCCTCCGGCAGCACCTGCATATTCGAATTTATTTTTTTCGTTGTACGAGAGCAGCTTGGGCATGGCAGCAGCAACATCTGTATGTACATCCATATATCCCACAATAGGCTCAATCCAACGGTGGGTAACCTCAATGTCGGAATTTAAAAGGACATAATAGGTAGCTTGTATCTGACTCAAGGCTTTGTTGTAACCACCTGTAAATCCATAGTTTTGATCAAATCTAATGACTTTTACCTGGGGAAATGTTTGCTCAATATAGTTGAGGCTGGCATCGGTAGAACCATTATCGGCTACCCAAACCTCGAATCCATCCCCTTGAGAATATTCAACTACCGAAGGAAGGAATTTCTCCAGAAAGTGTTTTCCATTCCAGTTTAATATTACAACAGCAACTTTGGTCATTTCTATCTTTTCAAAACGTTTTAAAAATACAGCTTTTAACCGGGATTCAAAGCAAGGTGGTTTTTTTATTCGATGTTATAAAATAGAATCCCCTATGCACCGGAAGCAGATGTTAAATCCGGTTGATGTTTCCACCGCCGGTGCGACCAGAGCCAATACCTCGGTGCATTTTTTATAGATTGCTCAAGTAGTGAAAAATAGGTTTCTGTAATCTCGAATGGTTTCGTTTGTTGCGGACTATCGGTAATCAAGGTGGGTTTTACCCGGTAAACTCCTTTCTTAACACGCATCAGTTCAATGTAAACCACGGGCAAATCAAACTTTTTGGCTAGTTTCTCAGAGCCCAGAAAAACATTGGCTGGTTGATTCAAAAAGTTAATCCAATGGGCATTTTCGCTTTGTACCGGTGCCTGATCGGCCACCATAAAAAGCATGAAAGGTTCCTGTTCCAGGTTCAATTGGTAAACCTTCCGGAAAACCTCTTTCATTTCTATGGGTAGAACACCCAACCGGCTTCGGATGTCGTAGTAAATTTTATCGAAAACGGGGCTCGATAACTCTTTGTACACAGCGGCTCCTTTATAAGGCAGCAATTTTGAAAGCCCGGCGGCAAATTCCCAATTCCCAAAATGGGCTAACATAACCACGATGTTCTTCTTTTTTTCGAACAGTTGATCAAAAATCTGCTTGTTTTCGATAATTAACCGTGGTTTAAAACGGGTATCGGAAACAAAGCGCAGGTAGATATTCTCAACCATCATTACTGACATGTGCCTGTAATACTTCCGGGCAATAAACTTTATTTTTTCAGAATTATAATTAGGGAACGATTTGGTTAGGTTGTTGTAAACTACCTTTTTACGGTAACCAATTATATGAAAAACCACAAATGTGATGAGTTCCGAAATAAGAAAAAGAAGTTTTAGCGGCAATAGGGTCAATAGCCGGAAGGCTCCTAAAACCAAATAATAGCTAATTTTTTGAGATCCGCTCATCTATTTGCCTTCAAAATATTCGCGGGCTTTGCTATGGTTAGTGCCCATGTTGTTTTCCACCCAATTGCCCGACCCCGAATAAAGTTCGCTCTCCCAATAGGAATTGCTCAATTCTCCTTTAACATTCGAATGCAACAATTGGTAATCCTTATCAAGCAACGATTTGTTATAGAAGATCAACTTTTTATCTGTTTGATCGGCAATTTTATAATAATGCCAAATCTCGTAGGGGAAAGCATTCGATTCGTTGGGTTCCGAGATAATTGAATTAGGGGGTCCATATTGCAGGTACACCCTTCCCCGGTCGGTTTCAAACCCATGTTTGTGTGCATGGCTGAACTTTTGCTCCACCTCGTTAAGGTTTTCGCGATATTCTTTCCAGGCTGCCCCAGGGTTTATTTCATTACGCTTCTCCCAAAAATTATAAAAAAACTGCTGCATCAATTTTAGGTTGGCAGCCTGTAACTGGTTGTCGATAAAACGGTTTTCGGCCAAGTCGCAAATTGGGCGTAGGGCACTCAGATAGATAGCCAGGGAGTCGCGGTTGGTAAATTGCGATACGAAGGTTTGTTGAACTTCGATAGCAGCGATGTCCATTATTTTTGGTTCCACATAGCTTCCCACCCGTTGAAAGAATTTTTTTGTCTCAGCCACTTTCTTGTTGTCGCGGTTCCGTACCTCAATTGCCAGGTAGTAATTTCCGGTTGGTAGTTTGCTGATGTTCATGTCCTTAAAAATAACATTTACCTCCATAGCTTTTTGCTTTTGGAACGAACTGAAATCTTTTATAGGTTTTCCGGTATTTGAACTTTGAATATGGAATAAGAACATGAAATCCTCAAGCGGGCCTAATACTTTGCTGGAATTGTAAAATTCGGCATAAAAACTCAGTGTGTTTAATTGTTTTGGATAGAAATCGGAAACATAAGGAATAACCTCATATCCATTTTTAACATAAATGTTTTTCTTGTCCGTTTGGATGTATCTTTCAATAAATTCAATACCGCTAAACGACAGATCATTTTCAGGAAAATGGACAGATACAATATCTTTCAGTTTGAATGGGGGAACGGTATCGGGTCCAAAATTGTCAGTAATACTTAGTTCGAAGTTATAGATGCCCTGGGGAATCAAGATTCGCTGTTGATCGATAAAAGGAGGAAACCGTTTGGCAGTATCCGGCAAATAGGGACTCACCACTTTGAATTTTCGGAATTCCTTTATTTCATCCACGTTTTTGAATACCATCGTCACTTCGGCCGATGCTTGCAGGGCACTATCTTTGTTCTTCATGTAATGCATGGAATTGCCTGCAAATGCCAGATAAGTTTCAATGTATGCGCCTGTTCCCGGTGCATAAAAAGGGGCACTGTAAAAATAGGTATCAACACCCTGTGCCTTAATTAGGGAAGCTGATAAAAATAGTATGAGCAGTTTTGAAGTGAATACAATTTTATTCATGAAGCTGTTGTTTTAATTCCCGATAAATTTAAAACAATATGGTCATATTCAAAGAACACCTTTTAGGAATTCCTGTTTTCGTGAAGCAATTTTAACAAGGCAGCGTGCACTCCAGTCGTTCCGGCAACAATTTCCCGTCCATAAAAGTAGTTTTGTCCACCCAGATAATCTGAAACCTTGCCTCCTGCCTGGACAACTAAAAAGGAACCTGCGGCAACATCCCAGGGGCTCAGCCCGTATTCGAAAAAACCATCGAATCGCCCGGCAGCCACATAAGCCAGATCTGTAGCAGCCGAGCCATGCCTGCGTAACCCGTGTGAGTTTGATACCACCTGATACACGGTTTTAAGATGTTGGTTTAGTTTTGATACATCGCTGATGTGGAACCCGGTTGATATAAGCCCTGAGGCAATGTCGGGTGCTTTGGATACTTTAATCTCTTTTCCGTTGCAATATACCGGTGCCCCTTTCCAGGAATAAAAAAACTCCTGTCGCCCCAGTTCATAAACAATTCCTATAACAGGTTCATTGTTATATAAAAGTGCAATACTGATGGCAAAAGGGGTAACGCCATGGATAAAATTGGTGGTTCCATCCAAAGGATCAATCACCCAGATATAAGCTTCGTTATTGTGGCTGGCCGATTTTTCTTCCACAATGAACCCGCTGCCGGGAATGAGTTCCCGTAATGCGACTACCAGCATCTTTTCTGTCTCTTTATCAACATACGACACAAAATCCTGATGCCCTTTGCTTTCGACTAAATCGCGCGAGAAATTGGTGTGTTGTTCCAAAATAAAACTTCCTGCCTTTTTTGCCCATTCCATCACTTGGAAGGTAATTTCTTTGTAGTAGTCCATGTGTTATGTATTTATTAGTTCACCAAGTACAGAATCGTTTTTGTTTATTTTAATCAATCGAACCCACTGGGTTGTGTTTATCAATTCAGCTTTAAAAGGCAGTTCAACTTTAATGTAATTGTCAGTAAATCCGCTTATCAACCCGTTTGATTCCGTTGCTTCAAATAAAACGGAACGGATGGTTCCCAAATGCTGTTGATGGAAATACCGTTGTTTTTCGCGGGCCACGTTATGTAAAAGTTTGCTTCTTTTTTTTCTTATTTCAACAGGTACCTGTTGGTCCATTTTCACGGCTAGGGTGTTTTCCCGTTCAGAATAGGTGAAAATATGCAGATATGATACATCAATACTACGGATAAATTGGACAGTTTGTTCAAATTCCTCTTCCGTTTCGCCGGGGATACCTACAATCACATCAGCAGCAATGCAAGCATCGGGCATCAGCCTTTTTATGGTTTCAATTTTTTTTTGATAAAGCGAAGTGGTGTATCGTCTCTTCATTAGCTGCAACAACCGGTTAGTCCCGCATTGAAGAGGGATGTGGAAATGTGGGACCACCACTTTTGAGTGGCTTACCCATTCCAGTATTTCATCGGTAAGTAAGTTGGGTTCAATGGATGATATCCGCAACCGTTCCAGCCCCGGTAGGTTTTCAAGGGCTTTAATCAAGTCGAAGAAAGTTTCGCCGGTACTTTTCCCAAAATCGCCAATATTTACTCCGGTAAGAATGATCTCTTTCACCCCTTTGGAAACTATTTCGGTGGCTTTTTCCACCGTAAGTTCAATGGAATTGTTTCTGCTGCGGCCACGGGCATTGGGAATAGCACAATAGGAGCAATAATAATCGCAACCATCTTGAACCTTCAAAAAACTTCGGGTTCGGTCGCCAAATGAGTAAGAGGGGACAAATGGCGTTTCCTTTGATAATTTATTGATAACTAGGTTTGCTGTTCCTTTTGTTGTAATTTTTTCAACCTCCTCCACAACTGCATTTTTATTATCGCTCCCTAGTATTAAATCGATGCCATCAATTCTAGCTACCTCTTCGGGTTTTAATTGTGTATAGCAGCCTACAGCCACAATAATTGCCTTAGGGTTGTGGTTGATTACTTTACGGATAGCCTGTTTGCTTTTCTTATTAGCCAGTTCGGTAACGGTACAAGTATTAATTACAAAAATATCCGAGGGTTCTTCGTCTTCAACACGTAAGTACCCGGCTTTTTCAAATTGATTGGCAATGTCGGAGGTTTCGGAAAAGTTCAATTTGCATCCTAAAGTAGTGAATGCTACTCTCTTTTGTGTTTTCATTCGATAGTAAAAAAAGACCGCCCCATTTCAACAAAAGGGCGGGCAAATATACTTCTTTTCGTAATCAAAAATCATTAAACAGCTACTTCTTCCGGGGTTTTTATGTGTGACCAGTTTTCTCCCCGTTTGATGCGGGTAATTTGCATTTCACTCACGCAGAATAATTTGGCAATCACGTTTTGGGTAATTCCTCGAGACAGCATTGACTTTATTCGGGTAACATCATCAGCATTCAATTTTGAATAGGTAATGATTTTCTCCTTGCTGTTGCGGCGTTTTTCATGAATCCGCTCAAACATTCTTTTGTAAGCCTCCTCTTTCATAACCCATTCCAGGTTAGTGTAGTGGTTGTTGCTTTTATTCCAATCTAAATGTATAACAGTATCCTGTTCAGGGTTTGTTTTGTCCACAAATAAATCAGCAGTTAATTTATGCACCAGAAATGATTTCTTTTTGCCTTCCGACATGAAGCTAACATTTAAAAATCCTTTGATTACACCCGGTTTAACAACCCGTCCTTCCTCTTTGTCATAGCAAAAACTTTTAATCCGGCCATAGTTACTTGCTTCGTAGTGTTTGTCGGCATAAGGTATTATTTTCCATACCTCATCTTCGATCTTTCTCAGACGTCGTTTCATAAAAATAGAGATATTTATTAGTAGTAGTTCGAATTGCAAATATATAAAAATGTTGTTGACTTGGTGTGAACTGTTCATTTTTTCGGAAGACTTTTTTAATTGGAAATTATAACTTAAAGTATTAATTTTGAATAAGTTCTTTTGTTTGTTAACATATTATTTTTTTCAATAGAAGTAAAAGCTAACTTGAAATATTTTTGCGGCTAAAGTTTCTTTTTAAATATGCTAAAAAACTATTTTTTATGCGCAACCATTTATGTCTTTTGTGTCTCTACGAAAAGTTATAAAACTTGAAAATATGAAAGCAAAACCGACTTTTTTATTGATGCTAATCCTACTTTTTGGATTTCATTTACATGCTCAGTCAATTCCTGTGAATGGAAGTGTTTTTAACTTGACCGAGAAAACACCGGTGGCAAACCATCCAGTCTATTTTTTATCGAACGGCATGGCAGATACTTTAGTGGTTTTCACTAATGATGAAGGTCTTTTTACTGCAAACATTCCTGTCAATTCCGATGATGCTTTTTATATCCTGATTTATACCGTCGATCCTTGTACGGGACGGTTCCATAAAGCCGAAATGTATCCTTATACATCAAATAATTATTTTGAGTTTTACGTGTGTGGCGATGAGGAACCAGGATGCAATGCAAGGTTTGAATATTATTCGGGTATGGTTTGGAACGATACCATTGTGTATAATTCCGATTCTACAACGTATGGAGAATATCCAGTTTATTTTTATGATCAGTCATTGGGAATTATTACAAGCTGGTTTTGGGATTTTGGGGATGGAACCAGCTCCACCGGGCAGAACCCTGTCCATAACTATCCGCAGGAAGGGGAATACCTGGTAGCATTGTATATTGAAGGCCCCAATTGTAACGACTCTATCGTTATGCAAGTTTGGGTAGCTGATACTGACCCAGGTTGTTATGCCTATTTTTATTATGATTTTGGCAGCAGTTACGGTCCCGATGGAACTGTTTCCGATAGTTCCACAAATGATTTGTTGACCGTTTATTTTTATGATTATTCCACCGGGGAACCTACTTACTGGAAGTGGGATTTTGGAGATGGTTTCGCCTCTGAGGAGCAAAATCCTACCCATACCTATGCTGCTCCCGGTGAATATTATGTCAATCTGTATATTTCAGGCGAAGATTGCGACAACTGGTTTGGAATGCCCATCTGGGTCGGAAATTATGAATCTCCTTGCCAGGCCATGTTTGGTTACGATTATTTTAATTGGAACGATTCTGTGGAATCAAATACCGGAACTGGAGTGGCCGATACACTGGCAATCTATTTCTATAACTATTCCTATGGAAATTATACCGGTTGCAAATGGAATTTTGGCGATGGATTCACTTCGACAGAATATAATCCCTGGCATGTTTATGCCCAAAGCGGGGACTATCCGGTTACCCTTGATATTTATGGGGAGAACTGCAGCAGCAGTTATACCCTGATGGTTCCGGTGGGGACATACCAGGACACGATTTGGTACCCTGATAATTGCCAAGCCTTGTTTTATCCAATCGTTGAGAACGATAATAAGGCAACATTTATAAATCAATCGTACGGGAATATTTCAAATTACTATTGGGATTTTGGCGATGGAACCACCAGCAATGAAGTTAATCCGGTACATCAATATCCGTTTGAGGGTTCATATTGGGTTTCACTTGAAATTTCTACCTATGATTCTTGTCAATCGAGGTTTGATATGGAGCTTTGGGTAGGAACCTACGATTACGATTCATCGCTGAATGCACTATTTATACCCGAAATCAATGGTACCGTGGTTACTTTCCACGATCGATCTACAGGTGATATCTGGAACCGATATTGGGATTTTGGCGATGGTTCCAGCAGCACCGCAAAAGAGCCTATCCATATTTATAGTGAATCGGCGGTTTACTATGCAACCCTTGGAATAAGTAATGGAAATGCTGTTCATACTTTTACTATGGAACTTAACTTAATCGATGGTACATTTAAAGGCTATTATGGTGACGAAAGCTCTACAGGGATTCCCGACAATGTTTCCCAAAAAGGAGTGGTTGTTTTTCCAAACCCATTTAAAGAGACATGTAATGTGAGTTTCTTTAGTGAACTTTCGGGTAAAGGATGGTTTAAATTATACCACGTCTCGGGGCAAATGATCTATAACCAAGAAATTGAAATGTGTCAAGGAATGAATCAAATGGAATTACCTACGTTGGATATGAAAAATGGAATGTATTTGATTCAAATCGGGTTCGACCATCAACCCCCGGTTTCGAAAATGATTCTGAAGCAATAAATTTTGACATAATTTTGAAAGGCTGGAACTAATGACTACCAGCCTTTCTTATTATAAAAACAGTTGATTTGGTCAGTTATAAAGCTATTGCAGGGCATAAAATAACCTTACGGTTTCCGTTAAATTTTATTTGCATATTCAGTAAAAAAAATTTGCTTCCAAAGCTAGAATGGTCGTAATTTTGGTAAAAATTATTGTGCATATGAATCCATTGGTTATCGAAAGCGGTAATGAAACCCCGGAAATAATACTTGACAAAAGATCAAACACGTTTGTATTTAAAGGCAAATCATTACCTGAGAACCCTATTACTTTTTACAACCCGGTGATGCAGTGGCTTGAGAATTATTCTACCGACCCAAATCCCGAAACGATTGTAAATTTTATGATGGTGTATTTTAACACCTCCAGTTCCAAAATTATCCTTGACATTTTAAAAAAGCTTGAGATGATTAAAAAGAGCGGACATAATGTAGTTGTTAATTGGCGGTTCAGGGAAGATGACGAAGAAATGCTCGAAGCAGGTGAGATTTATTCTGAAAGGGTAAGCATTCAGTTTAATCTAATTCCTGATGAAACAGTAAATTAAGCTTATGGTATAAAATGTTGTCGGGCACTTGCTTTAAAACAAGTGCTTTTTTTATTTTTATCGTTTTATTACGCTATTATGGAAAACGAAAAACTGGAAATTCTCCGAAAATCCATGAAACAATTGGGCATTGCTGCTTATATTGTTCCCTCATCGGATACTCACAAAAGTGAATATATCTCTGAATATTGGAAAACCCGGGCTTGGTTAACCGGGTTCAATGGGTCAGCCGGAACAGCAGTTGTTACACAAAACCATGCAGGATTATGGACCGATTCCCGGTATTTTATCCTGGCTCTGCAACAATTAGAAAAACCCTTTGAACTCCATAAATTGGCAACCCGTAACCCTGAATACATTGAATGGTTGCTTGAAGAACTTTCTTCCGGAGACGTCGTAGGAATAGACGACCAGTTGTTTTCAGTAGCTGAATTTGAACATCTTGATGCCAGTTTGCAAAAAAGGGGGATTGTAGTTCAAACAGTAGGCGATTTAACAGCCCCAATTTGGAAGAACAGGCCCCCACAGTTAAATGGAAAGGCCTTCATACATCCGATAGAATTTGCGATTATCCCGCGAAGTGTTAAAATACAACAATTGCGCACCTATCTCAGCCAGCAGAACTATTCGCACATTTTATTGACCTCGCTCGATGAAATTGCATGGTTGCTCAATTTGAGAGGTAACGACATTGCCTACAATCCTTTGGTAACCAGTTTTTGTTTGGTAAACCGCGAGCGGACTCAATTTTTTGTGGAACCTGGTAAAATTTCCAGCAAGGTATTGCATGATCTGGAGAAAGATCAGATTGAACGGATGCCGTACGATTCTGTTTCAAACGTTTTGTCACATCTTGCGGAGAAGGATTGCCTAGTTGTTGATAAAAACTCACTGAACCGCCGGCTTTTCGCACAGATTCCGAAAGCCTGCCGGATTGTTTTTGAACCAAGTGTGGTTCAGAAGTTCAAAGCCATTAAAAACGAAAAACAGTTATCGAAATACCGGGAAGCCCAGCTTTTTGACGGTGTGGCCATGTGCCGCTTTTTGTGCTGGTTACAGAGTGAAATTAAACAACGCCCCATTTCTGAGGTAGAGGCAGGCGAAATGGCTACTCATTTCCGGGGGTTGCAACCCAATTTCATGGGCATCAGTTTTGAACCCATTTCGGCGTATCAGAAAAATGCAGCATCACCCCATTATTCACCTTCGAAAGAAAACCCCTGTTATTTAAAACCTGATGGGGTGTATTTGATTGATAGTGGAGGACAATATCTGGGTGGAACTACCGATATTACCCGAACAGTAGCTTTAGGGCCAGTAACGCGTGAACAGAAAATTGATTTTACTTTGGTTTTAAAAGGTCATATCCGGTTGGCGATGTCAAAATTTCCAAAAGGGACTAAAGGAATAAATCTGGATGCCTTGTCGCGGCTCGATTTGTGGCAACGCGGAAAAGATTTTGGTCATGGTACCGGACATGGAATAGGTTATTTTTTAAATGTCCACGAAGGTCCGCATGGATTCTCGCAAGCTGCACAAAATGTAGCTTTGGTTCCATTTGAACCAGGTATGTTTGTAACTAACGAACCCGGGTATTATTTAGAGGGAAGTTACGGAATCCGGACCGAAAATGTCATGGTTTGCCAATCCGATCCTCATTCTTTGCAGGGAGATTTTCTGATTTTTGAGACTGTCAGCTATTGTCCGTTGGATAAAGATTTGATGGATATTTCTCTTTTGGCAGATGTAGAAATTGAGTGGATCAATGCATACCACCAAAAGGTTTTTGAACTTGTTTCATCCTACATGAATCCGGGTGAATTAGCCTGGTTAAAAGATAGTACCTCACCTATAAAAAAGCATCATTAATAAAACAACAGCAACAATTTAACTCCGTACCCGTAGTTAGAAGACATAAAAAAGCAGCATATGATTCAAAGGTTTTTGTTTATAATTTTACTCCTTATTGGGGCATTGGTATTTTCATCGTTTAAAAATGATAGGGCAATTCAACAGGAATTTAATGTCTATTTTGAAAATTCCACCTTGCGGATTGACTTTTTATTGACCGGAGACGATATTTCCGAAGAGTTTGTGTTAAAACAACTCAAGAAACAACCCATTTGGGCAGGGCCGCAGCGATTGGCCAACGGCCATGATCTGGATTTGGGAACCTACCGCATGATGATATACGATTCGGCCAGTAATGCGTTGCTTTATAAACAGGGCTTTTGCAGCTTGTTTAACGAATGGCAGACCACTGCAGAAGCTAAAGTGCAAAAGGAAAGCTATTACCATGTCAACCTGATTCCCTATCCAATTAAAACCATCAGGTATGTATTGGAGAAACGGGCTTATAAGGACGGAAAATTTTATGCCGTTAAGGAAATGTACATCAACCCAACGGATTATTTCATTATTGACGAAAAACCCTTAGCTATTGACTACACGGTTGTTCAGGGAGGCAATGACTATGTACACAAGATTGATATTGCTTTTTTAGCTGAAGGATACACCAAGGATGAAATGAAGAAATTCCGGGGCGATGTGAAAAGGATTTGGGACTATATTTGTACCATTCCTCCTTTTGACACCTACCGCGATCAGTTTAATGTGTATGCCGTGGAGTCGGCATCGTTGGAATCGGGAACGGATATTCCCGGGGAGCACATCTATAAAAACACGGTATTGAATTCCATGTTTTATACCTTTGATACTCCCCGATACCTTACCACAGGCGATTTAAAGACCATGAATGATTTGGCTGCCGTTGTACCTTACGATCAATTGTTTGTGGTGATAAATTCTGCAGAATATGGTGGAGGCGGTTTTTATAATTATTATTCTGCCAGTACGGCAGATCATCCGCTATCGTTAAAAGTAGCCATTCATGAGTTTGGGCACGGTTTTGCTGGCTTGGCTGATGAATATTATGAATCAGGAGTGGCTTATGAAGGTTTTTATAACCTGACCACTGAACCCTGGGAGCCTAATATCACTACGTTAGTTGCTTTTGAAACCAAATGGGAAGATATGGTAGCTCCTTCGATGAACATACCTACCGAAAGGGCGTATGAATTACAGGATTCCGTGGGTGTGTATGAAGGCGGAGGTTATACTGATAAAGGAATCTACAGCCCTTTTCAAGACTGCAGGATGAAGTCGAACGCCCCAAAAGCATTTTGCCCAGTTTGCTCCCGATCCATTAGCCGGGTCATCGATTTTTATACAAAATAGTTTATTGCTTCTGTGGAGGCCACGAATCAATTCGTAGGTATGGGTTACAATGCAGGTTGGCGAAGTATTTGTAAATTCTTCATCAAATCTTCATTTTTCTTATCTATTTTTGTTTGATCGGGGATTGGGGATATCAAAAATAATCTTCGTGCAAGGTAAAATAGAAAGAATATGAAAAGGTTGGTACTGATATTTGGATTCATACTGGGAACCCTGATAACTTTTGGACAGGAAAAGCCTAAAACGCAGGGGACAGAGAAGAAAGAAGGAGCCCAAACTACGGTAAAAGAGGTTCCTAAAGCTTCCCAAAATGTGGCTCAGATTAAGAAAGCACAGCAACAAAAACAGGTTAAAAAAGCACAGCTAAAACAACAAAGAGCTGTTCAGGCACAAGAGCGCCGGAAAGCTATCAGGCGTCGGATTAATCAATAATATTTATGCCTAAAAACGATTTTGCCAACCACCATTTAATTTTAATTTCTTTTTTGTTCACAGTTTTTTCCTTCTTGTCTTTAAAAGCACAGGAAACAAAGGTTGATTCTTTGTCTGTTGAAAATGAAGAACAGGAAGATTTCAGTTATTTTATTGTTGATGAAGGTTATACCAATAACAACCTTTCCAATTCTCAGTTAAAAGACTCTGCTGTAGCCTCCTTACTCACGGATGTATCGTTTTGCCACAAATCGGGCCTGTTTGTGAGTCTTATGCCCTCGTATTACATGAATGCCTCAACCCGATCCTATGACTTGGATGCCTCTTTGGGTTTTCTTAAAAGTTTTGGTTTTGGTTTAGATGTTTCGGCCCAATATACTTACCATTATTATAACGGGGACACTCTTTTGCGCGGGATCCAGTACCAACATGCGATAGGGGTTTCGGTAGGTTATTCCGTTAAGGGATTAACCGTGGGTGTAGATGGAAATGCACTTTTAGGAATTTCAAACAATTACTTTGTAACCCCGAGCCTGGGTTATTACCTCGGTTTTGATGATTTGGTTTTTGAGGATGATTATTTCACTTTTTTCCCAAACATGTCCGCTTCATTTAGTACCGATTATTGGTTGTACGACAACCTTGGACCATGGAAGCAAAGAATCCTGGAACGGTATCTGACTGAACGTTTGGGTTTTCCTACCAAGACTATGAGCCTGCAAAGTTTTGATTTTATGGTACCGTTGAGCTATTCTGTGGGCAATTTCACCATTTCAGCCTCTTACATGTATTCCATTCCATCCGATAAATATAAAAAACTGACATGGGATGAGCAGTCGTCCGTTTTGGTTTCGCTTTCATACATGATTAATCTTTAAATGTTTTTGTTATGCGGGTTTTAATTGTTGAAGATGAACGGAGTTTGGCACGCGAGATGCAGCATTTCCTGGAAAAGGAACATTACAACTGCGATTTGGCTTTCAATGGTGCAAAAGCCTCAGAATTTATTGCAGTGAACCCGTATGATTTTATATTATTGGATATTGGGTTGCCCGATGCAAATGGATTGGATTTGATTCCTGAAATCCACCAGCACAATGCCGATGCCTACATTATCATTATTACCGCCCGTGGCGAGTTGGCCGACAAAGTAAGCGGTTTTAACCTGGGTGCCGATGATTATTTACCAAAGCCTTTTTCGCTGATTGAGCTCCACCTGCGTTTGCAAGCCATAACCCGTCGCAAATTTGGGCACAACCAGTTTTTAATTGAGTTTGGTGGTTTTTCCATCGATACAAAAGCCCGGAGTTTTCAATTTAAAGACACGTTCATCGATTTAACCAAAAAGGAGTATGACCTTTTGAGCTATCTGGTGATGAACAAAAACCGGGTGTTGGACCGGATGCAATTGACGGAGCATATCTGGGGAGCTTTTTTTGAGGATGATTTCGATTCGAACTATATTGATGTGCATATTAAAAACATCCGGAAAAAGATGTTACCTTTCGATGAATCGAATTGGATAAGGACCATCCGTGGTGTGGGATACAAATTTGAAGCACCCCAATGAAAAAGCGCCCTATAAAACTAAAGAGCCAACTGGTATTGGTAAATGCTTTATCGAAAGCACTCATTATTCTGTTGCTGGTTTTTTCCATCCCCAGGGTGGTTGATCGCATTACTCTGAAAGGTACCGATGAAGATTTGGTAAAGAAACTCGATCAGGTACTTGTTTTGGTCGATAGCCTTGGTATCGGGAGTTTTATTAATGCCGATGCCGATTTTCAAGCCTTTGGTAGTTACAACATTTTAAAAGAGGAATACATTTCGATTGAGAACCTGAATCAGGACACGTTAATTAATCAGATTGCTTATTCACAACGGATTATTGAAGAGGTAATGGTAGATTACCGGGTGCTAAGTTATTCCATCCAAATTGAGGAACAGAATTACCTGATTGAGATTGGGCGTAGCATCGGGACCATTGTGGTTATTAAAAAACAGATGCAGCGTTTTGCCATTTTATTTATGCTCATTTTATTGACCATCACCATTTTGATCGAGTTCTCCATCATCCAGTATTTTTTGCGCCCCTTCGATATCATTATTGATAAACTCAGAAAGACCAAACATCCTTCAGACTTTTCGTATCAGGTAACAAAAACCAATACCTACGATTTTATTTATTTGGAAGAGACTATCCACAACCTGATGCGCAAGATTGAAGAGACTTTTAATAACGAACGGGAATACATCAGTAATGTGTCGCATGAGCTTTTTACACCTATCAGCATTATTAAAAGCAAACTCGACAACATCATTATGGAAGGCAATCTGAGCGAAGAGGATATGTTAAAGGTGTATGAGTCGAAGCAGACTTTGGGACGTTTAACTAAAATGATCCGGACCCTGCTTATGCTTTCTCGGATTGAAAACGAAGAATACCTGCTGAAAGAACAGGTTGAGGTGGTTGGGGTACTTAAAAACGTGATTCGTGAACTGGAAGACCTTGTTGTTGCTAAAGGCTTGCAACTTGAGGAGGATTTCCGTGTTCCGGAAATGACCATCACCGGAAATGCAGAACTAATCTTCAACATGTTCTACAATCTGGTAAATAATGCCTTGAAATACACTGAAACGGGGCGTATCCGTATTGAATCGTCCCAAACGGAAACTTCACGCATGTTGCGGATTGTGGATTCAGGCCAGGGAATTGAACCCGAAAACCTACCTTATATTTTTACCCGATTCAGAAAATTCAAGGCTGGAAAGGACAGCTTTGGCCTGGGCCTGGCTTTGGCAAAAAAAATCTGCGATTACCATGGGATTGAAGTTCAGGTGAGTTCTGTTTTGGGACAAGGAACTACTTTTGAATTGAGAATCCCGAAGGTTTAGTTTTTCCCATTTACAATCCATTGAATGGCGGCTGGAAAGCGCTTAGCCCAGGCTGCTTCATTGTGTGAAGTTTCCGGAAATGCTTGCCAGTAATAATCTACATCCTTTTGGTAGCCTTTTAAATTTAGTGCATGTAACATGTTGTCAATCCCGGGTTGTAGCGCGGCCTCTAAATCAATGCCCCCATTGTCGATATAAAAGAACAGTGGTTTCTTTGCTCCGGTAAAGGTATCCACGGTTTTCACATAATCAATGTTGCCGATTTTAAAGGCTGGCGACATGCAAATGGCTTTTGAAAACACCTGTGGATATTCCCAACAAAGCATGAAAGAGATGACACCGCCCGCCGAAGAACCTCCGACAAAGGTATGTTCACGGTCGCTCAAGGTGCGGTATTCTTTATCAATGAGGGGTTTGATGGTTTCGGTCACCAACTGCATGTAACGCGCGGAGGTGTCGTTGGGGGTGTATTCGTGCATCCGTTCGCCAGTGTTGTATATTCCAACCACGATGATCGGTTCCATGAGTTTATTCCGGATCAGGCTGTCGCAGGTTTCGTCAATCTGCCAATCGGGGCCAAAAGAGCTGGTGGACGGGTCGAAAATATTTTGCCCATCGTGCATGTATAAAACCGGGAAACGCTGTAAGCTGGATTCATTATAGGTAGGAGGGAGCCAGACGATCAAGTCGCGGGGTTCCAATCCGAATCCTGTTACTTGGCGGTGATAAGTTACTTTGCCAGTTATCTGACCTGTAATTTTACGTGTTCCAGGTTTAGTCCAGTAAGGAATGGTGTCGTTTACCATGTTATCTGGGGTACTTTGGTACACAAAGTTTGATAACGGATTCCCAAGTGCATCAGCTCCCTCTTTCGACCAATCGCCAAGAGTGTATTTGTATTCAAACGAAATGGGATTTTTTACTTCCAGCATTAAAGACCACACATGGTTCCCGGTATTTTTCATCGGAACTCTGGATGGGTCCCAATTCCCCAATTGAGGCAAACTACCGGTGATGTAAATGGTGCTGTCATCGGGTAATCCGGGTGAATAAGCCCGGAATTCAATGTTTATACTTTGGCCATACACCAGATGGTTGAAGCCCGGAATCAGCATTGTTCCTAAAAGGGAAATTATGGAAAGTAAATTTTTCATGTACTGGTTTTAATCTGGTTCTATCCAATGTTCAAAAGTATTATCTAAAGCCATCGGCTGGGTTACATTTTTACTGAAATCCTTTTTATAACGCCGCATCTGTTAATAATTTCCCCAGGGATAATTATCGCGGGTGGCACATAGTTCCCCTTCCGGTTGCTCATTCAAATCAATTTGTTAAATTAGTGCAAATAGACTAAAAAAAGTTATATTCGCTATGATAAATAAAAATTAAATGAGTTGATGAAAAACAAATATGTAAATTTTATTTCAGATGCACATCTGTTATATTGCATAGACAATCTGCATAAGGCATATTTAAAAGCGAAAAACAACATTTCTAAAAGTAGTTTTTACAGCAATAAAGTTGATACAATAAAGTTGACTTTTGATTCAAAATTCAATGATATTGATGAGGAAAGCCTTATTCAAACTGAAATTCTTCGGCAAATTGACAAGTCGATAAACAATTCTATTGGAACTTTTCATGAACAAATATTAGGAGGGATTAAAGGTTTTGAAGTAGGTATTTTGAGCGGTTTTGATATTAAAGCAAAAGATGACACCTTATTTGCTGATATAAAAAACAAGCATAATACAATGAACAGTAGCTCTGCGGAAGCATTGTTTCAAAAATTGGCCCGTTACGCCGATACTTACAAAAAAGCAAAATGTTACTGGGTACAAATATTAGCAAAAGGTAGTTTTAATGAACTATGGAAAGGTGAGATTAATGGAAAAGAATATAGCCATTCCAGGGTTTTTAAGATTTCAGGAGACCAATTTTATGCTTTGCTTTCTGGGCAAAGTGATGCTTTCTTTCAGTTATATAAAGTTCTTCCGATTGCAATTAAAGATTATCAAAGTTCAGTTAAACAAGACGATGCTGTTATAGAAAACTCAGCATTAGATGAAATAAAGTCTGCAACCCAAAAAACAAAGCAAAGTATTTTAGATCAAATAACTTTTGAAAATTACAGCTATTATTTTGGTTTTGACAAGTTATAATACTTATTTAAGAATTTCACAATCGAATATCCGACTTCTTTTCCTAAATTAACAGGAACCGCATTTCCTATTTGTTTGTATTGCTGTGCCAATGAACCCATAAATTTCCAATCATCGGGAAAGGTTTGAATTCGGGCATATTCTCTGACAGTAAACGGTCGGGTTTCTTCTGGATGGCATCTTTCAGTTTGCTTTTGTGCCGGACTACAAGTTAATGTCAAACAAGGTTCATCCCAACCAATTCTACGGGCCATGCCTGTTTTTCCACCACCAAGATAGAAACTTTGCCCCATGAATTTTTTTTGAATATCGAGAGGTAAATCTCGCCAATAGCCTTTCTGAGGTACTAAGTCTAATATTTCCTTTTTGCTTTTAGGGTATTTTACACCTTCTGATACTGGAACATCACAATCAAATAATTCCCCTTTTTTTAAAGCATCTGATAAAGTGTATGTTTTTTTGTAAGGTTGAGGGTATTCATATTTAATATTTATATCCTTTCTGATGCCAACTAGTATTAGCCGTTCTCGTTTTTGAGGGACTTTATAATTAATGGCTTTTAGAATTTGATAAGGAACAACATTATAACCGATTTCATCTAATATTGAAATCATGCCTTGTAATGTTTTCCCATTTTCATGGCTTAATAAACCTCTTACGTTTTCACCAATGCAAATTGGGGGATTAACTTCTTTTACAACTCGTGCGAATTCGTAAAATAAAGTTCCCCGCGCGTCATTTAATCCTAATTTTTTTCCAGCATAACTAAATGCTTGACAGGGAAATCCGCCAGTTACAACGTCAATTTTATTATGGTATTCAGAAAAATCAAATACCTTAATATCTCCTTCATAGATTTTCCAACTTGGTCGGTTTTTTCGAAGCGTTTCGCATGCCCATTTGTCAATTTCATTTAATGCGACACATTTTAAACCTGCTTTTTCAAGTCCAACAGCTAAACCACCTGCACCTGCAAATAATTCTAATACAGAGTAATCGTTTTCAGGTTCAACATAGTTATAATTGAATTCTTGGATTTTAAAGTCTGCAAAATCTTTAAAAAATGATTCAACCTGCTCTTTTTTATATACTCTATAATTGCTTACGGGTTCTCTAACAGCAGGAAATATACCTTCCCTATCCCATCGCCTTAAAGTTTCTTTACTTTTACCTATTATTTCGGAAGTTTCAGCTAATGACAAATACTCATTCATAACCAAATTGTTTAACCTTATACAATGGTTACAAATATACAAAGATTATTGAGAAAAAAAATAAAATATTAACGACACACCAACAATGTGTCATAAGCCATCGGCTGGTTTCCGGATTTCAGTTACATTTTTACTGAAATCCTTTTTATAACGCCGCATCTGTTAATAATTTCCCCAGGGGTAATTATCGCGGGTGGCACATAGTTCCCCTTCCGGTTGCTCATTCAAATCAATGGCTCCCTGCAAATACTCCGTTGGTTCCAAATAGGGCTCCTGCACCTGAATGAACCAATTGTTGGGGGCGACATTTTCAAGCCTCAATGTCAAATCGAAAAGGCACAAACAATTGCATAACGCGCTTTCTTCGGTTTCGGAAATAATGAGGGTGTCCCCCGAGAAATCAAAATCGCAATAAATGGAATCGGGGCAGCAATTGAACCCTGCATTTTTGTGGGTTAGTTCCAGCACTTTCACATCGGGACGGTAGGTAAAAACCAGACATTCCTTGCTGTTGTCTTCGCTCAATGAGCCTGCCTTACGGGTTTGGCAAGCAGAATGCGAAAGATAAACCCCGGTAGGGGTTCCGGGCGGGGTTTCTGTTTGTGGTTCCGATTCCTGACAACTGGATGCCAGTGTCAGAATCATTAACCCATAAATGAAATACAAATTCTTTTTCATGATTTCATCGTTCAACTTGTTCGAAAAAATTACAGCATATCGCTGGCCAATTCAGCCAAAGTGCTCCGTTCGCCTTTCACTAAGTTTACATGGGCAAATAATTCCTGTCCTTTCATCCGGTCAGTCATGTAACTCAAACCGTTTGAGGTGGTATCCAAATAAGGGGAATCAATTTGATGGATATCGCCGGTAAAAACAATTTTGGTTCCTTCGCCGGCACGGGTTATGATGGTTTTAATTTCGTGCGGGGTCAGGTTCTGAGCCTCGTCTACAATAAAAAACACATTCGATAAGCTCCTGCCACGGATGTAGGCCAACGGGGTAATCAACAGTTTTTCATCTTTTAGCATCTCTTCAATGCGCAACACCTCTTTGCTATTGGCGTTAAATTGATGTTTAATCACACCCAGGTTGTCAAAAAGGGGAAGCATGTAGGGGCCGATTTTTTCGTTTACATCGCCAGGTAAGAAACCCAAATCGCGGTTAGCCAGTGCTACAATGGGGCGCGCCAAAAATATCTGATCATACATGTGTTGTTGTTGCAGAGCGGCAGCCAATGCCAATAAGGTTTTACCAGTTCCGGCTTTACCTGTTAACGAAATGAGTGAAATCTCGGGTCGCATCAAAGCATCCAACGAGAAAGTCTGTTCCGCGTTCCGGGGTTCAATCCCGTATATCCGTTTCTTTTCCACCCGGTTTACCAACTTCTGGAAAGGATCGTAATGGGCCAATGCACTTTTACCATTGCTTTTTAGAATGATGTATTGATGCGGCGAAAGTTTCTGGCCAAGGTTCAGATCGTTTTCAGGCAGACCTTCAAACTCCTGATACAGACGGTTAATAATCTCGGAATCCACATTTTCAACCGTTTCAATTCCCTTATGAATGGCTTCAATGTTTTGAACCTTATCGGTGGTGTAATCCTCAGACATGATGCCCAGCGATTTGGCTTTCACCCGCAGGTTGATATCCTTGGTTACCAGAATGACCTTTCGCTTCACATATTTATTTTTCAGGTATTCGGCAATGGCAAGGATGCGGTGGTCGGGAGTTTGTTCGGTAAACGATTCCTGTATTTCCTTTGAGAAGGGTTTGCCGGTCTCCAGAAAGAGCCTTCCGCGCCCAGCTCCTAAAGGAATGCCATCTACCGGGAATTCTGCACCAATCAATCCATCCAATTCGCGGGTAAATTCGCGGGCATTGAAGTTAATCTGGTCGTTTCCCTTTTTAAAATGATCCAGTTCTTCGAGCGAAACAATGGGGATTACAATGTCATTATCCTGGAAATGGTATATACAGCTATAATCGTGAAGTAATACGTTGGTGTCGAGGACAAAAAGCTTGGAAGTTGATTTTTTCATAATTTCTTTTTTAAAGGTTGAATTTGATAAACGAAAGTTACTAAAAAGGAAAAGCAATTTTGCACGAAAAATGAATATTTAAACAATAGGAGGAATTTTCGTTTCTGTTTGAATTGTTACATTTGTTAAAACTCATTTTGTATGGATTATCAGCAGATACTTGATTTTTTGTTTTCGCAATTGCCCATGTACCAGCGCGACGGCAAGGTGGCCTATAAAGCCAATCTGGATAACACGCTGGCACTGGATGCATACTTCAAACACCCGCATCAGAAATTCAAAACCATCCACGTGGCCGGAACCAATGGGAAAGGATCGGTTTCGCACATGATAGCCTCGGTTTTGCAGGAAGCAGGACTAAAGACGGGGCTTTACACCTCACCACACCTGATTGACTTTCGCGAGCGCATCAAAATCAATGGGCAGATGATACATGAAACCGAGGTGGTGGATTTTGTAGCCCATCATCAAGAAATAATTTTGAAATTAAAACCTTCTTTTTTTGAATTAACCGTAGCCATGGCCTTCGATTATTTTGCCCATCAACAAGTAGATGTAGCTGTGATTGAAGTTGGGATGGGAGGGAGGCTCGATTCGACAAATATTATCACACCCATGCTTTCCATTATTACAAATATTGGTTACGACCACACACAGTTTCTAGGAAGCACTTTACCTGAAATTGCAACGGAAAAGGCGGGTATCATCAAGCGGCATGTACCAGTGATTGTTGGAGAGCTTCATCCTGAAACCAAAGAGGTATTTGAGCAAAAAGCCATAGGCAATGAGTCGCCCATCTGCTTTGCGGAACGTAGGTTTACCATTCGGAAACATAATTATACTACAGGTTACCAGCACATGAGTGTTAAAAACGAACAGAGCGGCACTACGTATGAACTGGAGTTAGATTTACATGGAATTTATCAAAAGAAGAACCTGTTAACAGTGATGGCTTCCATGCAGCTTTTGATCCCCCAATTGAATATTCCCAAAGCAGCTTTAGTGGCTGGTCTTTCGAAAGTAATTTCAAATACCGGGTTGCAAGGACGGTGGCAGGTGGTTCATTTTAACCCCAAAGTGGTTTGCGATACGGGGCATAATACGGAAGGCATCCGTTTGGTTCTGGAGCAAATCGGTCAGGAGAGCTACAACAAGTTACATGTGGTGTTTGGAATGGTGAATGATAAAGATCCCCATGCAGTATTATCATTGATGCCCAAAACCGCTCAGTATTATTTTACCAAAGCAAGCATTCCAAGGGCATTGCCCGAAGAGGCTCTGTTGACTGAAGCCGCCCATCATTTTTTGTTAGGAGAATGTCACCCAACGGTAGCTGCCGCTTTTACTGCTGCTCTGAAAAATGCAGATACGCAGGATTTAATCTTTATCGGAGGCAGCACCTTTGTGGTGGCCGATTTCTTGCGCGATTGCATCAGGAATGGAGTGGTAGCAATTAAGTAAAAGGTATCAAGTATTGAGAAAAAATCTTTTTTTGAAGTGCCGAGTTGGAATGCCGGAGACCAGAGTGTAAATTTTGGGTTATCGTTTCACCACAAAAAAACGAAAACAAAAGAGAAATTGTTTCCAGATATCCGGATCCAAATTTCAGTTGCGTTTTGTATCTCAATTTTCACAAGGGCTGCAACATTTTGCATTCTTATTTCATTTGTGTAATGCTAAACCGTAAAAGATATTGTGGCCATTTTCAGGTTTCCAAAGAATCTTTCCTATGGCCTACGGAATAGGAATATTCCCACAACTTTGCTCTAATGGATTAATTGATACATTAACTCATCCTCCCAACCTGTTTCCCGCTTCAGCCAATCTTTTTTTGTGCCGGTAAGGGTAAAGCCATTTTTCTCGAAAAGGCGGATACTTTGGATATTAGAGGCTCCGATATTGGCATAAAGCTGGTGCAGGTGCAAATGCGAAAAAGAGTAACTGGTGATTAGTTGCAATGCCGAGGTTGCATATCCTTGTTGCCGATCCTGATCGCGGTGAATAAGAATGCCCAAACCCGCGCGCGAGTGGTACGGATCGAAATCGAACAGGTCCAGCGCGCCGATGGGATTTTTAGGATTGTTCACCGGGACCATGAGCAACCGCAACTGCTTGGCAGTATAAATGTCGAGGTGGGCATTGGCCAGATATTGCTTTAACACGTACCGCGAATAGGGAACCAACGTATGGCTCACCTGCCAGATTTGAGTATTGTTTTCGCAGGCATATAAAAAATCCAAATCCTCGGGTTCCAAAGCCCGGAGCAGAAGCCGTCCATCGCTCAACAAATCCATAGTTTATTGCCTAAACCTGTTGATATCGACAATAAAGGCATCGTAAAACCCGAGCTGAATCACATCGCTCAGTGCCTGACGGGCCGATGTTTTTCCCATAAACTCGCCCCAGATGTACCGGGTATATCCATCGGAACCCACAATTTTTTCAATATCTTTCAAACCCCTTGTTTTTACCTGATCAGTAGGGTTCTTCAAGGCAAAAAGCTGAATGGTATATACATTTTTGTCGGTATCGGCCATCTTCGATTTGTAGAAGTTGGTACTTTTTTGCACCAACTGGTTATAATCGAGGTTGCTGATTACCCGCGCATCGGGGAAACCCGCATCAACCACCACATTCATCAGGGTTAGTGCATCCGATTTTTGGTTGAACTTGCCAACGGTGTAAAGGTAACCACCGTCGGTCTGGAACATCCAGACATTGTTGATGGTTTCGCCTGACTTGCTAAAATAGCTTGGTTCCAATGGTTTATCGGTTTGCATCAGGAAGATGGTAAAGGTCAGTTGGTCTTTGTATTTCAGTTCGTCGGGCACATAAATACCTTCGATATTTACCTTATCGTTGTTGGAGTTCACAATTTTAATATCAACCCGGCGGTTGAGTCTGCGGCCTTCGGGATTATCGCTGCCATCGGGGTTTTCGTTTATGGCAATAAAGTTGTCTTTTCCCATGGCTTTAGCCACAAAGCGGCTGTCGGTAATTCCTTTATCATTGATGTAATCGACCACAGCGCGTGCCCGTTGGAGCGACAAACCCCGGTTATATTCGTCGGTTCCGTGCGAATCGGTATTTCCGGCCACTTCAACATACAGCGAAGGATTTTTTTGCATCAGCAATGCCAATTTCTCAATCTCAATTTTCGATTCGCGATTTAGCTGGTTGCTGTTGTAATCGAAGAGGATGCTTTTAATGGTCACGTATTCACCGCTACTAACAGCTTTTGGTACCATTTGCAGGAAGGTGAGCACTTCGGCCGATTGCTGATCGTTACTGATAAAAATCATTTTTTCGGCGGGTTCATAGCCTTCTCCAAATGCCTTCACTTTATAAGAACCATGTTTCAATTTGGTCCTGAATTCCCCGGTGCTTATATTTGGGCTGAGTGCAGCAATCACCTCTCCATCATCTTTTGCTACGTGGATATAGAATGAAGCATCCAGGTCTTTGTTATCCTGGAGCGAGACACGGCCTTTCAGTTCGTATTCCGAAGGTACGACAATGGTTTTTACTTCGGGTTGGGTAACAACAGACTCTGTGACAGGTGTTTCGGTATTTGCTGCATTTGTGGTTCCGGTTCCTGAAGGCTTTTCCTGGGTTAATGTTTCATCGGGTACTGGAATATTTTCGGCCACCACCTCAATCACACGTTCTGTTTGCGGGTATTCAATTTCGAACACCTTTTTTTTACTTGCTCCCGCGGGATACCTGGCCATATAAGCGACAGTCCCGTCACCGGAAGGAACGTAGAAAATATCATCGGCAGCTGTATTGATGGGGTATCCCAGGTTTTGCGGCTCCGACCAGCTTCCATTTTCATTCATCACTGACTTAAAAATATCATAACCTCCCATACTGTTGTGGGCTTCGGAGGCAAAATACAGCGTTTGCCCATCTTCTGCCAAAAAAGGAGTTTCTTCTTCAAACTCGGTGTTGATAACATTGCCAAGGTTCTCAGGTACACCCCATCGGCCTTTGCTGTCCATGAGGCATTTATAAATATCTTTTCCACCGATTCCTCCGGGACGGTCGCTTACAAAGTACAAAACGGTACCATCTTTTGTTAAACTGCCATGGGTTTCGTTGAATTTGGAACTGATTTGTTTGGGGAACCGTTGCATGGGAGCCCATCCCGAACCTTCTTTGGTGGAAAAATAAAGATTCCCGTTTCCGTAATCATCGCCATACAAGATAAGCATATCACCTTTGTAGGACATGCTTGAGGTGGAAAAATAGCCGTCGGATGCCAGATCTTGCGAGATATCTTTAGGCCGTTTCCATTCATGACCATCGGAGGTGGAATAATAAATAATTTCAAAAAAACCGTCGCCAGCCGAATTGTCTTTAATTTCCTGATAAGCCGTAAAAGCCATAGTTTTACCGTCGCCTGAAATTGCAGGAAAGTAATTTTCGCCCTCTTCTTTAAAAGGTATTTCGGTTTCGATAAAATGAATGGGACTGGCCATCATGTTTTTCGCGGTTTCGCACGATTTTATCTGGAGATTAACAAAATCGATGAGATACACATCGTTGACACCAATATATTCCTGAAACTGTTTGTAGGTCTGAATAGATTTATCGAATTGGCCTGTAATCCGGTAAGCTTTGGCTAAATAGAACAGGGCTTCCTGAGGAGCTTTATCTTCCTTATAGTTTCCCTCTTTGTAATTTGAGGTTATGTTTGTCACAGCTTTTTCAAGATAGGGAATGGCTTGAGTTTCCTGTCCAAGAGCGTTGAGGTAGCACATGCCGATACTGTTGTATATATTAGCGTTTTCCCAACCTTCACCTATTATCTCTAAATAAATAGGAAGAGCCAAATCGTACTCTTCGTAAAGAAAGTGCATTTCGGCATCTTTATACAACTGCTTGATTTTCTTTTCATCTTGGGCCTGAGCCCCAAAAGCTATGAAAAAAACAAAAATAAATAAACTCCCTTTTAGCATGATGTTTCAATTTTGAGATTAGAATAAACCTATTGGCTCACCTATGGTATTTTTATAATATTAGTTTTCGCTTCTTTTCTTTTTATACGTCCAGTATGCTCCCAAGCTCATCAGCACCCCACCAATAATGAGCCACCAAACGATATTTTCGTGGTCGCGGTGGGCATCCTCAGTTGCAACATCTCTGGGTAAACTTTCGTTTTTTGATATTTTAATTTCATCAGCATCGTATTCGGGTTCTCCAGCTTGTGAGGATGCAATGTTGGTGTCTTCAGAGGTGTTCCCTTCAGCAGCAGGTTTGGCAAAGTTGGTTAACTCGGCGGCTATCAATAGTTCCTGATGTGTTGATTTAAAAACCGTCCCCGATTCTATGTTTGAATTTGCCTCGGTTGCCCCGTTTGTTAAGGCCAATTCATTGTTGTTGATATTTATCTTTGGTTCGTTGGCATCCTTATTTTGATTGGGAATCAAAGGGTTTTCCGAGGCTAAAGATGGCGAACCGTCTGTTAACGGTGTAATAATGTCGTTGAAGGCAACTACCTGTTTCGACTGGTCGTATGAATATTCCGGTACTGCAACTTTAATAGTAAATGGGGCAAAGTTAGAGGATTCAAATAATGCACTAAATTGCTGCCCACGAGGCAAAATGAAAAGAAATTTTCCCGTTTCAGGATCAGGTGTATAAATACCAACCAGTTCATCGTCAAAATTATTCAAGGTAATAACAGGGTCCTTAAGGAGGACTCCTGTGCTGCTCCGAGCAATGCCTGCAATAACCGTTTGGTTCCGTACATGTGATTCGGATAGATCGATCCGGAAAATGTCGTAGCTGCCAATGCTGTTGTTGGCATACGAAGAATAATACGCACGGCGGCCATCCACCGATGGGACATAATAAACATCGTCATCGGGGGTATTGATGGGGTACCCGATATTTTGAGGTGTGCCCCATTTCTCGTTTTCATCAATATAACTGACAAAAATATCGAAACCGCCCATGGTATTGTGTCCTTGCGAGGCAAAAAACAGTGAGGTGCCGTCTGGGTGGAGGTATGGCCCTTCTTCGTCGTATTTGGTATTGATTTCGGGACCCAGATTCTGTGCTTTGCTCCATTTGCCGTTGGGTAATTTCCGTACCCGGTAAATATCCAATCCACCGTATCCTCCTTTGCGGTCGGAGGTAAAATAAATTTCCTCCTGATTAAAAGACATGGAGGCGTGTGTTTCACGGTATTTGCTATTGATTACCTCGGGCAACATCTCTGGGATTTGCCATTCAGCGCCTTTTCGGGTGCTTACATAAATGTTTCCATCTCCATTGTCATCTTTGTAAATAAAAAGTTTGGTTCCGTCGAACGACAGGCCTATGGAAGCTTCGTGTCCTGTAGTATTTATATTTTCACTGATTTTTTGCGCCTTAGTATAATCTTTTCCATCGAAGCTGCACAAATAGATATCCTCAAAATACTGGCCGTCGTCGGTTCTCATGCCGCCCGTGTTCCATTCACGCTTTGAGGTAAACACAAGCAGGCTTTCATCACCTGAAATTACCGGGCTATGTTCAGTATAAATGCTGTTCACATTTCTACCTAAGTTGGACACGCGCATCTCAACCGGTGATTTCATCAGCAGCCGTGCTGCCTGACAAGAAGTAAGTTCATGGTTGATGCTCTCTATAAAGGTTTGATCAGTAGTAACTGCTTGGTTTTTGAGTTGGAATAAAATGCGTTCGGCATCATCAATCCTGTAATTCACATGGTAGGCCCTACCTAAAAAGAAAAGGGTTTCAATGGGGGCTCCCTGTTCGTTAAAATCGCCGGTTTTATAGTTTTCGTTCAAATTATTTGAGGCAAATTCCAGATATGGGATGGCCTTGGATTTGTCGGTAGCGGTGTTCAAATAACAAAAACCCACTTTAAAGTTCAGGTTGGCGTTATTGGGCGATTCATTCAATAACTTTTGATAAATATCGAGTGCTTTGTAATAGTTGCCATCTTCTAAAAGATCCTCAGCCTGAATGTAAACTTCTGATGAAGTTTGCGATTGGGTCACATTCGCGAACAGTAGTAAGGCAAAGAGGGCGGTCAAAAAGTAATTTCTTGTCATGTATGTTCCAATTAATCATTCTCTGAAATCAGGAGCAATTTAATAAATTACCATTCAACAAACAAAATATATATGTATCAATAGATTAATAATTTAGAAAATAGGAACCTTTGCTTTTGTGTAAATTTATCTCAAAAGAAATCCGTTTAAGTGTATAATCCCAAATTAAGTCAGGTGTTTGCCTGAAGTTTTTTAAGGTGAATTGGGAATTTCTTGATGATTCTCTTAAATCCGAACATGAGGATTGGAGAAGAAAATCGAGTGCACTCAATTTTTTTTGAACATGAATTAGGCTCTTATCTTTTAAAGCCAACTTGCTCCATGAAATGCTTCCAGATTATCGGCCACCTGTTTCAAAAACATTCCGCCAAGGGAGCCATCAACTACCCGGTGGTCGTACGACAGGGATAAAACCATCAGATGCCGGATGCCGATAAAATCACCTTGGGGGGTTTCAATCACGGCTGGGCGTTTTTTTATAGCACCAATAGCTAAAATGGCAACTTCGGGCTGATTGATGATGGGTGTTCCCGAGAGGTTTCCGAAAGTCCCTACGTTGGTAATGGTAAAGGTGCTACCCTGGATTTCGGTGGGTTGGAGTTGTTTGTTCCGGGCCCGGTTGGCCAAATCATTTACTCTGGCAGCCAGGCCAGGAAGGTTTAATGTATCGGCCTGGTGGATGACGGGTACAATTAAATTTCCGTCGGGAAGGGCGGTGGCCATTCCAACGTTGATTTGCCTTTTAACAAGTATTTTTGTTCCATCAACAGAAATGTTGATCATAGGATATTTCCGGATGGCCTTTACTACAGCATCTACAAAAATGGGTGTGTAGGTGAGCTTCTGCCCGTATTGTTCCTGAAATCTGTCTTTGTTAGTTTCGCGCCACTCCACCATTTTGGTCACATCCACTTCATGAAATGAGGTAACATGGGGTGACGTCCGTTTTGAATTTACCATGTTCTCGGCAATGAGCTTCCGTAACCGGTTCATCTCAACAATTTCAATGCTTTCGTTGGGCGTGGCAACTGTTTTTGTTGCGGTTGGTTGCGGTTGGCCTTTTTTTGAATCTAAATACTTCCACAAATCTTCTTTGGTAATTCTACCTTCGAGGCCTGTTCCCAAAATCAGTTCAAGTTCAGAAAGGTTAAGCCCCTCTTTGCTGGCAATGGCGCGCACCAACGGAGATAAAAACTTTCCATTGGTTAATTTATGTGGAATGTTGGGCTGACCTGCTTCAATTTCGACGGTGGGGTTTAGAACTTTTTCCGGTTCTCCCTTTTTGGGTTCCACCTGGACTTTTAGTTCCAATGTATTTATTTTTTCAGTTGAAACATCTTCGGTTGCTGAAGTCGAAATGATGGCAATCTCCTGACCAACTTTTGCAATCTCACCTGCCGGAACCAGTATCTTTGATAAAACACCGTCCGAGGGAGAAGGAATCTCAGAATCGACTTTGTCGGTGGCAATTTCGGCCAGGGAGTCGTCCTCATTGATGGTTGCGCCTTCCTGAACCAGCCATTGGGTAATGGTGGCCTCAAAAATACCCTCACCCATTGATGGCAATATAACTTTTAGTTGTCCCATTGTTAGTTTACATTTTTATAACCCCAGATTAAGGAATGGGGTTTTAAATCCGTGGTTATAACAATAGACCCAAAGTTATGTTTTGCCGATGTACCGAAAGCCCTTTAATAAAACCCATATGTCGTTTGTTAAACGATAATCCTTGGCGTAAAGTAGATTCAGGTTTTCAATCTTTGTGGCATCTGAGTGTGCCCCAGAATGCACTAAGGCCCAGCTTAATATTCCTTTCTTAATATGCGGAAGGTTCAAGGTGTTGACATCGGATCGGTAATAAAACCCAACCCAGCTTTTTATGCCAAATAACACCGAAAACAGGTTGCGGATCCATCGGCTCCGGTTTGTCACTAAAACCAGGTAAACGGGGAGAAGAACTAATAAAAACAGGGAGACGGCAATATCAAAAATCCGCTTTTTACGGAGGTTATGGGGTTTGGTCAGGTTGTTAAAATCAACGGTGTATAAATCGCCTGCCGTGTCGATGGAATTGCTGCCAATAATAGAAACACTTTCGGGAGGGGCAATTTTGTAGGAAACCCCGGAGCCTTCCAACCGCAACATTTCCCGGATAATCTGTTGCGCGGGGATGTTTGAGGCACAAAATATCAATTCGTTGATGCGGTTTACTTGTACAATCTCGGGCAATTGGCTGATGTTCCCAATGTAATTGTCGTTGCTGGTTTGTTCGTTGGGGGCAATAAGTCCCAGATAATCGAACTGGGGAACCGATTGTTTAATGATGGTCAACACCCGTTCTGCCTCCCGGGCTTCACCAACCAGTGCCATGCGGTTGCGCTGCCCCAAATCGAGCCGGAAATCGGTAATCTTTCCAAAATGAAAAATGAATCGGATGCCAAGCATCGAGAGGAACCCCCAAAAAGTTCCCATGAGAATCATTGCCCGCGAAAAACGGAGGTTCTCAGGTAAAAGGGCATAAACAATCAGGATGATTCCGGTGCCGACCACCAGCCCACGTAAGAACTTGGAAACCTGAACAGGTTTATCGTATCCCCCCGACAAATAAATAGCTAGCATCCATAAGAAGATATATGCAGGCACCGCGATGGTAAAATATTCGATGGGGAAATGGCCGCCTTCGGGGAATTTGATGTTTTCCCACTGAGGTGCAATCACTAAAAATCCGGCAAAGAGCACCAGGAAGTCGAGCAAAGGGAGTAAAATGGCTTTTACAACCCGGCTAAAGATTGCTAAAATGGCCCGGAAATAAATGGCCAGATTGATGAAAAATGAAAACAGTTGGGCATTCTTGGTCGAAAAATGTTTGCGGGCAAAGATGATCATGGCATTGTAAAACACCTTCACATAATTGATGCTCCCTTTTTTTGTGCTTTCTCCTTTATAATGGATGATTGTGGTTTCAGGGAAATAATAATTTTTATAACCACCTAAGATAATCCGGTATGAAAGGTCAATGTCCTCACCATACATGAAATAGTCTTCATCCAATAAACCAACCTTATCCAGGGTTTCTTTACGCATGAACATGAATGCGCCGGCCAGGACTTCAATTTCATGAATTTCGTGGTTGCTCATATATCCCAAATGGTACCTTGCAAAAGTTTTTGAACGGGGAAACAAACGCGACAGACCAAATATTTTGTAAAACGCCACCATTGGAGTTGGCAATCCACGTTTGCTTTCAGGCAAAAACATGCCCTTGCCGTCAATCATTTTAACTCCCAGACCGCCTGCTTTTGGGTGGGTGTCCATAAAATCAATTACTTTGGTAAAAGTATCCTCTTCAACCACCGTATCGGGATTCAACAAAAGGACATATTGTCCTTTCGACAAACGGATGGCTTGGTTGTTTGCCTTGGAAAAACCCAGGTTCTCTTTGTTTTCAATTAAAATAGTTTGTGGAAACTTTTGCCGCACCATGGCGCAGGAACCATCCACAGAGTTGTTATCAACCACAAAAACCTCAGCCTCTATTTGATGGAGTGCCTTATAGACCGAGTGAAGGCATTGTTCTAAAAAATATTTGACATTGTAGTTGACAATAACAACAGTTAACTTCATGATGGCATTATTTAGCAACGAAAATAAGCATTATCCTGAATTTCACAAACCATTGATAAAGTTGTTCTTTATTCTAATTACCCAGGGTTTTTGCTGATAAAAACGTACTTTCTGTAAACGTCTTCTTTGTTTCCGGATATTTGATGAATTCAGTTTTAAAAGGTGAAATTTCCCTTGCTTTTTAGTTGGTATTGAAATTTATGATCTTCTACCACAGGCTCAATAAGGCCAAGTGCAATGAGGTTGACCAGCAGGGTTTCGGTTTTATTTTTTGATGTTTTGGCAATGCGGCTGGCTTTAATAAACGAAACCCTACCGTGATGCTCCAGATAAGCGAGCAACATCTGTTCGGCATCGGTATATTTCAGGTAAACACCTTCGGGTTGGTTCAGTTTTTCCCAAACTTGCAGCATTACATTGTTGGCAGCCATATTTTCATCCTTTACACGGATGTAAGCCGTCCATTGGTTATCTTTATCGGGTGCAAAATGTGGTTTTTGTTTGCTGGGTTCTACCACGCATTCCACCACTACCTTGCCATCGACAAGGTGGTTTTGTGCCGTAAATTGAACTTCTGGTTTGCAATAAAGGTGGGCAGCAGTGCCAATCATGTAAACTTCTTCGTCGGAGCGCACCCCGGTAATGGCTCCGTTATCTTTTACCCCAACCAATAACCGGCCACCGTCGGTGTTGGCAAAAGCCACCAACGAACGGGCTATTTTTTTTGCATCACTGATTTCGAACTTAAAGTCGAGTTGCTGATGCTCGCCCTGTTCAATCAATTTTTTAATATAATGGAGCATGGGCAGGAGCTTATTTTCTTTTTTGGCCTCTGGTTTTGGGTTTCCCGTATTTTAACATCATTTTCTGTTTACGGGTGATTTTCATATTTACCTTTTTGTTTTTTTCTTTCTTTTCGTGGAACGATGGACCTGCATCTTCTTTTTTAGGGAGCTTTACAGCTATTTCTTTCATTGGTACCACAGGCATTTCATCGTCGGTAAGGATTTTGGAAATGGGAACCGATTCAGGCATGGTTCCCAAGGCAATGTTTTTTTTCATGAAAGCTTCTGCCTTTTCAAAATGTACCCTATCGCTTTCAACTATAAATGAAATGGCTGTACCATTTTTATCAATCCGGCCGGTCCGCCCAATCCGGTTGATGTAATTTTCAGGTTCTTCAGGAATGTCAAAGTTAATCACGTGGCTGATGTCGGAAATGTCGATGCCTCGGGCGATGATGTCGGTAGCAATCAAAATCCGGAATTCCCCTTGATCAAATTTTTTGACGGTATTAAAACGGTTGTTTTGGGCTTTATTGGAGTGGATGATTCCCAGAGTTTTAGGAAAAGCATCCGCCATAGCTTCATATACCTGGTCGGCCAGCTTTTTGGTTGAGACAAATACCAATACTTTATTGAAAACTTTAGGGTCGGAAAGCAGGAATTTTAACAAATTCACTTTGGTATAAAAGTTTGGTACTGAATACCCGATTTGTACGATGTTTTCGAGGGGAGTTCCTACGGGAGCAGCTTCAATTTTTTTTGGATTGTAGAAGAAAATATTGATTAACTCTTCTACATCGGGAGTAAGCGTGGCCGAGAACATGAGGTTTTGACGCTTGGGTGGCAGCAAATCGAGGATCGCGGTGAGCTGATGCCTGAAACCCAGGTTTAACATTTCGTCCACTTCGTCAATTACCAGGCGCTTGATCGACTTTAACCGCAAGGAACCATTCATGACTAAATCGAACATGCGGCCAGGGGTAGCCACCACAATATCGAGCCCTTTGTCCAATATTTCCACCTGTTTTTTAATGTTGTCGCCACCATGCAACCCCACAGTAATAACGTTCATGTAAGCGGTCAGCTTTTCGGTTTCGGTAGCCACCTGCAACACCAATTCACGGGTAGGTACCAATATCAGGATTTGAGGAAAACGGTCTTTTGAAAATTTCCACAGGCGCAGGCAAGGCAACAGATAGGCCAGTGTTTTCCCGGTGCCGGTTTGTGCAATACCTACCACATCGGCTCCCGACATGATGACCGGGAACCCTTTTTCCTGAATGGTGGTTGGACGTGTAAGACCTGTATCGTTTAAAGCCCTGAGCAGTGAGGCACTTAAATTAAAATCTTCAAAAGTCATGTTTTTGTTTTTATTTGGCTGCAAAGGTACTTTAAATGATCAAATAAAACAGGCCTTCGTGTTTTTCAGTCCGATGGTTGATGAATCAGGAAGGGCTGTGTTTGCAAATTAAAGCGAGGGTTTATTGGCTTCTGCAATTTTTTGCATTATGATTTGAATTTTCGATTGCTTGTCCAAGGAAAATGAGCGGGAATCTTTACTTACGAATTCAAACAAAAGCAGCGCTTTCTCAAAATAGGCAATGCTCCCGCTTCTATTTCCTTTGGCCAATAGTAATTCTGCCTCTGCGCAAAACAATTCTGCCAGCATTTCCAGATGCCCATGCGTGTAATTGTGCTCAACCAGCAACTTCTCAGTAAGTTCTTCTTTGTTGAGGTTTCGAAAAAAGGAGGCATCTTCTTTTAGGAAATTGTAGTAGGCATTTTCCAGTGCAATAGATGCTTGCTGATACTCTCCCTTTTTTATCTTTCCTAAAATTCCGGCAATGAGTTCGCCCAGCATTTCAATCATTCTTAAAATAAAGTCTCTTTGGTACATATCTTAAGTTTTAGTTTTCTTCTTCATAAATCATTTTTTTAGTCATACCCCCATCTATGTAAAAGTTTTGTCCCGTGATAAAATCATTTTCAGGTTGGCAGAGGAATAGGCACATCCGTGCAATATCTTCGGCAACTCCTACCCGTTTTGCGAAGTGCTGGATGTGATCCGAGGTGTTCAATTCTGCCGGATTGCCATTATGAATCCATCCTGGGCTGATGCAATTCACAGTCATTCCTTGGCTTTGTAACGATGCAGCCAGTGCATGGGTTAATGAAACCAATCCACCTTTTGATGCCGCGTAAGCCTCCCCGTTTGGTTCCGACATCAGGTGGCGGGTAGATGAAATGTTGATGATCCGGCCATACCTGTTGCCGGGATGCTTACGGGCAAACTCCCTGGAGCAAATAAAGGCCGAACGTAAATTGGTGTTCAGAATTTTGTCCCATTCGTTGGTTGTGATCTTCAATAGCGGTTTAAACCGGGAAATCCCCACGTTATTGACTAATATATCGGGCACATCGAATTCAGCATCAATTTTTTGAAAGGCAGCCAGGATGTCATCTTCCTCACTCATGTCGGCCTTAATGAATAAGGCTTCCGGGTATGATTGGGCAAATTGTTTCCCCTTTAATTGGTCTATATCAGTAATTGCCACTTTACACCCTTGGAGGATAAACGTTTTAGCAATTCCCAGCCCAATTCCACTGGCACCTCCAGTTACCAAAACTATTTTGTTTTTTAAGTTCATGGTTTCCCTGCTTTTTTAAATCTCAAAATTATCAAAACTGAAAACATAATTTTCTATTATCATTTATTTAATGTACCAAAGTTAAGAATCGCCTATTTTTAAATCGGTCCGAAACAAAATGTTCAGAAATGGGTTTTAAATTTTTTCAGCGAGGATTCAAAACCCAAATGTTTCGAAAATGGTTCTCGTAACCAAAACAACTTGGAATTATAATTTTAAATAGTCAAATTTGACCTCTTTTAATTACTTAACAAACAACTTATGATGAAGAAATTTTTAGTTGCTTTTACCGCCGGACTGATGCTGGTGTTTGTTAGTTGCACAACTCAGCACCAGGAACCCAAAGCTAAGTATGTGTTTCTTTTTATTGGCGACGGCATGGGTGCTACACAGGTTTATTCTACCGAACTTTACCTTTCGGCTCTAAATGATGTGCGCAGTACCACGAATCTGAATTTGAGCAAACTTTCCATACAATCGTACATGACGACCTATTCGGCCAATAGCTGGATTACCTGTTCCTCGGCCAGTGGAACGGCATTGGCTTCTGGTAACAAAACCAACAACGGTGTTTTGGGCAAAGACTCATCGCTGACCGTAAAATTTGAAACTGTTGCCGAAAAGGCTAAAAAAGCCGGTTTCAAAGTGGGCATCTTGTCCAGCGTGGGCATCAATCATGCAACGCCAGCCAGTTTTTATGCACATCAAAATAAAAGGAGCATGTATTACGAAATAGCCAGTGAATTGCCTTTAAGTAATTTCGATTATTTTGGGGGAGGTGGTTTTATATCGCCAAAAGGTAAAGATGGGCAGCAGCCCGATGCTTATGAACTGGCGGCTCAGGCCGGATACCAGTATCTGCACACCGCCGAATCAATCAAAAACATTAAGGCGGGCGATCGAAAGGTTTTGGCTGTGAATCCCGTACTACTGAGTAACGGCGAGTTTGCTTGGGAAATTGATAAAAATAAAGAGAGTATTTCGTTAGCTGAATTTACGCGCAAAGGAATTGAGGTGGTTGATAACCCCAAAGGTTTTTTTATGATGGTTGAAGGTGGTAAGATTGACTGGGCATGCCATGCCAACGATGCGGCAGCCAGTATTCATGAGGTGTTGGCTTTTGACAAAGCCGTGGCCGAAGCCATTAAATTTTACAATCAGCACCCCGATGAAACGTTGATAATTGTTACCGCCGATCATGAAACCGGGGGAATGATGATTGGTAACGGTGTGGAACCGAACCTGAGACTCCTTGAAAACCAAAAAACCTCAGTTCAGGAATTTGGCAGGATACTGGTTCAGTTTCAGCAAACCAATCCCAAAGCTACTTTTGAGCAGGTGATGGAACTGATTGGCCGTTATTTTGGTTTGGGCGATGCCAGTAAAGGTCTGGAATTAACCAGCGAAGAATTGGCTCAATTTAAAGAATCCTTTCAAAAGACTTTTGATGGAGGCAAAGGCCTTGACCCCGATAAAGATTACCTGGAACAGGAGACTGATATTTCGATACCTAGTTTAGCTGTTGCTATTTTAAACAAAAAAGCCGGAATAGGTTGGACAAGTTTTGATCACAGCGCTACTCCGGTTCCTGTAAGGGTAATGGGGCAAGGGCAGAACTATTTTGTAAGCTCTATTGATAACACCGATATTCCAAAAATTATGGGTAAAATGATGGGTTTATAACACTGCATATTTTTTACAAAAAGGTTTCTCTGGTTTTCCGGGAGGCCGTTTTGTTTTAAAAAGTTTTGAATTTTTTACCACAAAGTATCAAGATTTCAGTACAAGTATCAAAATATGAGACAAGATATCTTGAGATATGAGGAACGCGAGACAATTCAACCATTCCCAAATGAACTAATAACCTCTGACCTACTAACTACGAGCCCTTGCTTACCTATCGAGCCACTGTCGGAATTCGTGACTTTTGTTAGCGCTCACCAATAATTCCTCTTCACTTTTTACTTTGGGTTCAATGCGGATGCGGCTTTTCGAAAAAACACTGATCCGGTCAATCGTGTAATAGTTAATTATCTGCTGCCGGTTGATGCGGAAAAAGAGTTCCGGGTCGAGCAACGTTTCCAGCTTGTCGAGCGAAAAATCGATGGGATAGTTTTTCCCGTCGAAGGTGCCCATAAAGGAATTTTTTTCGAGCACATAAAAAAAGGCCACCTCGCTGGTTTCAACCGACTTGATTTTACTTCCCATATTTATTAAGAAACGTTTTTTATAATTGCTCTTTTTGCTTTCAATGGCAGTTACCAGGTCGTTGATGTTGATGGTTGGCGTAGGAATCCGCAACCGTTTAAATTTTTCGATGCTCAAGGCCAGCTTTGCCTTATCAATAGGTTTGAGCAGGTAATCAATGCTATTAAGTTCAAAGGCTTTAATGGCATACTCGTCGAAGGCTGTGGTAAAAATCACATAACTATCAATCTTTACTTTTTTAAAGATGTCAAAACTGAGACCATCGGCCAGCTGAATGTCTAATAACAAAAGTTCGGGAGGTTGATGCGCATGGAACCATTGAACGGCACGTTCCACACTGTCGATGCAATCGAGCACTTCTATCTCAGAATGAATTTCATTTAGAAGTTTCCGAAGCCTAATGGCGGCAGGTTCCTCATCTTCAATTATTAAAGCCCTGATCATAGCTCTACTGTTAATAAAGGGACATGCACTTCGAAAAAACCGGAACTATCAGTAATCTTAACTTCACGGTTGGTGAAAAAAGCGAACCGTTCGGTAATATTGTTTAACCCTTGGCCGGTACTTGAAACATCCAGTTTCTTTTGAAGATTGTTTTTTATAATGATTGATTCCTTTTCTGCAAAAACATCAATCGTCAGTGGTTTGTCTTTAGAGATGACATTGTGTTTGATGCAGTTTTCCACCAGCATTTGTAAAACCAGTGGAGGAAGCGAATAATGGTAATATTCCTCGGGAACTGACATCTTGATTTTGAGATTATTCCGGAACCGCGATTTTTGAAGGCTTAAATATTTCTGGAGCATGTGCACCTCGTCCCGGACCAATACCAGTTCACGGTCGCGGCTTTTCAATACATATCGCAAAAACTCCGAAAGGTTCTGGATGTAATCAACGGCTTCGTTATTGTCGTCAACCAAGGTGGTTAAGCTATTCAGGCTGTTGAACAGGAAATGTGGATTGATTTGCGACTTCAGTGTTTCGTATTTGGCTTCGATGTTGTCTTTCTCTAACCGGGTCGATTTCGAGAAGTTATATTTCCATTGTTTGTAAAAAAATACCGCCTCATGAAGGGTGGTAATAAAAAAGGTAATCAGGTTAGTAATAAATGCACCCATAACCATATTTTCATGTAACAAATCCCTTTCATTAAATAGATGCAGTGATTTTTCGAGCCCAAATATTCCTACCGCGAACAAATTGGTATAAACCAGAATTGCTACCACCTCAATTATCAGGTGCTTAATGGGATGGTGTTCCCAAGGGTATTTTCGCCAGAGGTAAGTAACAATTAACAAGCAGCCAACCCATAACCCCGCGGTAAAAATAATGCTGTGCAGAATATAAAAATAGGCCTGATGCTCGCTGGGGGCAATTTTAGCCAGGAAATAAATCAATGAAATCGAAATCCCCACTAAGGGGATTAAGATTAACATCCATTTATTATTAATATAATTTTTATACATATTCAATATTACTAATAATTTTATTAAAACTGAATCCGATAAAGCATCATGGGCATAAATCCCTGCTGATAAATTTGGTACACCTCGTTGTTTTCAACATCGTACTGTTCCATATACACACTTTTGTAATTGGTAATGTTTTGCAGGTCGAGGCCCCATTCCTGGCTAAAGCGTTTTCCGTTGTGTTTAAAACCGATGCGGAGGTCGGTTCTGAAATAATCTTTATATTTATTTTCATAAACTTCGTTGTAGTTATATTCTGTGGAACCGCTGTATAACGATTGTTCCAAATCGACCGGGATATAGCGTTTCCCGCCTGCCAAAGTCCCTTTAATATCGAAGGTTAGCATGTATTTTTCGCTGAATTTGTATTCGTAACCAGCCAACATGTTAAAGACATAATTGCCGTTATAGGCGGTATTCCGTTCCTTTTTGTCGTAGCCTTTATAGGTTGAATTAAAAATGGAACCTGTAAACAGGAAGTAATAGCCGTTGTTTAAGAATCGTTCCATGGTAAGCTCAAGCCCATAATTTTTACCGGTACCTTCATTGATTAAACTATCTTCGGTAGGGAAGGCAAATTCGGAACCTGAATTTATCATTGAAAATTCAGGAAAACTCTCTTTTATCGGAATATTATATAAGTTCTGATAATAGGTTTCGGCCTTAAAATGCCAGTGGTCGTTCAATTTGTAATTGTACCCCAATACATAATGGTTGCTTTTGGTAAAATCCAAATCATTATTGGTGGTAGAATAGGTATTGGTAACCGAATCGTACGATTGTATAAAATAAACCAGTTTCGACTGCATCTGGCTGTGCATGCCAAATCCAGCATTCAAACTGTGTTGGGTGTTTATTTCCCATGATAGTCCCAAACGGGGTTCAACAGCCAACGACTGGTTTTGCTGGTAATACTGGGTATGAAGTCCGGCAAAGGTTGAAAGGGCATTGTTGAATTTGTGTTGCCACTGGGCATATCCCTGGTAAAAATTAACTGTTCCTTTCACATCAATTTGTTTAATAAATTTTTGGTAGTCGTAAAGGTTTATGCTATCCAAACCTGAAACCTCATATTGGTCTATGGTAATTCCTGCATAAAAATTATTTTTTGCATTCCATTTGTATCGAAACTGAGAGTTCACTGAGAGTTTGTTTTCCTGAGTTTCGGCCCTGACAAATGGCATTATTTCGGCTCCTTTGTTCCGGACAGAATCATGTACGGTGCTGCTGCTGTTTGATTGGTACGATAAAGTAGTAACCAAACTGGTTTTATCGTTGAAAAAATAGGTATGCGACGAACCTACCATCCATAAATCGGCGCCAAAATTGGTAGCAGTTCCTCTACCGTTGTATGCGTTTTCGGAAGTATCGGAATAATCGCGACCTAAGGCTATATAGCTTTTACCCCATAACCCGAATATTTTAAAACGTCCGGCTTTGGTTCCGGGAACATCTGCCATGAAGGTAAAATCTTTGTATTCGGGAACGGCTGTTCCGGTACCTATGTTAAAACCCAAATCGGACATCACCTCAAGGGTTGAATAACGGTAATTGGCCAGATAAGAAGCTTTTTGCTGGTTTTGAGTGGAAAACAAAGGCCCTTCGGCACCAAACTCAAAGCCGTTAAAACCCACCTGCCCCGTAAATTCATGGGTACTGTTGTTTCCTGAACGCATGTTCAGATCGAAAGCTCCCGAAATGCCGTTACCAAACTCAGCAGGAAAGGCACCAGTTAAAAAATCGGAATTACTCAACATGTTATTGTTGATCATGCTCACCGGACCACCCGTGGTTCCCGAAGCACCAAAATGGTTCGGGTTGGCAATTTCAACACCTTCCAGCCTCCAGATAACTCCCGCCGGTGAATTGCCCCGGATAACGATATCGTTGCGGGCATCGTTCTGCATGGCCACTCCGGCATAATTGGCAACCATCCGTGAGGGATCGCCCAGGCTTCCGGCAAACCTTTCTGTTTGTTCAATAGAAAACGATCGGGCACTTACAGGGGCCATTTCGTTAAGCGCTTTCTCCTTAAGGTTTTCAGCTTTTACCGTAATTTCGGCTACCACGGTAATATCTTCTTCCAAGGGTATTTGTAAAAGTATTTCCTTGCCACTGTTTACAAGAATGTTTGGAATTTGCTGTGGTTTATATCCTAAATAGGAAATTTGAATCGACTGTCTGCCGAGAGGCACGTTCTTTAATTCGAAGTTACCATTTACATCGGAAGTGGTTCCCAATACAGGTTCCGAATTTAACAAAACAACAGTTGCCCCAATAAGCGGAAAACCGGTAGTGGCATCGGTTACTGCACCTCGGATGGTTTGGGTAATAACATTTGCGGCAAAGGGTGAAGCAAGCGTGGTTAATAAACATGCGAAAAGTAAAATCTTCTTCTTCATAATTTTAGGTTTTAAGATTAATTCTTCCCAAAAATAGAAACACAAATAAAGGTGTAAAAAAATGAAATGTTGAATGAGGAATTTAATTGGTTGAATTAAAAAAGTAGCGTATGGAGTAAAAATCCTAAAAGTAAAAAACCCGCTTTGGAGGCGGGCTTTCTGAGAGATTTCATTCAGTATCGTTAATACAAAATATCCTTTTTCATATTTACCTTTTTCTGAGTATGTTCTGAATCGTAATCGAAAAGAAGGTCGCCATTTTCTTTAAACAGGCGGATGTAATTCAGGTTGTACCAAATAATGGCTTTACCTACCTGAACCCCTGATAGAATATCAATCTGTGCATTTCCGCTATTGTACATCGAGATTTTCAGTTTTGAATTATTGCTGACTTTCACGGCATCAAAACTCACATCTTTCCCGTCATTGGTGCGGATAGTAACAATACCTTGAGAGTTTTTGATGAATTCAATCTTACCAATATTTTCATAAATCATCGGTGATTTCTTACGGAAACTCGGATTGTATTGGTCGAGGGCTTTTTGTGCGTGAATACCCGGCAAGGAGTTTCCCGTGCTATTGATCAAACTTAGTACAGCGAACAAACCTGCAATTCCGGGTTCGTATTTTTCTGACAATAGCTTGTCGTAATCTTTCTTTAGCGATTCTACAGGATCAAAAGCGGTGTAGCTTTCATACGATTTGGTGGAGACATCCAATCCGGCCGAAGCAATTAATGAAGCAGTTACAAAGGCTTTGCCCAAGTCGTCAACAGTAATACCGTATTCGGTAAAATCTTCCGATTCTTCATAGGCCCGGGTCCAAATCTTTTTACCGTTCTCGTCGAAGTGGGCCACAAACATGTTGTTTACACTGTCGAGCTGTTCAATGCCAGCCTGGTTCACCCACTGCATGGTCCCGTCGGTAGCACATTTGGCCAAAAATACATCGCCATTGTTTTTTACATGCAGGGTGCGTTCGCCAACTTTAATATCTTTATTAAACGAACCTGTAAAATAGAAGCTATTGTCCTTTCCCAGGGCAATGTTGTAAGCTATATCGTTTCCGGCACTTCCTACTTTAAACACAAATTCAGGAGGTCCCGATGGAGGAAATTTGGCAATAAAAATATCGTTGCTGTTTTGTGAGGAACTTAATTTGTATCCAAAGAAATCAATGTCTCCGGTAAAATAGCCACACATGTAAGCATTGTTTTTATCATCGAATATAATATTTTTGCCATTTCCACCTTGATACAACCCGTTTTTATTGGCCAGTTTCCAAAGCTTATTTGCACGGCCAAGCAAGTCGGACGAAGTTCTTAGCTCCACCACAATGGCATTGGATTCAGCAAATTGAGGCATGGTCTGTCCAATGGGGGCATTCACATAGGTTGGGTCGCAAACCACGTATTTGCTGCCTTTGTAGCTAATGTAATCGCCAACAACCTCTTTGCTGAATTTTACTGCCGTAGCCATGTGTCCCGGGTAATTCAATCCAATCACATCTAAACCTAACATTTGTTTCGTTAAATAGGCAAACAGCACGGAACGGTCTTCACAGTCAGAATACGGGTAGAAGAATAATTCATCGGGGAAGAAGAATTTTTCCTGTCCAAACTGCTGTTGGTCGGTTTGGTAGTCGAAGGCGGTTTGTACAAAGTGAAGCAAAAACAGGATGGCTTCTTCCTCTGGTTTCCCTTTAATGATGGGCAATAAGGCATCTGTCAGCGATTCTTTGGTTTGAGGAGTGATGGTTGCATCAAAATACACTTCAATGTCTGAAAGTGGGTAGTCTTTGTAAAAATTGATGGCATTCTGATTGAACTTCACATCAAAATTATAGGCCTGCCCATCGTATTCAAATTTCAAGTTCTTGGTTTTTAAGTCTTCCTGCGTGTTTATTGATTTGTAAAGGTTTAAATCCATTACAATCCGTGCCTCGGGAAAATCTTTATCGTAGGTAAAAATGTCGTTTTCTTTACCGTTGATCAGGTAATAGCGGGTATTGTTAAACGTGAAGAATGACAACCCATAAATATTGTTCCGCGATGGCAACAACAAATAAAGCTTTGATGCTTTAAAGGCCAAACGGGCTTTGTAGTTCGATTTTGTAAGCAGGAACCATTCCAGGAACACTTCGGCATTCTCGTCGGCGCCGATTTGTTTTGAGGCATTTTTTACTAAAAGATAGTATCCCCAGTCGTTGAGGTTCATGTTTGCCTTAAAGCTGATAAGCTGGTTAATTAAATCGTTATAGTTGGTTTGGCTCATAGCTTCCCATTTCTGGCTAATCAATTCTTCCGAAACGGTTCCGCTAAAGCTGGTGATGAATTTTGAATCGAATTCGAAGTTCAGGTTGGCGCCATAAAAGGCAAACGAAGCGGAACGTGCCGCGTAATCGGGGCTGGCTGATTTAGCGAGCACAGGCAGAACCGGAGCTTCACCGCCGGCTTCCAGTTTTTTTGGAGCCACAACCTTCAATTGAGTGGGGCTTTTTTGAACAGGAGTTTTATAAACAGGTTTTTCGCCGGGTTTGGGATCTGCTTTTCGCTGTTCGGCTTTAAACAGTTCGTAATTTGTCCATTCTTTTTTCAGGAACTCCTGAAACTCTGCATCCATTTTTTTGATGGCTTCGTCGCGTTCTTTTACAAACTTTTCGAATCCTTCCTGATAGTCTTTGTTAAATTTTTCCCGGTCTTGTTGCATTTTTTTTATCTCTTCTTCGCGGGTTTGGGCGTTTGCACTGAACGCGCCCATGAGCACTATGGCTGCTCCGAATACGAGAAAGGCTTGGTACACTCGTTTCATATTATTTGGGTTTAATTATCAAAATTGTCTTTTCAAACAGTAACATGCAATTTACTAATTTTTCAGACTCCCCATAGACGGAATCCCATTTAATTAGGTTGCTTAGCCTAGCCGTTTAGAATCCGTGAACTGGCTTATGCAAAATCAAGGGCAAAAAAAACCGGAAGTAAGTCCGGTTTTAAAAGTATGTTAAATTAAAAAAGACTATTACTCATCGTCTTGTTGAGCTTCAAATTCAGCTTCATCGCTATCTTCGGCTGGATTTAATTTTTGTCTTTTTATCTTGTTTTCCAGTTCATCCTCAAAGTAGGTAAATACATCCATTAAAGGAGATTCCTGGATAGCGGGGATTTCGTAATCACTCATGGTATCGCTCAACGCTTTTTGAAGAAATTCGTACGCATCTTTTACATTATTGGCTTGAACCAACATATAGGTGTTTGATCGTTTTTCGATACCTTTTTCTTCATCCAGGGTGATAAAGGCTACTTTACATTTAAACCAACGGTCGCCATTTTCGCTGGGGACTAATTCCGAAAAGTTCGCCATTTTAATATTGGTTACCGTAAACTCTCCACTGATGTAGGGTTCCAGTTCTTTGTTGATCCGCGATTCGGCTTCGGTAAACGAAACCGCATCAATCAGATAATTTTCCGATACCATTTTTTCCTTGCCGTCGGTACCAATTTTTACATATTTTACTTTGCATTCAAACCAGGTGTTCATCTTTTTTTAATTTAAGGACTCAAAGATAATGGCATAATTTGGCAAAGAAACTGCAGGGAGAAAAATGTGGATAACTTTTTTGCGGAACCATCTGTAACCACTATTTTTATGGAACTCAAAAAGAAACTACAATGACAGATTTTAGCAAATTGATTTACCAGCGCAGGAGTATCCGCAAATTCAAATCGAAGCCGGTGGAAAGAGAAAAAATAGAGCAGTTGCTCAAAGCAGCTTTATTGGCTCCCAGCGGGAAACGGGTGTATCCCTGTGAGTTCATCATCGTGGATGACCCGGAGATTTTAAAAGCTTTATCGGTAGCCAAAGAACACGGTGCCGGGCTTGTTGCAGGTGCACCATTGGCTATTGTGGTTGTGGCCGATACCGCAAAATACGATGTGTGGGTTACCGATGCTTCCATTGCTGCTACATTTATCATGCTCCAGGCTGAAAACCTGGGTTTGGGTTGCTGCTGGGTGCACATGCATCTTAGGGGAACTGCGGATGGGAAATCGTCAACCGAAAACTTAAGGGAGGTACTCGGGCTCCACTCCACCCACGAGGTTTTATCAGTTTTAGCTTTGGGTTATAAAAACGAAGAGAAACCGGCCTCAACTGATGCTGATCTGAGATATGAGAAAATTCACCACAATAGGTTGGGAAGCCATTTAATTTAAAAAACGATCGGTTACTTTAGCACATTGAAATACGCCATTATAGATATTGAAACTACCGGAGGAAGTCCACGCACGGAAAAAATTACCGAAATAGCCATTTTTATCCACGACGGCAAGCAGGTTGTTGATGAATTTACCACCCTCATTAATCCCGAAAGGTACATTCCACCATTTATAACCGCGCTAACCGGAATCAGCAACGAAATGGTGGCCCATGCCCCTAAATTTTACGAGGTGGCCAAAGAAATTGTGTTACGGACCGAAGATGCCATTTTTGTAGCCCACAATGCTCCTTTCGATTATGGTTTTGTGAAAGAGGAATTCAAAAACCTGGGTTTCGATTTTCAGCGCAAAACCTTAGATACGGTCCGCCTGAGCCGTAAATTGATTCCCGGACATGCCTCGTATAGTTTGGGAAATATCTGTAAAGATTTGGGCATCCAAATCAATGGCCGGCACCGGGCGGCGGGCGATGCCCTAGCAACCGTAAAACTGTTTGAAATTCTGTTGCAAAAAAACGGTGCTTTTACACAAGCTACCGATCCCGAAAAATACCGGCAATTAAAGGGGATTGATTCGTCGGCACATCGGCAATTATTGGAAAAATTGCCCGATGCTACGGGTGTGTATTACCTTTTCGATCAAGACCAACAGCTCATTTATATTGGTAAAAGTGTCAATATCCGGAGCCGGGTTGCTCAACACCTGAGAAATATGGGGGGTAAAAAGGTTTTGGAAATGCGGCAAAGAATTGCCGATGTGAGTTTTGAACTTACCGGAAGCGAGTTGGTTGCCCTGTTGCTCGAATCGGACGAAATTAAAAAGCACAAACCTATTTATAACCGGTTGCAACGTCGGTCGTTATTCCAGTATGGATTATTCACCGAATACAATACTTCAGGCTATATTACCATTTCGCTGAAAAGAATATCCACCAAATCGGGATTGCCTATAGCCAGCTATGTGAACATGGATGAGGCAAAAAACCATTTTTCAGGGTTGATCGAGCGGTTTGAACTTTGCCAGAAACTGTGCGGATTATATGAATCGGAGGGAGCCTGTTTTCATCATGGTGTGGGTCTGTGCCACGGAGCTTGCATGCAATTGGAATCGAACCAGAGTTACAATCACCGGGCAAAGGAACTGATTGCCTCGTTTGAGTTTGCATCGCCCGATTTTCTCCTTCTTGATAAAGGGCGCACCAAAACTGAAAAGGCGGTTATCCGGATAAAAAACGGCAAATACCTTGGTTTTGGTTTTGCCGATACCGAATTTCTCACGGAACCCGATCAGTTGGCCGATTCCGTGAAACCCAAAGCCGATAACCGCGATGTGCAACAAATCATCCGCAGTTATATCCGGCAGGGAAAATATCAGCAAATTATTTTATCAGATAAGACTGTTTTCCCCTCTGGCAGGCCTTATAACCAATTTATAAAGAAAGAGAAACAATAGTGCCAGATGTATTACGCGCCCAATTATTCCAAATTCCAGCTTTACATTTTCTCATCAACCCAAACAACTTTCAATATGTTCGCATCGAAACAGCCATAAGCAGCAAAAAAAACTACTGTTTTATCACATCAAACACCGGAACCTTTTCCAGAAATTGATAGGAATTCTTTAGGTAATCCATGCGGCAGCAAAAATGCGACAGTCCATTGGAAACAATCAGATAATCCACCTTTAGTTTTAAGTTATACAGGGCAATCTGGTCAAAAACCTTCTGATCGATTTTCACACTGGATGCTTTAAACTCCAGAATCATCCGGGCCTCCCCCATACTATTGAAAACCACCAAATCGCAACGCTTCGACAGACCATTCAAACTGAGCGGATATTCCAATGCCAGAAGCCCTGGGGGATAGTGAAGTTCCTGAGTTAAAAAAGCGATAAAATTCTGCCGCACCCATTCCTCGGGCGTCAATGCCACATACTTTTTGCGGATGGAATCAAAAATTTTATCCTTTGAAGGGCTGAGCCGAAGCCGATGGGAATAATCCGGAAGGTTTAACAACTCCATTTTTATTTTAAAAATAGCTGAATTGACCATATACCGGACAGAAATTTATTAACAATTTGTGGGTGCCTTTGTAAAGCTTTCGCGATTGCGGTATATTTGATGGTTCAGATTTTTACAATGAAAACAAAAGAAGAAATTGTCAACAACTGGTTACCTAGGTACACTGGCAGAGCGGTAGAGGATTTTGGAAAACATATCATCCTTACCAATTTCCAATTGTACATTGAAATGTTTGCCCAGCAATTTGGGGTACCCGTAGTGGGCGAGCACGAGAACATGCCCAATGCCTCGGCCAACGGGATTACCATCATAAATTTTGGAATGGGAAGCCCTAATGCCGCTACCATCATGGATTTGTTGACTGCCATTAGTCCGCAGGCCGTGTTGTTTTTAGGAAAATGCGGAGGGTTGAAAAAGAAAAACAAACTGGGCGACCTGATTTTACCCATTGCCGCTATCCGCAGCGATGGTACCTCCAACGATTATCTGCCTCCCGAAATACCGGCCTTACCAGCGTTTAATCTGCAACGGGCGGTATCGTCCGCCATCCGCGATTCAGGACTCGATTATTATACCGGGACTGTTTACACTACCAACCGCAGGGTATGGGAATACGACGAACGTTTCAAAAAGTATCTGCAAAAAACACGTTCAATGGCCATAGACATGGAAACCGCAACCATTTTCAGTGTGGGCTTTGCTAATCAGATTCCTTCAGGGGCTTTGCTTCTGGTATCAGACCAGCCCATGATTTCTACCGGGGTAAAAACCTCCGATAGCGACAAAAAAGTGACCGGACAATATGTAGAGAACCATCTGAAAATTGGCATCAAATCCCTGACAACCATCATCAACGATGGACAATCGGTGAAACACCTTAAATTTTAGAAACCCATACCATGCATACCTTTGAGCAGATTGTCGGCGACCTGAAAAAGAAAATTTACAAACCCGTTTATTACCTGATGGGCGAAGAATCCTATTTTATCGATGAAATTACCAACCTGATCGAAAAAGGGGTGCTGCCCGAAGCCGAGCGTTCCTTCAATCAAACTATCCTGTACGGGAAAGACATTGATTTGGGCGCCTTGCTCAACCATGCCCGCCGCTTCCCGATGATGAGCAATTACAACGTGGTGATCGTGAAGGAGGCCCAAAATATGAAAGACATTGAGGGAATGGCGGCCGACAAAACCGATCCTTTCCTGATGTATGCCGAGAATCCTTCCAAATCAACCATTTTGGTCATCAATCTGAAAGGAAAATCGCTCGACAAACGGAAAAAACTGTTCAAGGTTTTAGATAAAGACCAGGTACTTTTTGAGTCGGTAAAAATGTACGACAACAAAGTGGGGACCTGGATTATCAACCAATTTAAAGAAGCCGGAAAAACCATCGACCCAAAAGCCGCCGAACTGATGGCCAGCCATTTGGGCAACGACTTGTCGCTGGTGGCCCGTGAAATTGAAAAACTCTTGATTACCGCTCCCAAAAACAGCCCGGTAACTTTAAAAGAAATTGAGGATAATGTAGGCATAAGTAAGGATTTTAATGTTTTTGAATTGCAACATGCCATCGGCAAAAAGGATGTGTACAAGGCTAACCTGATTATCACGCACATGGGGCAAAATCCCAAAACCAAAAGCATCATCCCCATGATCGCGTTTTTATATTCCTACTTCACCAAAATTATTATGGTGCATAGTGCCGACGATAAATCGAAGCAATCGCTGGCTTCGCTGTTGGGAGTTAATCCTTTCTTTATCCAGGATTATTTAGATGCGGCCCGGAATTACCCCAAATCCAAGTGCATCCACATCATCTCGTTTTTAAGGGAATACGATGCCAAATCGAAAGGGATTGATTCCCCGCCGGTAGAAGATTTGGAACTGATGCGCGAGTTGATTTACAAAATCCTACACATTTAGGCTCCACGGTTTATGCCAGGGTTAACCATTTATAAAGCATCCGCCGGATCGGGCAAAACGTTCCAGTTAACGGGCGAATACCTGAAGCTGGCCTTTGACCCCAAAAACAGTTTTAAACAAATTCTGGCAGTTACCTTTACCAAAAAAGCCACCGCAGAGATGCGCGACCGGATATTGAAAGAATTATATCTGATTTCGTTGGGCGAAACCACTGGTCACCAGCAAACGCTCAAAAATGAATTCCACTTAACCGATGTGGAGGTAACCCAAAGGGCCAAGGATATCCTTAACCAGATTCTCCACAATTACAGCTACTTCCAAATCAGCACTATCGACAGCTTTTTTCAAATCATCCTAAAGGCTTTTACCCGGGAGCTGGGTATAGATGCCGGTTTTTTGGTAGAACTCGACTTCAACCAAGCACTGGAAATGAGTGTGCAACAGTTTTTTGACAGGCTCGATGAAACCCCGGAGATTAAAAAATGGCTATCTACGTATGCCTTGCGAAAAATTGAAAAGGGCTTAAGCTGGGACATTCAAAAGGATATTCTGAAGTTTGCCGGCAATGCTTTTACCGAGGTGTTCTTTTCGTTTCCGGAAATGTACCTGAAGGAATTGGCTTCGCTGGACAATTTTGAGGCCATTAAAAAAAACCTGACCGGGTACCTGAACAATTTTACCGTACAGGCTCAACGGTTTGGCCAACAGGGCATCCAGCTTATGAAACAGTCAGGGGTTGACATGGATAGTTTCTCACACAAAAAAAGCGGCGTGGGCGGTTATTTTCACAAACTGGCCGATGCCAAAGCCTTTGCCTATCCCGAACCCAACAGTTATGTTCTGAAAGCACTTCAATCACCCGACGGTATCGAAGGTTGGTGCGCCAAAACCTCACCCGACAGATTCAAGATTCAGGCTTGTGTGCAAGGCGGACTGCAACAGGTCTTGCAAAATTACTTTGCCTTTTACGAGCCACATAAGATGGATTTCAACACGGCACTTGAAATTGAAAAGAACCTCGATGTGTTTGCCATCCTGGTTCAACTGTTCAACCACTTGACCGAATACTGCCAGCAACAAAATATTTTTCTATTGCAATTGACCGCTCCCCTGCTCAGTAAGATGATTCAGGACAGCGATGCCCCTTTTATCTATGAAAAAACCGGCAACGTTCTCAAATTTTTTATGATTGATGAATTCCAGGATACCAGCAGCTTGCAATGGAATAATTTTTACCCACTGATAGCCAATAGTATGGCTCAAGGGAGTCAATCGCTGGTGGTGGGCGATGTAAAGCAGTCTATTTACCGTTGGCGCAATAGCAATTGGCAGTTGCTGCATTCCCAATTAAAGAAACAGTTTCAATTCTACCATCCAACTGAAAAGAACCTTCCTTACAATTATCGTAGTTTAAAAGAGGTGGTAGCGTTTAATAACTGGTGTTTTAGCTATCTGGCAAAAGCCATCGATCAGCAACTTGTCGCCGCCGGAACTACTCTTGGAGAGGATCAACAGTTAAAACTGGAACAGATTTTTGAAGGAGCCGAACAACAAATACCTAAGAAGGCTAAACCTGGGGTAGGCCATGTGGCCATCCAGTTTTTTGATGCCAAAGAAGAGGATACCCCTTTTGAAGAAAGGACGCTGGAAGTAATGGTTCAAAATTTACAAACCTTATTCAGCAATGGGTTCCAGCCCCGCGACATCGCCATTCTGGTACGCCGGAACAAAGAGGGGGCAGCGGTGGCTAAAGCTTTGATGGATTACAAAACCCAACATCCCGAATGGGAAAACCAGTTTGCTTTTGTCTCCAACGACTCCGTATTGTTAAGTGCCTCCAATACCATCAATTACATTGTGGCTGCCATGCGGTATCTGGTGGAACCCAGGAATCAACTCAACAACGCGCAACTGGCTTACTTTGTTGGGCTACAAACCTTAACCCCTTCTGAAAGCATTGCCCGGTTGGCACAGCTTCCTTTGTCCGATCCGGAAAGCTTTGAAAGTCACTTGCCTGCCAACTTTGTTCAAAAACTGCATACCCTCCGGCTTTTGTCGGTGAACCAAATGACAGAGCAACTGCTGCAACTTCTTTGCTACGATTCCATGCCTGAGCAGATTTTGAGCGAATGGCCTTTCATCCATTCCTTTAAAGATTTGGTGCAAAAATATTCCAAAACCCAAGGAGTGGATGTGGCCGGCTTTCTGGAATGGTGGAATGCATCGGCAAAAGATGCAGCCATTAATTTATCGGAGGAGCAAAATGCCATCCGCATACTTACCATCCACAAATCGAAAGGACTAGAATACAAAGCAGTGCTTGTTCCTTTTGCCGATTGGGATGTGGAGCAACGGAACAAATTGCTTTGGTGCCAGACCCAGCCCATGGATTTTTTACCCAGCCTTTTGTTTCCGGTTAACTACTCATCAAAACTTATAAACACTCATTTTAATGAAGCCTATTACAAGGAAAACCTGATGGTTTGGGTGGATAATCTGAACCTGCTTTACGTGGCTTTTACCCGTGCACGGATAGTGCTCATGGTGAATGCCCCACTGCCAAAAAAAACCGATGAGATTAAAAATGTGGGAGGAATGCTTTACTCCCTCGTTCAGCCAAACACACTAAATAAACTCCCCCACTCCGATTGGAACGACGAAAAACTAAAACTTTCCATCGGTCAATTGCAGCTTGAAATTGCGGATAAGGAAACATCGGGTAGCGTACCCGAAGCACCGAAGATTGGCTATCGCAAAACTCCCATAAAATTAATACTCCGCAGTAATTTAAGCGCTCTTTTTGAGGATAATCCTGAAAATTCCTTCATGAATAAAGGGAAAATTTATCACATGCTATTTGAAAAAATAAGGGTGCAAACCGATTTTAAACCAACACTTCAAACCTATTACAAACAAGGATTCATCAATCAGATGGAACGAGATGAACTACATGAACTATGGAACCAGGCACTAACCCAGCCTCTTGTGCTGGACTGGTTTGGGGGTAGCTGGCAAATAGTAAACGAGATCTCCATTCTATTGCCTAATGGTGATGTTAAAAGGCCCGACCGGGTAATGATGAATGAAACCGAATGCCTAGTGGTTGATTATAAATTTACTACCACTCACCAGCCCAACCACATCAAACAAGTAGAAGAATACATCCGCTTGATTTCTGCCATCCAACAAAAAAAAACTACCGGATATGTTTGGTACCTGCCCAATAATCTGATTATACCTGTGCAACCCTTTGTTGCAAAATAATTACAAAAATTTGTTAGGCTTTCATTAAAACCTAGTCTTAAATTGTCATTTCCTAAAGAATACTAAGATGCTGTAAATCATAAAATTTTACCTAACTCATTTGTTAAAAATATCAAACCATCTTCAATGAAATTCCAAAGATTCAATCTTTCAATTTTATCCTCCTCATTTTGAATCTTTGAATTTTATATTAATTTTAGCAATCAATTCTACAAGGGTAATTTAAACAATTATACTATTATCACAGGCTTTAATGCCTAAAAATCTACAATGATGAAACTTTCGAATAATCTTCAGGCTAAAATTTTAGTATTCATTCTTTCCACCGTTTTAATTGTATTTGTTATTGTGGGATTGTTTGTGGGCGTCCGTAATCGGCAATACGCGGTAGAGAAAGCACATGAATATACCCAACTAATGGCTGATAAAAACGCCCGCCATGTGGAAACTTTGCTGAATAAATTTGCGGTAGAGCTCACCTCAACATCTAATGTCATTGGCATTCAATTACAAAAAGGGACAAATTCGCAGGAAGTTCTGTCTGAGATTATAAAATCAAACCTAAGTAAAAACCCCGAAATATCAGAATTGCGTCTGACGGTTGCTTCCAAATTATTAGGAAACGAACTGCTGACTTCAGATTGGGCATTAATGAAAACCAATAATCGTTTTGTGGAGGGTTTGCAGTTTGTACCAACGCAAACATCTGTGGCAAATGGGAATTCGTTTTTTGTGTCCGAACCTATCCAAACAACCAATGGCCTTGTTTCCGATTTTTCCTCTCCCATTTTTGTGAACGGAGACCTGCAGGGATACCTCACCGCTTCAGTTAATTTGGGATTCTTTGGTACATTTATTAAAGAATCATACATCTTCGAAGGTGGGTTTATTACGGTAATGTCGAATTCGGGGGTATTTGTGGCCCATTCCAATAGCGGGTTTTTAGGAAAGAAATTCTCCGAAAATTTTCCCATCGAAGAAAAAGAATGGAATGTAGAAAGCAAGGTTGCCAAAGGGTCGCAATTTGAGTTACTGACAAAATTTCAACGCAACTCTTATTATTCCTATTTTGTGCCTGTTAAAATTGGGAATGCTTCTCTTTTATGGACTGTAGAAGTTACGGTGCCCATGCACAAAATTCTGGAAGCCTCAAATAAATCCATTCTCAATTCGATATTTGTTGCACTTATTGGGTTTGTGATCTTAATTTTTGTCATCTGGTATTTAACAAATAAAATCATCAGCCCGGTTAAAAATGTCACCGGGATTTTAGAATTGCTTTCGAAAGGAAATACCCGCGATATTAAACCCCTTGGCCTAAAAAGTGGTGATGAGTTACAGTTGATGAGCGATTCGCTTGAGAAGGTTGTGGATGGCTTGCGGGTAACAGAAGGCTTTGCACTGGGAATCGGGAAGGGCAATCTGACCGAGAAATACGAATTACTGAGTAGCGACGACCAACTCGGCCGCGCCTTGCTAAATATGCGCGATAGCCTGAAACATAGCCGTGAGGAGGAAGAAAAACGCAAACGGGAAGAAGAAATTAGAAACTGGGCTACCCAAGGAATTGCCAAATTTGCCGAAATACTGAGGAATGATTCAAACCAAATGAAAAAGTTGGGGTACAACCTGACTGAAAACTTGGTAAACTACCTCGATGTCAATCAGGGAGCCTTTTTTGTGCTCAACAACGATTTGGAGGATGATATTTACTACGAACTTGTTACAGCCATTGCTTATGGCCGCGATAAGTTCATGAAAAAGGAGATACGCGTTGGCGAAGGCCTGGTTGGCCGATGTGCCTTTGAGCGCAAAACAGTTTTTTTAACCGAAGTTCCTGATGACTATGCCAACATTACTTCTGGTTTAGGAACCGCCAATCCCACCTGTATTTTGATTGTACCCTGTATCTTAAACGAAGAGGTTTTTGGAGTGATTGAAATAGCCTCTTTCAGGGTTCTTCAGCCTTACGAAATTGAATTTGTCGAGAAACTGGGTGAAAGTATTGCCGCCACCATTTCGAATGTAAAAATTAACGAGAAAACCTCTAAGCTGCTTGCTGCCAGTCAACACCAAAGCGAGGAACTGGCTGCTCAAGAAGAGGAATTAAGACAGAATCTGGAAGAAATGGAGGCCACCCAGGAGGATTTGAAACGCCAAATGGAGACCAATGAACAACTGCGGATTAACATGCAGCAACAAGCTGCTCTGCTCGATTCGTTGCTGAATTCGTTGCCCGATTATATTTATTTTAAAGACAAGGACAGCAAGTTCCTACGCATCAGCAAATCAATGTTGGAACTTTTCAATGCAAAAACGGTTGCTGATGTCATTGGCAAATCCGATTTTGATTACCACACGCCGGAAAATGCCCGGAAATTTTACGAAGACGAACAAAACATCATCCGGAATAAAAAAGGCATTACCGACCAGCTCCAAAAAGAGGTGATGATTGATGGCTCGTACAAATGGATGAGTGTTACAAAACTACCTTTAATTACCGAAGAGGGCGATTGCATTGGTACCTTTGGTATCTCGAAAGATGTAACCGTTCTGAAGAACCTGGAAATTGAAGCCATTAAAAAGAACGAGGAGATGAGCCAAACCATGGAAACCATGAAACTGGCTCAAGAGGATTTGAATAAACAAATTGAAATCAATTCCAAAATGCGCGAAAACGAGAAGCGGCAAAATGCACTCCTCGATGCGTTGCTCAACTCTTTACCTGATTATATTTATTTTAAAGATGAACAGAGCCGATTCTTAAAAATCAGCAAGTCGCTTATCTCGCTTTTTGGTGCCAAAACGGTGGACGATGTTATCGGCAAATCGGACTTTGACTACCATACCCCTGAAAACGCCCAAAAGTATTTTGATGACGAACTAAAAATCATGCAGACCCGTAAAGGCATTGTAAATCAGTTGCAACGCGAGATATTACCCGATGGTTCGGTTATCTGGAACAGCATTACCAAACTTCCCCTGCTCACAAATCAAGGGGAATGCATAGGAACCTTTGGTATCTCGAAAAACGTTACCGATGTTAAAACTCTTGAGATTGAAGCCCAAAGGCGGGAAGCTGAACTCAATGGAGTTTTGAATGCCGTTAAAGCATCAACCTACACGGTGGAATACGATATGCAGGGAAAAATTACCGATGTGAACGATGCCTTTGTAAAGCTCCTGAAAATCAAAAAAGAGGAAATCATTGGCTCACACCATAAAGATGGTTACGACAAGAACAATATTTCAGAAAAGGAATACAAGCAATTTTGGACCGACTTGAAACAAGGCAAAATCTGCCATCAGAAAAACCACCTTCAAATCAACGATGTGGAGGTTTGGCTGTCGGAAACCTACACCCCCATAAAAGATTCCGAGGGTAACGTTGACCGGATTTTTAAAATTGCTTTTGATATTACCGAATACATGAAAAAGAACGGCAAAAAGTGACCGCATCTGAAATAAAAACAGAAGTTTTAAAAGCTGCTGAAGCAGATAAACTGGAGCAATACAAGAAATTTTTTCAGTGTTTCCCGGGAGGTTATGGCGACAGTGATTCTTTTGCAGGAATCAGGAATCCTGTACTTCGGAGTGCCTTCCGAAATTACCAGCACATATCGTTGGATACCTTTTTTGAACTGTTTACCGATCCCATTCATGAAATCAGGCTCTGTCCATGTTTGCCATGGAATTAAAATACAAAAACAAAAAACTTCTGATGCCGAGCGCGAGCTGATGGCCCGGTTTTATTTAAACCATCTGGATTATGTGAATAATTGGGATTTGGTGGATTCCGCTCCACATGTTTTAGGTGCCTCATCAGTCTGAGACTCTGTTTTAACTGGCCGAAAGCCCCAATTTATGGAAAAACCGGGTAGCTATGCTGGCTTGCTATTACTACATCCGGATGAATAGCTTTAATGTTCCAATAAAAATTGCCGAGAAACTACTGTCTTGTTAATCTAATAGTGTCGGATGTTCAGGAATTTTATTCCCCCTTTGCCTATTACTTGGGGACACCACGCCATGGCGTGGACTTGCCCGCTCAATCGGGGCAAGTTCTCCCTTGGGGGAGAAACCCGAAGAGAGAGGAGGGGGGGGATTCAATATTTATCCGCCAATATAAACATAACACGACACTGCTTTCGCATAAACACACCTCATACATAAAGCGGTGGGGTGGATGCTGAGGGAAATCGGGAACAGAAATTTTGAAGCTGAACTCTGGTTCTTAAAAAAACATTACTCCGCCATTCCCCGAACAGCGTTGCGGTATGCCATTGAAAAATTCGACAAACCCCTGCAACAGCAAATTCTAAAGGGGCAATTTTTGTAACCCCTTTCGTCCAAATCTTCCACTTATTGATTCAGCAACCTACATACATCTGCCAAAATTTGCCACATCCAGGCTTATACCTAATCCTGAAATAATTAGCTTTGCAGTTCATTTTCTACAAATTGCAACGTATGGGTAAGTGGGTGAATTGGGGAATCGGGATTGCAGCATGTGTCTGCCCTGTTATTATAAAAGCACAGCCAATAGTTCCGTCGATAGATAGTTTGCGGCATCATGTGTATGAACTGGCCAGTGAAGATTATAAAGGCCGGCAGACAGGCGAAGAGGGGCAAAAAATGGCGGCCAATTACATCAAACACCGATTTCTGACCTATGGCTTAGATCCTTTATCAGGAAAAAGTTTTTTTTACCCATACCAGATTGTCAGCAAACAAAAGGACTATGTAGTAGTAAAAAATCAGGGGAATATTTTGTTTTGGCCTTGGCACTTTTTCTTTGTCTCGAATACGCCTCAAAACGACACAATTAAAACCAAATTGATTTTTGCCGGTTTTGGCAGTGAGGCTGAACTTGCAAATCTGGATGTTACCGGTAAGGCAGTAGCTTTTATTGCCGATAACCCGCAAGAGGCTTACCAAACCATTTTGCATATTCAACAACTCAAAGGCACGCGTTCATTCTTCATAATTTTCCCGGACAACAACCGCGATGTGGAAAAAGCCTGGGGCGTGGAATATCAAATGACCGATAATTATCTGCCCGACGAATGGCAGCGTCTTCAATCGGAAGTCATCAAAGAGCCGTGGGCCCGGCCAACCGTTACCGATTCGTTGAATATCTTCTACTGTTTCCCGAATGTCCTTAGGAATATGTTTTTGCTTACCGATAAGGAACTGGAAAGTATTGCCAAAGAGAACCTGAAAAGCAAAGAAGCATCGCTGGCGTACTTGATACAGCCTGACTTGCAATGCTTGGTACATTATTCCGATTCTTTAATTACCAAACCTGTTGAAAATGTGGGCGGTTTCATCAAAGGAACCGACACATCGCATACTATCGTGGTTTCGGCCCATTTTGATCATATAGGTGAAGAGTTGGGAAGAATCAACTATGGTGCCGATGATAATGCCTCAGGAACCTCAGTTCTGCTGGAGGTTTCCCGGCTGATGGCCGGCCAGACTCAACAAGGAAAAAAACCTGCATGTAATGTACTTTTTATGGCCTTTTCAGGCGAAGAAATGGGGTTGCTTGGCTCCATGGCCTTTACCAGTCAGCCTACGATTCCTTTGGAGCAGATAGTCTGCAACATCAACCTGGACATGATTGGACGTTGGGATAAGGCCCATACGTGGAATAAAGAATTTGTTTACCTACTCACGGCGGGCAACAACCACAAAGAACTTTACAAAATTGGTAAACATAAACTTAAACTGGATTTGCCTTCTGGATTTGAAGTCTCACATAATCCCGGCCCCAAAGAACGATTGGCATTTAAATATGGTTCCGACCATTACAGCTTTTTAACTAAGGGAGTCCCTGTGGCCTTCTTTTTTACAGGGTTACACGAAGATTACCACACACCAAACGATATCCCCGAGAAGCTGAATTACCCAAACATGACTACAATAACCTATATGGTTTATCAATACATCAATCAGGTAGCAGCACAACAACAAAAACTTTTTAACAACGGGGATGATTAAAAAACCGTACATTCTTCTAATACATATAAATAGTAGTGGTCAAGAAAATGAGGAAATTAATCGTGGTGCGACTTCTCTAAATAGAATAAAAAAAGAAACCTTCTTTCAATACAGTCGTACTGCAACTTGCGTATTTGAGGTATTACATAAACCCAAATTACGTGATAGAAATTTATAATGTGAGCATTAATATTGAATTTGATATAAGCTATGCAAATCAAGAGATCACGCCATGGGGAGGAATGGTGTTTTTACTGCAGATGTTGGATAAAATTGGGTTCAAATCTCAAGTTGAAAGCTGCATTGGGTTACCTAAACCCGGTTCCAATAGGGGCTACTCTATAAATCAGTGTACTGTAATATGTAATACCATGGAGAAGTATATTTTTATATAACATATTCCGGCACCTTTTGTGGACGGGGTAATTTTGTAATTTCGGTAAAAAAACAAAATGAATTATCAGAAACTGATTACGGAAGTTTACGGCGATGTCCAACAAATGGGATTATGTGGAAAAGTAGCCAGTTATATCCCAGAACTGGCTTCGATGAATGTTGAAAAATTTGGTATCAGCCTGATAACAACCGACGGGACCGTATATGAGGTTGGCGATACATATGAAAAGTTTTCCATCCAAAGTATCTCCAAAGCATTTACCTTGGCAATGGTTTTTGCCACCGAGGGAGAGAACCTGTGGAAACGGGTGGGTGTAGAGCCAAGTGGTAACCCTTTCAACTCCTTATCGCAACTGGAATATGAAAATGGAATTCCCCGCAACCCATTCATAAATGCTGGTGCTTTGGTTGTTACTGATATTATCCGCACCAAATCAGAGGTACCATTGGAGGATATAATAAAATATATCCATAGTTTAGCCAACTCAAACACCATTGCATCCAATAAAAAGATAGCCCTGTCGGAACTCAAAAACAGCAGCCGAAACAAGGCCCTGGCTTATTTCATGAAGTCATTTGGGAATATTGAAAGCCGCATCGACAAACTGATTGAAACTTATTGCTACCAATGTGCCATTGAGATGACGTGTACGGAATTGGCACAAGCCTTTCTGCTTTTTGCCAACCACGGTAAAAATCCAACAACTAGAGAACAACTACTTACCACCAGCCAAACCAAACGGATAAACGCAATTATGCAAACTTGCGGCTTTTACGACGAAGCTGGTGAATTTGCTTTTAAAGTGGGGCTTCCGGGAAAGAGTGGTGTGGGAGGCGGAATAGCTGCGGTATTGCCGGGTAAGTTTAGTGTCGTAGTCTGGAGTCCAGGGCTCAACCAAAAAGGTAATTCACTGAAAGGGATGAAAGCCCTTGAACTATTGACCACTAAGTTAGGTTCCTCGGTCTTTTAATCAGAATTCATCCGTTTCATCCATAAAATAAAAAAGGTGGCCCAATTTATTTATTGAGCCACCCCTAAAACTAACCTACCCAAAAACTATTTTACTACGGACAACTTTTTAGTAATTTGTTGCGGACCTTTTTGAATGTTTACCAAATAGGTACCTTTAGCTAATTTGCTAAGGCTTACTTGGTAATTGGTTTGGTTGCTAATTGATTGTGAAACCACAGTTCCAAGAACATTGTAAATGGTGATAGTTGCATTTTCAGCATTTTCAACAATTACATATTCATTGGCTGGATTTGGATAAATGGTAGCTTGCAATTGAGCATCGGCATCGATTCCAGACTCAATGCTAACAGTCACAACCCAGTCTTGGGTGGTAACACCATCTTCGGCAGTAACTTTGTAGGTTACAGGGCCATTGCTAAAATCAACCACAGTAGTTCCGCTTACCTGAGCTATATCATTAATGGTAGCCGTTGCTCCTGCATCTAAAGTAAATGATGGAACCAAAGTAGCTAAGTTCGTTCCTTGGGGAACAATTACATCAATCACACCATTACCAATGGTGGAGGTTACTTGGCTTGGTACTTCGTAAGTTAAAAACGAAGTCAAATTCGATTCGGTAATGGTCATATTTTGAGCAAAACCGGTAATGGCCATAAATAAAATGGCAGCAATAGTAAAAATTCTCATAATTTAGTAATAAATAAAATTTAGTAATAGAAACATTCAGATCATTTGGGTAGTCTGAGTTTCGCTGCGAAAGTACACAAACATGGTTTATTAAAAAGGTTGTCAGGTATTTTATTATAAAAATAATGGAGATTGACTATCGCTGTGTATTTTTAAATGTATAGCTATAAGCTACTTAAATAGATATGTAACGTTTGCATATAAAAAATAAAATAGAGTCCCGCTTACATGTTTAATTTTGAATGAATCAACAGAATATATCTGGTTAAAAGACAAATATTCAGCGAATTAGTAAATTATTGATGTAATTAAGATATTTTTATCCGAAATAAACTTTAGTTGCGTTGAAATTGTTGTATTCTTGCTATAAAAGATTTCCCATAGTTCCATAATTTGGATTGAAGCGATGGGACATCATGTAACTATATAAATAACAATTAAATGAGTTGTGTAAATTGTGCGGCGAAAGCCCTTCTAAATAAATCAAGCAATACCACTGAAATTGCAGCCGAAGCTTGCGGAAAGCTCGACAGCTATGACTGGTTGAATGACCTTCCTGGTAATCAAAACAATGACTTGGTTGTTGAAGTCCGGTTTAAGAACACCCGGAAGGATTTTTTTTTGAATGATCAGCAATTGTTTCTCAAACGGGGCGATTATGTGGCGGTGGCTTCCACGCATGGTCACGATGTGGGACAGGTAACCTTGACCGGAAAAGTAGCTGTTCTTCAAATGAACCGTAAGAACCTGAAAACAGCTCCGGATAAAACCATCTACCGGAAAGCTACTTCTGCCGATATTGAAAATTGGAATAAAGCCAAACTTCGTGAAAAACCTGTAATGATCCGTGCCCGTCAACTGGTGGACCAATTAAGGCTGGAAATGAAGATCAGCGATGTGGAATTTCAGGCCGATGGCTCTAAAGCTACCTTTTATTACATTGCCGATGGTAGGGTCGATTTTCGGGAATTGATCAAACTTTATGCGAAGGAATTCAACATAAAAATTGAAATGAAACAGATCGGTGCCCGTCAGGAAGCGGCTATGGTTGGAGGTATCGGCTCCTGCGGGAACGAGCTTTGCTGTTCATCGTGGCGTTCAAACCTCGATTCGGTATCGGCCAATGCCGCTAAAATACAGGAGCTTCCGCATAATGTTCAAAAACTCACAGGGCAGTGTGGAAAACTAAAGTGCTGCCTGATGTATGAGTTGGACTCCTACATGGAAGCACAACAAGATTTTCCGGATGTGCTTTTAGAACTTGAGATGGAAGAAGGGATTGCTTATCCGAAAAAGAAAGATGTCTTGCAGAAAATTGTATGGTATGGAATGTCGGCAACCGATAACAGCAAACTATTCTCGCTTCCGTTGGCAAGAGTGAAAGAGATTATCATGATGAACAAAAAAGGGGTAAAAGCTCCTGCGGTTAATATAAAAGAGAGTGACAATAAAGAGGAACCCAAATACGTTTCCTTTGAAAACGAATTAAGTGTAACTGAGCGTTTTAAAAAGAAAAATCACAGGAGAAAATACAAACCAAAACAATATCAAAAAGAATAACGAAAGTGGTGGTTTAAAAAGGAGACTTCTTTTGGAATCCAAGTCATCGGATGAATTTTTAATAAAAGTATTCATCCGGTGACCTACCCCTCTTTTGTTATTCCTTTTTAGATGGGCATGTGGTGATTCCAAATAGTGAATAAATTGGACAAATACTTACAACACTGGTTACTACAAAAATTACAGCAATTATTAATAAAATAACGCCCAAGATACCGGTGACAATCCCTTGGAAATAGGCCAGTACCATTAGTAAAGCTACCAGAAGCCTTACTATTTTGTCAATGCCTCCCATGTTCTTTTTCATATCCAATGAATTAGGTGTCTTTTTAAAACAATTTAATACGCTCAATGTTTGGCAAAATAATGCGGTCTTTGAACTACAATTGACTTTTTAAAATCATTTTAACTTCTACTAAGCTAATGTCTTGTTGGTTGCCAACCGATTTCATGTTCCGTTGCCCAAACCGGAGGATGATTTTATCAATCGTATTCTCGTGAATAGTGTGTTCATGCAGCTTTGTGAGCATACCTAAACTTCTGAAGAAGGCTTCTGTTTTATCAATAGCCATTTCACAGGCTTTTTTTGAATCCAATTCACGGATGTTCCATACACGGTAGGCAAACTGGGATAATTTTTCATGCCTCTTTTCCTTTACCTGGCGCAACAATCCAGGAAGGACAATGGCCAGGGTTACAGCATGATCCAATCCATGGAACGCTGTCAGTTCGTGGCCGATGGTATGTGTAGCCCAATCGGATTTAACCCCCGCACCAATTATTCCGTTCAACGCCATGGTAGCAGCCCACATCAGGTTTGCTCGGTTTTCATAAACTGGGGTAGTTTGTTGCATCGCCAGATTTCCCTCTTCAATTAAAGTAATCAACAAACTTTCAGCAAAACGATCCTGAACCGGTGAATTTACCGGATAGGTCAGGTACTGTTCCATGACATGAACAAAAGCATCTACAATGCCATTGGCTACCTGATGACGTGGTAAAGAAAAAGTAAACACAGGATCGAGTATTGAAAATTTTGGCATTACCAAGGGGGATACAAAAGCCAGCTTTTCCTGAGTCTCTTCTTTTGTGATAACAGCTCCTCCGTTCATTTCAGAACCTGTGGCGGGAAGTGTGAGAACTGCACCCAATGAGACTGCATCTTGAATGAGGACATGTTTGGACAAAATGTCCCATGGATCGCCATGAGCGTATTTTGAGGCAGCGGCAATAAACTTTGTACCATCAAGCACCGAACCTCCGCCTACGGCCAGCAGGAAATCAATGTCATGCTGTTTTACCAATGCCACGGCTTTCATGCAGGTTTCGTATCTGGGGTTGGGCTCAATGCCTCCAAATTCAACAACCTGAAATGGTTTAAGTTGCTGAATTACTTGCTCGTAAACGCCATTTTTCTTTATACTCCCTCCTCCATAAGTCATCAATACCTTGGCATTTGCGGGAATCAGGGTGCTTAACTCGCTAGTCTTTCCTTTTCCAAAAAGGATCTTTACCGGATTGTAAAAATTGAAATTTTCCATAGTTCAATATTTTTTGATTTATATTTCAATGTAATTTAGTTAGCAGAAAAGAATATTTTAGTATTAAGTAGTCAGTATCAAGATATGAGATTGAGAGATACGAGACAAAGGATAACGTGCAAATTTGATGATGAGTCAATTTGCTCATTTCCAATATTCCAATTCTCCATTTTTTCACCAATTTAACTCTTTAAGCTTTTAACTATTACCTGTTCTGCGGCTCTTTGCATATTCTCTGGGTTTGCAGTTAATTTTATTTTACACATATCTGCAACAACAAGTTCACTCAAAAACCTGAATATAAAATTTAGATACTTATTCTTGTCACCTTAGTTCTAAGGTCTATCCTCAAAATTACAAAAAGCTTTTGAAATTTGACGGATGGTAAACAATTGGTTATTTAAGATGTTTAAGTCCTAATTAAAAACAGAAAGTATAATATTTAGCAATTAAAAGGTAGGAGCCGATGAACCGGAAAGATTTCTTGCGCAGACTGGGATTAGGGGCAGGCATGGCTATAATTGTTCCAATTAGCGGTGCTTTTGCAAGCCACTTAACCGATCAGGCATTGGATGAAGAAAAAAAGCAATTCCTTAGCGGGTACCAAGAATGGTTGAGGCATTTTCACCAATTTGTTGAAAAAAGAAACGAAAATCCTTTGGATGCTATAAATAACCAGAAACTTATGGAATTATCTTCAGAGGCTGAAAAACGGAAACCTTTGCTTGAAAAGTTCATGAAAGACGAACGGTTTGCCCAGTATTTTGATGAAATTACCCAGGAGATCACTCATGCAATACGGCAATGATACGAGAGTCAAGACATTATTTGAGACAAAAAAAGCTTGTGTAGTTGTGCCTAAAAAGCGGGCAAAAACAGTATTTCATTAAAACACGATCTTCCCCCGAAAGGCAATGGTTTGGCTGGAAAGGTTGTTCCCCTCAAAATGGAACTCATTGGGTGCAGCCTCAAATCGCATCAACTGGATGGTTTCTCCCGGCATAGTTTCTTTCATAAAATTGATGGATAGTTTCTTCGGATAGTTTTTCTCATGAAAATTGAGGCTAAACGTGTCCATCATCCAATCCACATATCGGGAAGAAGTCACATGTTTATTCAAATCGATATCAAAGAAACCGGATTTCACGGTAAATGGTTCTCCCTCTTTTACCGGGAACAGTTTTTCGGGAGACGAAGTCAAGGCATGTTTATCCTTTAAGGCTTCAAAAAACTGGGCATCCAGCCCTTCAATGGTTTTGGGCCGTTTGTTTTCTAAATCAATAGCCAGCCAGCCCGATGTGGCGACAGCTACTAGTTTGTTTTCTGATTTAAGCATTTTAAAATCGCGTAAATACAGTATTTTTTCCAGGTCTTTGGGCCAGGTTTCAACAGCCCCTGACTGATACCAATATAAAGGCTCGTAAATATCCACTGTCAACCGGCTGAGCACCCAAAATAGCCTTTGTTGACGAAGGCCTCCAAAACCAAAGCCTAGGCTGTCGGCAGAATTGATGGCTGATTGAATCAACAAATTGGCCAAAGCGCCTAACCTCAGACGGCCAAACATATCGGTTTCGGCAGAGGTTACTTTGTAAGGCAAAAACAGGGTCAAATCTTTTTCCGATAATTGTATTGCAGTAGGTTTCATTGCAGAAAGCAGGTTTTATATTCAATACAAATGTAAAACTGTTGGGATTTATTCGGAAAATTACATGGAAAAAATCAAACTATTATAAAAGTCATTATTTATAGGTAGTTGATTTTTCAAAAGGTTTTTTATTTTTGCACCAAACAAATACAGATCATGGGGCGGAATATTCGAATCCTTTTTCTCTGGTTGGCAGGAATTTTAATGATGGGGCACGGCCTTATCCCTCACCACCACCATGATTTAGAGCACAATTCCTGCGCAAAGGAAAATAACTTGCGGCATGTTAGTGTCTTGCTCCATTCCCAGATTTTTGAGACCTGTTGCGGTCATTCCAATCATGAACCGGATTCGGTTTGCCACTTGGTTCAAAAGACACTGGTCAAAAACCCGGTAGCTTTTGATTTGGCTGTTTTGCCAGCAGAACAAATTATTCACATTCCACAGCTTTTAGGATTGGTGGAGCATCGGCAAGTTGCTCCCAAAATCCATCATGGATATTTTAACGACACACCATCCCGGGCTCCTCCCGTTGTTTAAATTTTAGATTTTACTCTGAATGCAAGAGGAATTTACTTACCTCATATAATTGAGCATCCGGAAATAACTAATTTTTAAAATTTGAACATTATTCTCAATGAACTATAAAATATTTCATGTTGTCATGCTTGCCATTGTTTTGGTAAGCTGCAGCCACCATCATGAAACGGAAATTCATGAAGGACACGAAGCAGTAAAGATTCAATTTGCTGCTTATAGCAACGAATTTGAACTGTTTGCCGAAGCTGACCCTTTTGTAGCTGGTCAACCGTCAAACATTTTGTCGCATTTTTCCCATTTGCCCTCTTTCAAGGCATTGGAAAAAGGGAGCATGACCATCCGCATGGCCGTCAATGGCAAAGAGACTACGCAAACCCTCGATAAACCCACCCGAAAAGGAATATTCAGTTTTAATTTAACACCTGAGACCTCCGGAAAAGGTCAAATAATTTTTGATATACTTACAGATACAGGAACTTTTCAGGTAATTGTTCCCGAAATCACTGTCTTTGGAGGGGAAGAAGAAGCGCGTCATGCAGAGGAATCTGCGGTTTTATCGAAAACCAACACCACTGTTTTTACCAAAGAGCAATCGTGGAAAATCGACTTTGCCACCGGCCTCCCATCAAAAGAGCCTTTTGGGCAGGCGATTAAAACAACCGCGCAAATTCTTCCCGCACCAGGCGAGGAGATGATTTTGACTGCCAAAACAAATGGAATTGTCCTGCTCACAACAAATTATGTTTTAGAAGGGGACTCAGTTTCGAAGGGACAGCTGTTATTTTCAATTTCAGGAAACGGTTTAGCTGAGGATGATGCTTCCGTAAGATTTACTGAAACCAAAAATAATTTTGAAAAAGCAGTATCGGATTATGAACGGATGAAGGAACTTTCCAAAGAAAAAATTGTTTCGGGAAAAGAACTGCTTGAGGCTAAAAATAAGTATGACAATTCCAAAGCCATCTTCGACAACCTGAATGAAAACTTTAGTCTTAAAGGACAAAATGTTACAAGCCCCATGACTGGAATTGTAAAACAGCTTTTTGTCCAATCCGGAACCTATGTGGAAGCCGGACAATCTTTACTAACCATCACTCAAAACAAAACGTTGGTGTTGCATGCCGAGGTGTCCCAAAAATATATTCCCATTTTGGGTTCCATTCATTCCGCAAACATCCGGACATTGCCTAATAATCAAATCTACACGTTAGAACAATTGCATGGAAAGGTTTTATCGTACGGCAAAATCACCAATTCCGATAATTACTTAATCCCTGTCAATTTGCAGATTGACAATTTAGGAGGTTTTGTCGCAGGCGGGTTTGTTGAAATCTATCTTAAAACACTTACGCAAAGTCAGGCATTGACCGTTTTAACCACGGCTTTGCTCGAAGATCAAGGCAATTTCTTTGTATTTGTGCAAGTTACTCCAGAACTTTTCGAAAAAAGGGAGGTAAAAATTGGAGCCACCGATGGTGTTAAAACCGAAATCTTGAATGGAATTTCCGCTTATGAACGGATTGTGACCAAAGGTGCCATCCTTGTAAAACTGGCGCAAGCCACAGGTTCGTTAGATGCTCATTCAGGCCATGTCCACTAAACCGATGTACGATGCTTAATACAATTATAAAGTTCTCACTGAACAACAAATACTTTATTTTGACTTGTTCATTGGCACTGGTGGTTTTCGGGATGAGAACCGCGAGCAACATGGATGTAGATGTTTTTCCCGATTTAACCGCCCCAACAGTGGTTGTAATGACCGATGCTCATGGAATGGCGTCGGAAGAGGTAGAACGTTTGGTCACATTTCCCATTGAAACTGCGGTAAATGGAGCCACCGATGTCCGCAGGGTACGTTCGGCTTCCTCGCAAGGGTATTCTTTTGTATGGGTGGAATTTGACTGGGGAACCGATGTTTTTAAAGCCCGACAAATCGTAAGCGAGAAACTTATTCACGTTGCATCACAGATGCCTTTGGGAGTTGGGCAACCGGTTTTGGCTCCCCAATCGAGCGTGATGGGCGAAATATTTTTTATTGGAATGCAGTCCGACAGCACCAGTATGATGGATTTGCGCACGATTGCTGAATGGAATGTAAAACCTTTGATTTTGGCTACGGGGGGTGTCTCGCAAGTAACCATCATCGGGGGCGACTACAAACAGTATCATGTTTTGGCCAACCCGCAGAAAATGAAAACCTATAATGTTTCCATGGCGGAACTTGCAGAGGTGTGTTCCGGAATGAGCCAGAATTCAACAGGCGGTGTGGTACGCCAATACGGAAACGAGTATGTGGTACGTGGGATAGCCCGAACATCTGATATTGAAGCTTTGGGCCATTCGTATATAAAGTCGAAACAAGGGAAACCCATAACAATTGCCGATGTGGCGGAAGTAAAAATTGGAAGTGCCCAAAAAATGGGATATGCCTCGGGAAATGCACAACCGGCCGTAATCATTTCTGTCTCGAAACAACCTAATGCTAACACGTTGGAAGTTACCAAACGGATTGAGGAAAATCTGGTACTTTTAAAAAACACCCTGCCTGCTGATGTAACATTGGATACGAAAATCTTCCGTCAGGCTGATTTTATTGAAACATCGGTTAACAATGTGCAGCGGGCGTTAATGGAAGGAGGTATTTTCGTCATCATCATCTTATTTGTTTTTCTGGGAAGTTTCCGGACCACCATCATATCCCTTCTGGCTATTCCATTGTCGCTACTTGGAGCAATCCTGGTCATGAAAATGATGGGAATAACCATTAACACGATGAGTTTAGGTGGTATGGCCATTGCCATTGGTTCGTTGGTGGACGATGCCATTATTGATGTAGAGAATGTATATAAACGACTCCGGCAGAACCGCTTTAAACCTATGAAACAGAGGGAATCATCATTCATTGTGGTGTTCGAGGCTTCCAAAGAGATACGGGCTTCCATTTTGAATGCCACCCTCATTATTATGGTTGCTTTTTTGCCGTTATTCTTTCTGTCTGGGATGGAAGGCCGGATGTTGCAACCCCTGGGAATTTCGTTTGTAGTTTCTTTATTTGTATCGCTCTTGGTAGCGATGACTTTGACTCCTTTGCTCACCAAACTGCTGCTCACTAATGACAGTTACTTAGCTAAAAACGAAAAAGAAAAATGGCTGGTACGCAAATTAACCTTCTACTACGAGCAATCCCTTTCATGGTCATTGAAGCGAAAAAAAACGATCCTTTTCTCCACCATTGGGTTGTTCCTGATTTCTTTGGCAGCCTTTTCATCTTTGGGGCGGAGCTTTTTACCGGAATTTAATGAAGGGGCGCTCACTTTATCGGTTATTACAAAACCCGGGGCATCGCTGGAGGTAAGCAATCAACTGGGCAACTTGGTTGAAAAGGAACTATTGGCTATCCCTGAAATTGAAAGCACTGCGCGCAGGACAGGCCGGGGCGAACTCGATGAACATTCCCAAACAACCAACAGTGCCGAAATAGATGTGAATTTCAGGTTGAAAGATCGCGGTCAGGAAGCGTTTATGGCCGATGTCCGCAAGACATTGACAGGTATTCCCGGAATTGCATTCACCGTGGGTCAACCTCTCGGGCACCGGATTGACCACATGCTATCGGGCACCCGGGCCAATATTGCCATAAAACTGTTTGGCAGCGATTTGAATAAGATGTTTGCCATCGGTAATGAAATAAAAAGTTCCATTATCAATACTGAAGGGTTGGTGGATGTAAATGTGGATCAACAGGTGGAAATACCACAAATTCAGATACGTGTCAACCGGGAAATGCTGGCTCAATACGGAATCACCATTGAACAGTTTAATGAATTTGTGGACATTGCGTTTGGGGGCGAAAAGCTCACCGATATTTATGAGGGACAACGGAGTTTTGATTTGGTGCTACGCTTAACCGATGATTACACTCAAACCATGGAAGGCGTCCGTTCGGCACTTATAGACACTGATGGTGGAAAGAAAGTACCTTTAGAGCAGGTAGCCGATATTGTTTCCGTTTCTGGCCCGAGTTCAATTAGCAGAGAAAATGTGCAACGTAAAATTGTTATTTCGGCAAACGTGGCCGGACGTGATTTACACAGTGTGGTTCAGGACATCCAGCAAAAAATCGGTGCAGAGATCAAATTGCCCGAAGGATACCGGGTGGAGTATGGAGGCCAGTTTGAAAGCGAGGCAAAAGCTTCCCGTACTTTATTGTTGACTTCGATGCTGGCCATCTTAATCATTTTCATGCTTTTGTTTCAGGAATTTAGAAATTTTAAGCTGGCAGGGATTATTCTGCTCAATCTGCCTTTGGCACTCATTGGCGGGGTGTTTGCTATTTGGGTTACTTCTGGAATTTTAAGTATCCCGGCTATCATTGGTTTTATTACCCTTTTCGGGATAGCCACCCGTAACGGGATTCTTTTGATTTCGAACTACCAAAAAATGCAGCGACAAGGCTATTCCCTGATTGAAACGGTTACCAAAGGTTCATCGGACCGGTTAAACGCTATATTAATGACAGCACTGACGGCTGCCCTGGCCCTGATTCCTTTGGCAATAAATGGCGATTTGCCCGGCAATGAAATACAAAGCCCCATGGCCAAAGTAATTTTAGGGGGCTTGCTTACCTCAACCTTGCTCAATGTGTACATTGTGCCCATTGTTTACAGCATTTTGAATAATCGTGGAATTATAAAATCAGAAACAGAATGATACGGTTCGCAATAAAAATACTATTAACTTCAATTTTGATAGTTACAATTTCGGAAGTAGGTAAACGCAATTCTATTATGGCTGCCGTTTACGCATCGTTACCATTAACCACCATTTTGGCAATGGTTTGGCTTTATCTCGATACCTCCGATGCACAAAAGGTTTCAACCCTTTCGTGGAATGTCCTTATTGCGGTTATTCCCAGCCACATTTTCTTAATCGCATTTCCCCTACTTGTCAAGTTTGGTGTTAATTTTTGGATTTCGCTAACCATCTCAATGGTTTTAACAGCAATTGCTTATTGGGTGTATGTGGTTGCATTGAAACATTTTGGTATAAATTTTTAAATCAGGAAGTATGAAAAAATACATAAGAATATGGGGGTTCCTCTTCTTCTTGCCAATATCGTTGATGGCTCAACAATCGGTAGAGAATGTTTTGACACAAATTGAAAAGAACAACACCACACTAGCCGCATTGCGGAAAAATGCCGACGCGGAGAAAATTGGAAATAAAACAGGAATGTATCTGCAAAACCCAGAAATGGAATTTAATTACCTATGGGGAAACCCGTCGGTTATTGGAAACCGCACCGACCTGAACATTACACAAACCTTTGATTTTCCAACGGCTTACAGTTATAAAAACCAGATTTCGAAGCTGAAAAACGATCAAGTGGAATTGGAATTCCAAAAACAAAAACGAGACTTGACGTTACAAGCCCAGAATCTTTGCGCCGAATTAATCTATACCCATGCGCTAAAGTCAGAAACCCTGAAAAGAAAAGAGCAAGCGCGATGGATGGCAGATGCCTATAAAAAAAGACTCGAAATGGGAGATGCCACCCAAATGGAATATAATACCGCGCAACGTAACCTATTAAATAGCAGCAAAGAGTTGGAAGGACTTGAAATTGAATACATGGCATTGCAATCGGAATTGACCCGGCTGAACGGAGGTGTTTACATTTCATTTCCCGATAGCATATTTCCGATTTTAGATGTTCCATCCGATTTTGAACAATGGTATGCCCTGGCTGAACAAAACAATCCAATGCTGACCTGGATAAAGCAGGAATTGGCCATCAGCCAAAAGCAGGAAAAATTAAACCGTGCCATGAGTTTACCCAAAGTACAGACAGGGTATATGAGCGAAAAGGTGGTTGGGCAAAATTTTCAGGGTATCACCGTGGGATTATCGCTCCCCCTGTGGGGAAATAAAAATCAGGTAAAATTTGCCAAAGCCAAGACCCTTGCTTTAGAAAGTATAGCCAGTGACAACAAACTACAGTTTTACACACAGTTGAAAGCCTTACACGGGAAAGTGGTTAGTTTACAAAAAAATGTCAATGAGTATCGGTCAAACCTGGCCCCCTTTGATAATTCCGGATTGGTAAAAAAAGCATGGGACAAAGGCGAAATTTCCCTGACCGGTTACCTGTTGGAACTATCGTTAGCCTACGAAAGCACTCTAAAACTATTGGAAATGGAAAGGAATCTGTTTAAAGCACAGGCTGAATTAATCAACTATCAGTAAGTTTCCCAAATAAATTTCGTACCGCATAGGAGACAATATGAATGGAATCTATTCTTTAATTACTAAACGAAGATTTTACTTTTATTTATGCAACTTTTTTATCAGTTGTTCGTTTAAACTTTCAGATGAAAAAACTTTTGTCCATATCATTTGCTTTTCTCATCCTGCTTTCGGGGATGCATTTTTCTATTGCCGTTCATATTTGTAGTGGTGAAATTGCAGCGAGTAAATGGTCTATAACAGGCCAAAAAGCAACATGTGGCATGGAGAGCCCTGAAGAATCTTGCCCAATGCATACTGGTATTGATTCAAACTGTTGCCACGACAAAATTGCTTGTTTTGTTGTAGATACTAATTACAGTCCAACTTCTTTTCAAGATATAGATGTAAACAAGAAGGTTTCTCGGACATTTGATTTGCCGGTTACATTAGTTGCCAATTCAATAAAATTAAGTGTAACCTCCTATCTAAATATTCGACCGCCTGACAAGGCATTTGCTAATGAAGTATTCTTGTCCAAGATTTGCATACTCCGTATTTGATATTTTCCCTTTCCTAAAAAAATTATTTAAAAGACATTATCTGAATTAATTACCACATATTTTGGAAATGATTTTCTAAAATATGTGGATATTAAACTCATATCATCTTTTGGATAAATCTTTTACGTTAACTTGTCTTTAAAAGGAACTTTTGAACAATTCACTAATTATATAATCATTTAATACAATTAAGATATGAAAAACAAAATTCTAATTCTATTTGCTGTAATATTAATACTAGTTGCAGCATGTCAAAAAAACGACATGATGAATAACCCCTTCGATGTTGATGTTGAAAATTATGAAAACATCCTAGGTATAGACTACTCGAATGCCTTGTTTTATCACAATTCATTGAATTCTACAAGTGCTGATACCCTTTATGCCAAAAGAATGTTCAATTCAAATGACGGCTTGTTTTCAGAGCATTTTTATGAGTTTTGTGTAGATATGATGCAAAATAGTGGCATGATGTCCTCTTCAGATGGTATGATGGGGAACAACAGTGGAATGATGGGAGGAAATGGAGCCATGATGAATAGCAGTATTATGGGAAGTATAGAGGATATGAATGAAATGATGTACTTTATGGATAGTATGCATCATTCAACACAATCAATAATGAATCCCAATTACATGTATGCCGATAGTTTGATGCACAACCAAATGAAAATGTGTAATATGATGACTTCTCAAACTGACAGCATCGAAATCTTGTTTGGTAATATGCAAACGATTAGAAGAGATCATAAAGCGATGCATGTTTATTAATTAAATGAACGCGAAAAATATTAAATTAGTTAATTTTAAATACTACTTATGAAAACATTAAAATTCATTGTAATCACTGCATTCACAGTTTTACTAGGTATAACTTCTTATGCACAGACACACGACCATTCTAAAATGGCTGTAACAAAAACCGATACCATTAAAGTTTCAGGAAACTGCGGCATGTGTAAAACCCGCATCGAAAAGGCAGCTAAAATAGAAGGTGTAAGCAAAGCGGAGTGGAACGATGAAACCAAGATGCTTACCTTAGTGTATGACCCCGCAAAAGTGAAAACCGATGATGTCTTGAAGAAAATTGCAGAAGTTGGCCACGATACCGAAAAGTTTAAAGCAGAACAAAAGGTTTACGATAAACTGCCAGGGTGTTGTCAGTATAGATAATTCTTGAATTTGAAAGTTTGAAAATGTATTATTTTGAAAATGACAAATACAGAAGAGGAATTTTTCTCTACTATATAATAGTTTTCTATTTAACTCATTTTCAAACTTTCAAAATTGTCTGGTCATTCTCAAATTGGCATATTTTCAGATTCTTAAATTAAAATCATGTTTAACCGACTTGTCAAATATTTTCTCGAAAACCGGCTGGTTACGTTTATCTTTCTCATTGCCTTTGTGATTTTTGGGGTAGTGTACACGCCGTTTAACTGGCATACAGGCTTTTTGCCACGCGACCCGATACCTGTCGATGCTATCCCCGATATTGGCGACAACCAGCAAATTGTTGCAACTGAATGGATGGGGCGTTCGCCTAAAGATATTCAAGACCAGGTAACCTATCCGTTAACCACTTCTTTGCTTGGTATTCCGGGAGTAAAAACAGTACGCAGTACTTCCATGTTTGGCATGTCGTTTATTTATGTCATATTTAACGATAAGGTCGATTTTTATTGGAGTCGTTCACGTATTCTTGAAAAACTGAATTCTTTACCAACAGGAACATTACCGGCAGAGGTAACGCCAACACTTGGGCCCGATGCAACTGCTTTGGGACAAATATATTGGTACACACTCGAAGGGAGAGACCCGAAAACCGGGAAGCCAAACGGTGGATGGAATCCCCAGGAATTAAGAACCATTCAGGATTTTTATGTCAAATACGGCCTTTCTACAGCTGAAGGCGTCTCGGAAGTGGCCTCTGTGGGTGGTTTTATAAAGGAATACCAGGTTGATATGAACCCTGAAGCGCTTAAAGCATATAATGTATCCGTTATGGATGTCATGAATGCTGTGAGTAAGAGCAATCTTGACATTGGAGCAGAAACCATCGAATTAAACAATGTTGAATACATTATTAGAGGTTTAGGCTACGTAAAGAGCCTGGAAGACCTCGACGCTTCGGTTGTTGCTGTCCGCAATAATGTTCCGGTTCGTATAAAAGATGTTGCTTTTACATCTTTTGGACCTGCAACCCGCCGTGGCGGGCTTGATAAAGGAGGTTCAGAGACAGTGGGGGCAGTTGTAGTTGCCCGGTATGGTTCTAATCCGATGGAAGTTATCGATAATGTAAAAGATAAAATTAAAGAAATTGAAGCGGGACTGCCTCAAAAAACATTGTCCGATGGCAGCATATCAAAAGTAACAATAGTGCCGTTTTACGACCGCACCGGCTTAATTAAGGAAACAATCGGAACACTTGAATCTGCACTATCTCACGAAATACTAATCAGTATAATAGTAATTATTGTGCTAGTGCTTAATCTCAGGGCCTCGGTTATTGTTGCGGGATTGTTGCCAATTGGGGTTTTAATGACTTTTATTCTCATGCACTTCTTTGGTGTCGATGCCAATATTGTTGCTTTATCGGGCATTGCTATTGCCATAGGTGTAATGGTAGATATTGGCATTGTGGATGTCGAGAATATTCTGCGGCATTTGGAAATGCCCGAAAATAATGGCATACGTGGTAAAAAATTGATGTCGGTTATATACCTGGCAACTACCGAAGTTAGAGCCGCTGTGGTTACTTCCATTGCCACAACCATTGTCAGTTTTATTCCGGTATTTGCTTTGGAAGCCTCTGAGGGTAAATTATTTCATCCTTTAGCTTTTACAAAAACTTTTGCCCTTTTATCCGCCTTTATTTTAGGTATTGTGGTATTGCCTACATTGGTACATATTTTTTTTAATATTCGTTTCGACACTAAAAAAATACGAAAATGGTTTAACAGCAGCCTGATTGTTGCCGGAATCTTATTTATTATTTTCTGGCAAACCTGGACCGCTTTGGCTTTAATTGCTATTGGCATAAATAATTTACTCGAATACCGCTGGCCGGAAAAACGAAAAGAATATACAAACTATATAAACATTGCTATTGCTGTAATGGTAGCCATGTATTACTTATCAATCGAATGGTTGCCACTAGGTGCACATAACAGTGTTTTTATAAACTACCTGTTTGTAGCAGGTATTGTTTCAGTAATACTTTTAGCGCTTATGTCAATGGTACATTATTACGTACCTATTCTTCGCTGGGGCCTGCGCAACAAATGGAAGTTTCTATTATTGCCAGCCTTTACCTTATTTTTTGGGCTAATGGTATGGATGGGGTTTGATAAAATATTCGGATTTACTGCAACGGGTTTTGAAAAAATGGGTTGGCAAAATTTTAAACAAACAGTATTTTGGCAAGCCGGAACAAATGTTTTTCCCGGAACGGGTAAAGAATTCATGCCATCGCTCAACGAAGGCTCGTTTTTGCTTATGCCAACCAGTATGCCCCATTCGAGCATTGAAAAGAACCTTGAATATATTGAGACTCTCGACAAGCGGCTCTCAGCTATTCCCGAAGTGGAGGTTGCTGTTGGCAAATGGGGACGTGTAAATTCAGCGCTCGACCCTGCACCTGTACAAATGTTCGAGAATACAATTAATTACCGTTCGGAATATATTTTGGATGAAAACGGTCACCGAATGCAATTCAAGGTGGACAGGGGAGGCAGTTATATATTGAAAAACGGCACAAAGTATAATCCTGCAAAAGAGACCTTCAGGGCTATTCCTTCCGACAGTCTTATTCAGGAAGAAGGTGGCGAATATTTTCGTCAGTGGAGGCCGGAAATTAAAAAGCCTCTGGATATTTGGAATGAGATTGTAAAAGTTACCAATATACCGGGACTAACCTCAGCGCCTAAATTACAGCCCATCGAAACCCGTCTGGTAATGTTATCGACCGGAATGCGCGCGCCAATGGGCTTAAAAGTGTACGGACCCGATTTGGAAACTATTGAACGGGCAGGGATAGTGTTTGAACAGTCATTAAAAGAAGTCCCTTCCGTAAAAGCTTCATCCGTATTTTACGATCGCGCAGTGGGCGCACCTTACATCGAAATAAAACTCAATCGCGAAAACATGGCACGATATGGAATGAGCATTAGCGATGTACAGGAAATATTGCAGGTAGCTGTTGGCGGAATGACTTTAAGCAACACTGTTGAAGGTCGCGAAAGATTCCCCATTCGTGTGCGCTATGCCAGGGAATTGCGTGATAACCCCGATGATTTAAAACGGATTTTAATACCATCAATGAACGGTGTTCAAATTCCTTTGGGAGAAATTGCTGACATAGAGTATGCGCGGGGAGCACAAATGATACGCAGCGAAAATACTTTTCTCGTTGGGTATGTGATATTCGACAAAGTAGAAGGCAAAGCCGAGGTCGATGTAGTTGAGGAAGCATCAGAAATTTTACAGAAAAAAATTGATTCGGGTGAAATTAAATTATTTTCCGGCGTTTCGTACAAATTTGCAGGTAACTACGAACAACAATTACGTGCAACCAAAAGACTTTCAATAGTTATACCTATAAGTTTATTAATGATATTCCTGTTATTGTTCTTTCAGTTCAAAACAGTTACAGCCTCGTTTATACATTTTTCAGGTGTTTTTGTAGCATTTGCAGGTGGTTTTATTATGTTGTGGCTTTACGGGCAGGATTGGTTTTTAAATTTTTCTGTTGCGGGGGTAAACCTGCGTGATTTGTTTCAAATGCATACGATAAACCTCAGCGTGGCTGTCTGGGTAGGGTTCATAGCCCTCTTTGGCATAGCTACCAACGATGGGGTTATTATGGGTACGTACATTCACCAGGTATTCGAACAACAACATCCGGCCACCGTTCATGAAGTACGTGAAGCTGTTGTTTTAGCAGGGAAAAAACGTGTACGGCCCGCTATGATGACAACAGCCGTTGCCGTTATTGCGCTGCTGCCTGTTCTTACTTCAACCGGAAAAGGTGCCGATATTATGGTTCCAATGGCTATTCCCACATTCGGAGGTATGGTTATTCAGGTAATGACAGTCTTTGTAGTACCTCTATTTCAGTCGATGTGGCGTGAATGGGCAGTTAGCAGGGAATCGGTTCAAACTTTAAATAATCGCAAAAATAATGAAATCAACAATTTATAAACTGGTACTACTTTCGTTAATTGCGATTAGTGTTTCTATTGTTGCCAAAAGTCAGCAACAACCCGATTCACTTTTGCATTACCTCGAAATAGCAGCAAAAAATAACCCTGCGGTGCTGCAAAAATTCAATGAATATCAGGCAGCCTTGCAAAAAATACCACAGGTCGGTAGTTTGCCCGATCCTGAATTAAGTATGGGTATTTTTTTGAGTCCGATGGAACTGGTTAGCGGAAATCAGGTAGCCGATATCCGGCTTATGCAAATGTTTCCGTGGTTCGGTGTTATCAAAAATGCCAAAGACGAAATGAGCCTGATGGCCAAAGCAAAATACGAATCGTTCCGCGATGCTAAAATACAGGTGTTTTTCGAAGTACAAAGCACCTGGTACGATTTATATAAAATTCAGCAAAACATCGATATTTCTAAAAAAAATATTGAAATATTGCGAACCCTCGAAAGGCTTTCATTGGTAAAGTACAAATCCTCACCAACAAGTGGCAGCAATTCAGCTGTTTCCGGTGGAAATATGTCTAATGTAAATACTCAAAACACTTCTTCCGGGTCAACAGGTATGAATAGTATGGGTGGAAACACTTACAATAATCAATCTGCGGCATCAAATCAGCAAAACGCTTCCATGCAAAGCAATTCAATGGGTGCAACTTCCGGTGGTTCGGGTTTGGCCGATTTATACCGAATTCAAATTGAAATTGGCGAACTTGAGAACAATATTTCCTTATTGAAAAACCAACACAACACCATTATTGCAAGGTTCAACAGTCTTTTAAACCGGCCATTACAATCAGTAGTTTTATTACCAGATACACTAAAGCCCGATTCCCTGGGAGTAGCACTTTTAGAAGTATCTGATAGTATTTTAACCAATAATCCTATGTTGTTAATGTTGCTTTACGAACAGCAATCTCTTGATGCACGTAAAGAAATGGTTTCGCGTATGGGTTACCCAATGGTAGGAATAGGTGTTAATTATTCTGTTATCAATACAAATGAAATGTCTACATCTGCAATGAATGGCAAAGACATGATAATGCCTATGGTTACGGTTACGTTGCCCATCTATCGTAAGAAATACCGCGCTTTGCAAGCCGAAACCGATTTTATGAAGCAAGCAACCGAACAAGGTTATAAATCGACATCCAATTCTTTACAAACACAATATTACGAAACATTGCAAATCTATGAAGATGCATTGCGCCGTATGAAACTATATGAAAATCAAAGCCTTCTGGCTAAAAAATCATTAGATATAATGATAAAAAGTTTTTCTGCTTCAGGTTCCGGATTATCTGATATTTTACAAATCCGGCAACAACTGCTCGATTATGAATTTAAGCAGGTCGAAGCTTTGGTCGATTACAACACATCGGTTGCCAGGTTAAATAGATTAATTGCCAATACTCAAATTCAGTAAATGAAGTTAAAATGCTATATATGAAAAAGATATTTTCTAACAAATACGCCCTTTACAGTCTTTTCGCTATTGGTGGTCTTTTTTTGGGTTGGCTGTTTTTTCATTCACCGCACAAAATGGAAAATATACCAGAACAAACCGTTGAAAGCGCAAAAACAACCATTTGGACATGCTCCATGCATCCGCACATCAGAATGGATAAACCAGGCAAATGCCCAATATGCGGAATGGATTTAATACCGCTTAATCAAAGCAATGTACCTGTTGATTCCGATGCAATACACCTTTCCAAAGAAGCTGCTGAGCTTGCCAATGTGCTAACCTCAGTAGTTACTAAGCAAAAACCGGTGAAAGAAGTAAGATTATATGGAAAAGTGCAAGCGGACGAACGTTTGCTGCAAAGTCAGGTTGCCCACATTCCGGGTCGAATTGAAAAACTACTGGTAAACTTTACCGGCGAAGGTGTTCGCAAAGGACAAACACTTGCTGTTATTTATTCACCGGAATTAGTTACTGCACAACAGGAATTGCTTGAAACCGTTAAAACAAAGGATTCTCAGCCCGAAATTTACGAAGCATCAAAAGAAAAATTGCGTCAATGGAAACTTACTGAAACGCAAATTGCAGAAATTGAAAGTTTGGGCACCGTGCAAAACAACATTGAAGTTGTTTCAAATACAACAGGAATTGTAACCGCCCGACGGATCAATAATGGAGAATATGTTTCCCAGGGTACCACTCTTTTTGATATTGCTGATCTTTCAAAAGTTTGGGTGTTATTCGATGCTTACGAAACCGACCTGCCTTTTCTTAACGAAGGCAATAAAATCTCCTTTACTGTTCAGGCTTTGCCCGGAACAAATTTTTCAGGCAACATTATATTTATCGATCCGGTAATTGACCCCATTACCCGGGTGTCGAAGGTTAGGATTGAAATCAATAACCCTAACGGTAAACTAAAACCCGAAATGTTCGCAACGGGCATAGTAAATGCCAATCTCGCTGAATATAAAAACAATTTCATTATTCCCCGGTCGGCAGTTTTATGGACTGGCAAGCGATCAATCGTTTATGTAAAACAATCTGGTACAGATGAACCCATTTTCAAAATCCGTGAAGTAGAACTTGGCCCCATGCTGGGCAATAGTTATGTAATAATAAGCGGGCTCAACGAAGGTGAAGAAATTGTTACACAAGGAACCTTTAGCGTAGATGCCGCTGCACAGCTGGAAGGAAAACCCAGCATGATGAATCAGGGTGGCGGAAAAATTTCCACAGGACATAATCATGGCGATGCTCAAAATACAGAAGGAAAAGATGGTAATACAGACCATTCAGCACATCAACAGCAAACAGTTTCAGAACATTCAAACCATAGCAGTAAAGAAATGGCTCAACATGAAATGTTTAGCGTATCAGGCAATTGCGAAATGTGCAAAGAACGCATTGAGGAAGCAGCAATATCTGTAAAAGGTGTAGTCAGTGCTGTATGGGATTTAAATACAAAAAAAATTCATATTGAGTTTAACAGTTCTGAAACCAATACTGATGATATTCAAAAGGCCATTTCAAAGGTTGGACACGATACGGAAAAATTTAAAGCTGACGATAAAATTTATCAGGAACTACCTGAATGTTGCAGGTATCGAAAATAAACGATTAAAGTAGAAAAACACAATGCAATACTTCATAAAAAACATGGTCTGTAACCGGTGTATTATGGTGGTCAAAAATGTGTTTGAGAATCTGGGTTATCCTCCGGTCCATATTGCTCTCGGCGAAGTTGTAACTTCAAATCCAATGGATACGAAAAATATGGAGAAACTGAAAAAACAGCTTCTGGATTATGGGTTCGAACTCATTGACGACACCAAAAGCCGCATCATCGAAAGAATCAAGAATACAATAGTTTCACTGATACATCATAATACCGTGGATTTGAAAGTGAATTATTCCCAATACATCGAATCTCAACTCAACAAAGATTACTCTTACTTAAGCAGCCTATTTTCTGAAGTAGAAGGCACTACCATTGAGAAATACATCATCCATCAGAAAATAGAAAAGGTAAAAGAATTGCTGGTTTACGATGAGTTGACCCTGAGCGAGATTGCTTATAAAATGGGGTATGGCAGCGTTGCCTATTTATCGAGCCAGTTTAAAAAAGTAACTGGTTTAACCCCCAGTCATTTCAAGCAGGTGAAGGAAAATAAACGGAAACCTTTGGATGAGGTATAACCTAAAAATATTATAAACATTAACGAAAATATCATAAGCTTCATCTTGCTGCCAAACCCTAACTTTGGTGAAAAATTAAAGGTATGGAAACAACCGTAAAAAGAACCTTCCCGGTAACTGGGCTCAGTTGTGCATCCTGCGCCATTAGCGTAGAAAGTATGCTTAAAACTCAAAGAGGGGTGCGAAATGCTTCGGTCAATTATGCAAATTCTTCGGTCTGGGTCGAATTCGATCCGGGAACTGTAAATACAATGGACTTCAAATCAGCCATCCAATCTATCGGCTATGATTTGCTTATCGAAGAGGAGGGACAAAACCAGCAGGAAGAGATACAGCATGCGCATTATAAAAAACTAAAAAACAATACATTTTGGGCATCTATTTTGGCTTTGCCGGTGGTTGTTATAGCTATGCTTTTTATGGATATTCCAAATGCAAACTGGATCATGTTGGTGCTGACAACGCCTGTAATTGCTTGGTTTGGCCGGGGGTTCCTTGTGAATGCTTTTAACCAGGCTAAACACGGCAAAGCAAATATGGATACCCTTGTTGCCCTAAGCACAGGCATTGCCTATTTATTCAGTGCGTTCAGTACATTCTTTCCGCATTTCTGGCACGAACGGGGACAGCATCCCCATGTCTATTTCGAAGCTTCGGCGGTAGTTATTGCCTTCATTTTACTCGGCAAGGTACTCGAAGAACGGGCAAAGTCCAGCACCTCGTCTGCAATTAAAAAACTGATAGGGCTACAACCGAATACGGTAATTATTATCCACGACAATGGCCATGAGGAAGAAATTTCAATTTCGCAGGTGTCACCCGGGAATAAATTATTAGTGAAGCCTGGCGAAAAAATCCCTGTAGATGGTGAAATAACCTCCGGTTCCTCTTTTATTGATGAAAGTACCATTACCGGAGAATCCCTCCCTGTGGAAAAAGTACCTGGAAACCTGGTTTTTGCCGGAACTATGAATCAGAAAGGAAGCTTTGTATTTACCGCACAAAAAGTGGGCGGCGATACTGTTTTAGCTCAAATCATCAAGATGGTTCAGCAAGCACAGGGAAGTAAGCCCCCGGTACAAAAACTGGTAGATACCATTGCCGGGATATTTGTTCCCGTGGTAATGGCAATTGCCCTTCTGAGCTTTGTAACATGGATGATTTTTGGTGGAGAAAATGCCTTGACACAGGCATTGCTCGCCATGGTTTCAGTATTGGTTATTGCCTGTCCTTGCGCCTTAGGATTGGCAACCCCAACTGCCATTATGGTAGGAATGGGCAAAGGGGCCGAATCCGGGATACTTATTAAAGATGCCGGGAGCCTGGAATTGGCACATAAAGTGAACGCTATTGTTCTCGATAAAACAGGAACAATAACCGAAGGCAAACCTGTGGTTACGGATATGATCTGGAATGTTCCGGAATCGGAAATGAGTGGGTTAAAGCAATTGCTTTTTTCCATAGAATCGCAATCGGAACATCCCCTGGCGGAGGCAGTAAAAGCATCTCTTAAAAACCACACCGAAAAACGGGTTGCTTTGGAGAAATTTGAAAGTGTCACCGGGAAAGGGGCAGTTGCAAGAACCCATGAAGATGTGTTCCTTGTTGGAAATAAAAGACTTTTGGACGATTATAAAGTAACGATTTCAGAAGAAAATCTTACCCAAATGGAAACATGGCAGGAGGAGGCAAAAACCGTGGTCTGCTTTGCCCGCAACAACGAACTGATAGCTATACTAGCTATTGCCGATAAGGTTAAAGATACTTCGGCAAAGGCCATCAATCAACTGCAAACCATGGGCATTGAGGTGTATATGCTTACGGGTGACCATACCCAAACGGCAAAAGCCGTAGCACAAAAAGTGGGACTTAAATCCTTTAAAGCGGAGGTAATGCCATCGGGTAAAGCTGATTTTGTAAAGGCATTACAACAGAATGGAAAAGTGGTTGCTATGGTTGGCGATGGGATAAACGATTCACATGCTTTGGCTCAATCGGACGTAAGTATTGCTATGGGCAAAGGTTCAGATATTGCCATGGATGTAGCCAAAATGACTATCATTTCGTCCGACCTCCAGCTTATTCCAAGAGCAATCCGGATATCGAAGCTTACTGTAAAAACGATCCATCAAAACCTATTCTGGGCATTTATTTACAATGTCATAGGCATCCCTATTGCTGCGGGAATTTTATTTCCTTTATGGGGTTTTATGTTAAATCCCATGATTGCAGGAGCAGCCATGGCTTTGAGCTCTGTTTCTGTGGTAAGCAACAGTTTGCGTTTAAAAACAAAAAATATTCATATTCAGTGATATAAAAATAAAGGCGATGAAAACATTAACTTTTAAAACGAACATTAACTGCAATGGTTGTATTGCAAAGGTAACCCCAACTTTAAGCAATACAGAAGGCATTGGAAAGTGGGAAGTAAACATTGCCGACCCGAAGAAGATATTGACGGTAGAAACATCAAACCTGGATGAGGAAGCGATAATAACAATTTTAAAAAATGTGGGCTATCATGCTGAAAAGATAAACCCGTAATTCATAGTTCCGGGAAAGTATCTTATAATCTGAATTATAGTACACATTTTACAGGCAATGGCACATATAGTCTTTTTTAAAACCATTAAAATAGTGTTATATGGCTAAGTCTATTCAATATTCCTGACCATGACCCCAATTATCTTACACTTGCAACAAATTTTGCAATAGCTTCCTGAATGGTGCCATTCGATTGCAACGCTTTAATAAATGCACTGCCGACAATGGCTCCCTGCGAAAATTGACATGCCTGAGTAAATGTTTCGTGATTGGAGATTCCAAAACCTGTAAGTACCGGATTTTTCAACCGCATTGATTGAACCCTCTGAAAATAGGCTATATTCTTAGGATGGAACCCCGATTTGGTGCCTGTAGTTGAAGCCGACGAAACCATGTAAATAAACCCTTTGCTCAGGTTGTCAACCTTTCGGATGCGTTCTTCATTGGTTCCCGGTGTTATCAGAAAAACTGGTACAATTCCATAGGAATCGAACATTGAAGCGTATCTCTCTTCATAAACTTCCAATGGCAGATCGGGCAAAATAACCCCGTCAATTCCAAGCGCTGCTGCTTTTTGACAAAATGTTTCAACGCCAAATTGCATCACGGTATTAAAATACCCCATCAGAAGAAGAGGTATTTTAACTTTCGGGCGGATGTTTTCCAGTTCTTTAAAAAGTTTGGACAGACTCATCCCATTTTTAAGGGCTATTTGACTGCTGTGTTGAATTACAGGCCCATCGGCCAATGGGTCGGAAAATGGAATGCCAATTTCAATCATGTCCACGCCCTGTTTTTCCAGTTCCCGGATAATGGTGACTGATGTTTCAGGTTTTGGAAATCCGGCTGTAAAATAGACAGAAAGGATGTTGTTTTTTTTATTTTGAAAAAGTGTCTGTAAGCGGTTCATATAAATTAGTTTAAAGTTCGTAGCTCGTAGCTCATAGCTGACAGTTCATAGCTCATAATTCATATTTCATTGTTCAGGGAATGTACAAACCAGTTACTTTCCGGAAGTCAACCAACGTTCCATCGGTAGGGAAAGTATAACCTTTTGTGTAAACATCTTCGTTATTCAGTGATAATTTAGTTTGCGTATTCTCCTGCTCTTTGTTTTTTATGTTCTTCATATGGTTGCGGTAAGCTTCCATGTCTTTATCGCCGCGGCCTGAGATATTGATAACTACCGTTTCATCTTTCTTAAAACTTAATTTACTTAATGCAGCTAAGGCGTGGGCCGATTCAAGGGCAGGTATAATCCCTTCCATCCGGGTAAGTTCAAAGGCGGCAGCCAAGGCTTCATCGTCAGTGGCGCGGATAAATAAGGCCCTTTGGCTTTTAAACAGATGCGAATGCAATGGCCCGATTCCCGGATAATCCAATCCGGCTGAAATGGAATAAGGTTCTACAATCTGCCCGTCGTCGGTTTGCATCAAAAGGGTTAAACTTCCGTGGATAATCCCCGGACGACCGGCAGCCATGGTGGCAGCGGTTTCTCCGGTTTCCAGCCCTTTTCCGTCAGCTTCTACTGCAATCAGTTTTACATTGGGTTCGTTTAAAAAATGATAAAAAGCTCCGGCTGCATTGCTGCCACCACCTACACAGGCAATTACCGAATCAGGTAGGGGTGAACCTGTCTGTTCCAGCAATTGTTGTTTTATTTCGGCACTAATAATTGATTGAAAACGTGCTACCATGTCAGGGTAAGGATGCGGCCCAACTACAGAACCAATAATGTAATGGGTTTCGTCGGGATGGTTAATCCAATCGCGGATGGCCTCGTTGGTTGCATCCTTCAATGTTTTATTTCCCGATTGAACGGGCACCACGGTAGCTCCCAGCATCTGCATCTTTTCAACATTGGGCATTTGCCGCGCCACATCGGTAGCACCCATAAAAACAATACATTCCAATCCTTCGCGGGCACAAACAGTAGCGGTAGCCACGCCATGTTGCCCGGCTCCGGTTTCGGCAATGATGCGTTTTTTGCCCAAATGCTTGGCCATCAGAATTTGGCCAATGGTATTGTTGATTTTGTGCGAGCCGGTGTGGTTCAAGTCTTCCCGTTTCAGGTAGAGGCGGATGCCATACTTATCGCTTAATCTTTTTGAATAATAAAGCGGGGAGGGTCTTCCTACATAATGTTTAAGCAGGGAAACAAATTCTGTCTGAAACGATTCGCTTTCGATGATTTTCAGATAGTTTTGTTCAAGATGCTTTACATTGGGATATAACATTTCAGGGATAAAGGCACCTCCAAACTCGCCATAATACCCTTTTTCGTTCACTTGATAGCTCATATATTTTTAATTAGTTGATTAGCAGATTATTTAATTTCCACATTTTCGCATTCTCATATTTTCAATTCATCCATAAAATTCTTAATCAAAACCTCGTTTTTTAGTCCCGGGCTAAGCTCGAACCGGCTGTTAATGTCAATGCCAACCAGGTTTTTGAGCGATAATTTTTTCAACGTATCCACATCTTCGACGCCAATTCCTCCGCTTAACAGGAACCTGCCTAACGAATCCAATTCAGACAGTTTATCCCAGTTGAATTTTTTTCCGGAACCTCCGTGTAGCGGGCTTTTGGTATCGAACAAAAAGAGATCGCAAACGTTCTGATACCTTTCAATTTTATTGGTTTGGGTATGTTCATCAATCGGAATGGCTTTAATAACTTCAAAACCCAATTTTTTTAAAGTGGAACAAGTTTCAAGCGTTTCTTTTCCATGTAATTGAATGGATTTAAGGTTGTATATTTCTGCTATTTGAATCATGGTATCAAGTTCTTCATTTACAAAAACACCCACTTTTTTTGCTTTGGTTTCCGGAACCAGTTCCGGTTTAGTGTTCATGACCCGGACTGAAAAGGGATAAAAAATAAACCCGATATAGTCGGGACCCAATTGATCGACAGCCCGAATATTGGCTGGTTCACACATTCCGCAGATTTTTATTTGTAAATTATTTTTCATGTAGTTCGATTCAATTCATCAATAAATTGTTTGCATGCCAATCCCGGATTTACGGTTTTCATAAACGATTCTCCAATCAAAAATCCACGAAACCCAAAATGTTTCAGATAATTAATGTCTAACGCGGATGCAATTCCACTTTCCGATATTTTCACGCATCGGTCAGGAATAAATGGGCTCAGTTCGACCGAAGTTTCCAGCGAAATTTCAAAAGTATGCAGGTTCCGGTTGTTGACTCCCACCAAATCTACCTCTTCGGTAATGTATCGCAGTTCTTGTTGGTTGTGTATTTCGAGCAATACTTCCAAGCCCAATTCTTTGGCGGTTTTTCCTAAACGGAGCATCTGCGCGGGTTTCAAACAGGCCGCGATAAGTAAAATAGCATCCGCGCCCATCCGGTGCGCTTCCACAATTTGGTATTCATCCACAATAAATTCTTTACGAAGAATTGGAGTTCTTACTTTTTCAGATGCGGTGTTCAGGTCCTGAATGGTTCCTCCAAAAAAGTCAGCATCTGTTAAAATGCTTAACCCGGCGGCTCCGGCTTTTTCGTAGGATGGAACAATTACCGACGGATCGGCCTTTTCATTAATCCAACCTTTCGATGGCGATTTACGTTTGAATTCAGCAATCACTCCGCTTGAACCGGCTTTTGTCAGGCTTTCTTTTAAAGAATAAATTGGCCTTTCCCGCTTCTGGTTTAGCAATCCGGGTAGAGGAAATCCCATTTTTCGTTGAGCTACTTCAACCTTTTTGTGTTCAATAATTTTTTCGAGAATGCTCTGCATCGGCTTAATTTTTAGAAACCTCAATTAAATTTTTGAACGATTGTAAGGCTTTTCCACTTTCCAACGATTCTTTGGCTTTGGCAAAACTTTCGCTAAAACTCTGATTGTTATAGCATTGCAGTGCAAAAGCGGCATTGGTGAGTACCACTTGGTTTTGTTCGTAGGTTCCGTGGCCGTCAAGAATTTTCATGAATATTTTGGCCGATGCCTCCACCGTAACCCCTCCTTTAATAGCTTCGGCGGAAACCCGTTTCAATCCCAAATCTTCAGGTTGCAAAAGCAATTCTGCCTGATTGGTAATGGCTTTAAAACCGCCGGTGAGGCTGATTTCGTCGTATCCATCCAGGCTATGGACAATGGTAAACTGTTTATTGGTCTGTTGATATAAATATCCATAGAGCCGGGCTAAATCGAGACTAAAAACCCCAACCAGTTGTTTTTGCGGAAATGCCGGATTTACCATAGGCCCCAGCATGTTGAAAAACGTTTTTACCCGCAAGGCTTTCCGGACCGGTGCTACATTTTTCATGGCCGGATTAAACATGGGCGCATGCAAAAAACAGATGCCGGCTTTATCCATCTGTTTTTGTAAATTGCCTTGTTCGTTGGTAAACTGGTATCCAAAATACTCCAAAACATTCGATGACCCACAGGCCGATGATACTCCATAATTCCCGTGTTTGGCTACTTTAGCCCCGGCTCCCGAGGTAATAAATGAAGCTAGCGTGGAGATGTTAAAAGTGTCTTTGCCATCGCCTCCGGTTCCGCACAAGTCAATCAAATTGTCGGTACCCAATTCCACTTTTATGCAATGTTGCAGCAACGCATCCCGAAAACCCGAAAGCTCTTCAACGGTAATACTCCGCATTAGGTAAACCGTTAAAAACGAAGCCATTTCAACTTCGGAATATTTTCCCTGGGCCAAATCCGATAAGATATCGCGAGCCTCACTACTGCTCAATGTTTTATTTGCCGTAAGGTGGTTTATTATATTTCGCATTTCAGTCATAACACAATCAATTAACAATGAATAATTTGTAATGAACAATCAAGTCTTATTTCTAAATTCTCAACCTTCTAATTATCAATCCAGTTTTTTATCATTAATCCGCCATATTCGGTTAAAATTGATTCTGGATGAAATTGTACTCCCCGGACATTATAATGGGCGTGCCGCAGTGCCATGATTTGGTTGTTTTCATCTACCGCAGTAATAAGCAATTCTTCGGGCAGATTATCGCGGCTAACCATCCAGGAATGGTAACGGGCAGCATCAAACGTTTTGGGTACTTGATCAAACAAAGGTTCAAATTCCTGGGTTTGGGTAATGGGCGATGCTACCCCGTGGTACACTCGGTTCAGGTTGAACAGCGAACCGCCAAAAACTTCGCCAATGGCTTGCAATCCGAGGCAAACCCCTAAAATACTTTGATGCGGAGCACAGGTTTTTATTATTTCTTTCAGATTTCCGGCTTCATCGGGGATTCCCGGTCCCGGTGAAAGAAGGATTTTGTCGTATGCCAATGCTTGTTGCCCGGTAATTTTATCGTTTCGGAACACATCGGGTAATTCCCCGGTCACATTTTTAATGTAATGTACCAGGTTATAAGTAAAGGAATCGTAATTGTCGATGACTACTATTTTTTTCATTTGTTTTGTTTTTTGCACAAATTCTATTAAATCTTTCTAATCTCTAATTTCTAATCTCTAGTTTCTAATCTCTAGTTTCTAGTCTCTAGCCTCTATATTTTCTTTGCCTCTTCAATAGCCATCTTCAAAGCAGCCAGTTTGTTATTTACTTCATTCAGTTCGCTATCTTCGTTCGAATCGGCTACAATGCCTGCCCCTGCTTGATAGTACAGGGTGTTGTTTTTGCTCATAAACGAACGGATGGTAATGGCCTGGTTAATTTTTCCATTTAACCCGATGTTGCCGATGCAACCGCCATAATACCCTCGGGCCTGATTTTCATAATGGTCAATCAGTTCCATAGCTTTATATTTTGGAGCTCCGGTGAGCGTTCCGGCAGGGAAAGTGTCCGCAAAAATGCGGATTGGATCAGTTCCGGGCCTGATTTTTCCTTCCACTTCGGAAACCATGTGCAACACGTGCGAATAATAGTGGATCTCGCGGAAATAATTCAACTTCACTTGGTCAGCATTGCGGCTCAGGTCGTTACGTGCCAAATCGACCAGCATAATGTGTTCACTGTTTTCCTTGGGGTCGGTGGCCAATTTTTTAGCTAATTCCCGGTCTTCGTTATCGTGTCCTGTACGGCGGAAAGTTCCTGCAATAGGATTGATATACGCTTTGCCATTGTGTGTTTTAATTTGCGATTCGGGTGAGGAGCCAAACAGCTTAAAACTTCCATAATCGAAATAGAAAAGATAGGGTGAAGGATTGATGGAACGCAATGCCCGGTAAACATTGAACTCGTCGCCGCTGAATTGCTGACTGAACGAACGCGAAAGTACGATTTGAAACACATCGCCGCGCAAGCAATGTTCTTTCCCTTTGGCAACCATTTGTTTGTATTCCTGATTGGTCACGTTGGTTTCTTCGCCATTAATGGTTTGGAACCTGTAAATGGCAAAAGTACGGTAGAGCAATTGTTCCTCAATGAATTGAAGATTCGATGGCTCATCATTAAAGAGGTGTTCAATCAGTGTTATTTTGTTGCTGGTATGGTTAATAGCCACAATGTATTTGTAAAATTGGTAAAAAAGGTCGGGAATCTGTTTGTCCGGTGCTACTGTTTTTAATTCGATATCTTCAAAATAAGTGACCGATTCATAGGTAGCATAACCAAAAAGCCCGGTTGCAGGTAGCGATGCCGGGCTATTTTCAGGTACAAATACTTTGGCAAATTGGCTGAGCAGGGCTGTGACTTCGCTCATTTTGGTCAATTCTTGATTGTGGGTTGTTCCATCGGGAAAAATCAAGGTTACTTTTCTTCCGCTTGTTTTAATTCCCGCAACAGGTTCCAGGCCTATAAATGAATATTGGTTTTCACCTGCTTTAAAATCGGCTCCTTCCAACAAAATGGAATTGGGAAAAACATCGCGCAGTTTCAGGTATATAGCTACCGGAGTGAGCACGTCGGCCAGTAATTCTTTGGTATTGATTTTAAAAGGATACGTTTTCATTTTTTTAATTATCTAATTAATGTGTGTACTAAATAAAAAGCGGCTCTCGGGTGATCCGGAGCCGCTTTGATTTTTTATTTTTGCATGGCATTTCCACTCTCACCCGTTTGAGTTAGACCTGTGCCACCACCAATTTTGATTCATAAGATTTGTTTTCATCGCCAATAAATTTTAATAAAAAAGCCTGTCGAAATCTTCCGACAGGCTTTGAATTTTTTTAGGCATTGACATCCTATTTTCATTACTGTCGTAATAAATTGAAATGCCACCACCAAATATTTTTACAATTGTTAATCATTTTTATCAATTTTGTGTCACAAATAAAGTGATTGATTTTTTAAAAACAAAATTTATTTTGCTTTTTTTGTTTTCGATGTAGATTTTTTCGTTGCTGAAGTTTTTTTCTGCCAGATTCATTGGCTGATTAAAAAATGACACTAAAATTTCGATAAAACCAAAAATTGGTTATTTTTGCACTCCGTTCTATAAAATAGTGATAAAATCTTTCAAAGCCCAGATGGCGAAATTGGTAGACGCGCTAGTTTCAGGGACTAGTGACCGTGAGGTTGTGCAGGTTCGAGTCCTGTTCTGGGCACCCTTAAAAGATAGAATCATTTTATACCTGCGCCCAGATGGCGAAATTGGTAGACGCACCAGCTTGAGGGGCTGGCGCCCGCAAGGGTGTGCAAGTTCGAGTCTTGTTCTGGGCACAAAAAATGTAAACCCGTTGTAAATACATTATTTACAACGGGTTTTTGTTGTTTGTGGGGGTCAGAATAGGGGCGTTGCCATGCAACCCTGACCCCTTTTCGTTTTCTCCGGGTTCTTTACGGTTGATTTTGCTTTACACTTATAAATCCTGACAATATTTCCTGCAGGGGAGAAATTTCAAATTAGATTCCGCAAGTTACAGGGTGACGAAATTAAATAACAATTGTTTGCCTTTTTTGTGTCAGATTGAGCCACCCCGTGACTTTCATCGGTTTTTCCAGATGACTTGCGGATTCTAGATAGATGTACCGATGGTTGGATTTATTATGATTTTCGTTGGTGTTAAAAATAATGATGCAACGAAACGACCATGATTGAACACAAAATGAACCCATTTCATTCTTGGACATCAGATACTTTAGCTGTGTGAATTTTACACTAAGAAAACATGCTATTTTATGATTAAGGAATTTCAAAAAGCATACCGTTTAAAAAATACAATATGAAAAAAACCTTACTAATTCTACTTACATTCTTTCTATTCACTAACGCATTTTCACAGCCTGTAATCACAGGGATGGTTCTCGATGAAAATGGAATTTCTATGCCAGGTGTATCTGTTCTGATAAAAGGCACATCAATAGGGACAATTACCGATTTTAATGGAAAATTCAGCATTAAGATTGATCACAAAGATGCAGTGCTAGTGTTTTCATTTATTGGATATTCGCCCAGCGAAATTACAGTAGGTAACCAAACTTCAATAAACATTAAGATGGTTCCTGACATGGTAGGCCTTGATGAAGTGGTAATTGTTGGATATGGTTCACAAAAAAAGGTATCAGTTGTTGGTGCTATTTCAACAATAACCACAAAAGGTTTAGTTCAAAGCCCTGCAGCAAATATCAGTAATGCTTTGGCAGGTAGATTAACTGGTTTAACCACTGTTCAAAATACGGGACAACCAGGTAAAGATGATGCCAGTTTATATATACGTGGTAGAAGTACATGGGTGAACGCGAGTCCGTTATATATAGTTGATGGTGTTGAAAGAGAAAGCTACACCCAGGTTGATGCAAACGAAATAGAATACTTTTCTATTTTAAAGGATGCTTCAGCAACTGCCGTATATGGGGTTAGGGGTGCTAATGGTGTAATAATAATTACAACAAAACGCGGTAAGGAGCAGAAACCCGAAGTAAGCCTTTCTGCACAATATGGATTGCAGCAACCAACCCGTCTGCCAAATTATCTGCAATCGTATGAAACCGCTTTGTTACGGAATGAATCATTTATAAATGATGGCTATACAGATGATCAATTACCCTTTCAGCCGGCTGCACTTGAGGCATTCCGGACTCATTCCGATCCGTATCATTATCCTGATGTGGATTGGTATGATGAAGTCATTAGAAAGTTTTCACCACAAAGCCAATATAATGTAAATATAAAAGGCGGTACTAAAACAGCACGTTATTTCTTATCTACAGGGTATCTGAATCAAGAAGGTTTGTTTAATACCCAAAAACATAATGATTACAATACTAATTTTAGGTATGACCGTTTTAACTTTAGGTCGAACCTGGATATTGACGTATCAAAAGATTTGACATTTTCTGTAACCATTGCAGCTAGGCTTGAAGATACCAATGAACCCGGATCAACCGGATATTCAGGTGCAGAAAACCAGGCTTCATTTGCACCACTGACACGGACACCCCCTTATGAAACACCAATTTTTCAAAAAAACGGGAAGCCAGGCGTTGGGCCATCGGGGGCAAATCCATGGTTGTCAGTTAATGGTTATGGTTATACACGGAACAAAAAGGATGTGGTTGAATCTTTAGTTAATTTGAATTACAAACTTGACAAACTGACAAAAGGATTGTCAGCCAAAGCATTATTGTCGTACGACAGTTATTTTATTGAACAAAAGCGTTATAGCAAGAAAACTGCAACCTATCGGCTTGACTCGGGACCGGATGAAGAAGACAGTTATACTGTATTTGGTGAAGATACTGAATTAAAGTATGATGGTGGATATATAAGTGATTTTTCAAAATCTTATTTTGAAGGCTCACTGAATTATTCGCGAAGTTTTGGTATCCATAATGTAACAGGATTATTGCTGGGTAACATGGAAAGCAAATCTTATGGCGACGATATTCCATATCGGAACATGGGGTTGGTTTCAAGGTTAACTTACGATTATGCAGATAGCTATATAGCTGAATTCAATATGGGGTACAACGGTTCGGAGAATTTTGCGCGTGGCAAACGATTCGGATTGTTTCCATCACTTTCTGTTGGCTGGATCATTTCTCATGGAAATTTGTTAGAGAAACTTCCATTTATCAATTTTATGAAATTGAGGATGTCATACGGATTGGTGGGCAATGATAAAATTGGTGGGGACCGTTTTATGTATTCAGAAGAGTACTCATATCGCGACAGTTGGGTTTCTCCTTCACTGCCTTATTTTGGGACTTCTGCTATTGAATCGCAGATTGTGACCTTATCGCGTATAGCAAACCCTGATTTGACATGGGAAAAGGCCAATAAATTTAATTTTGGTTTAGAGACAAACTTTTGGGAAAACAAGCTTAACACATCGGTTGATGTATTTCTGGAATACCGGAAAGACATATTGATGGATAGAAATTCAATCCCGCGTTATTTGGGTGTAAAACCCCCCGCAGGAAACATTGGTAAAACTAGAAACAGTGGGTGCGAAGTTGAGATTAAATACAGAGATAAAATAGGTGAGGATTTTAATTTCTGGGTAAATGTTAATTACAGTTTTGCAAAAAATATCATTATTTATAAAGATGAACCCGAAAACAAGTTGCAATGGCAAAAAGAAGAAGGTCAATCAATTGGGCAATTTTATGGTTACAAGGTACTTGGATTCTTTGATATAACCGACTTTGATGAAAATGGCGTTCTTAATGAAAAATACCCGCTCCAACTGGTTGGAGAGGCTCCTAAACCGGGTGATTTTATTTATGCCGACATTAATAGGGATAAAGTTGTTGATGATAGGGATAAGCTGCCAATTGGGTATTCCGATATCCCCGAATCAACCATAGGCTTTTCTTATGGATTCGATTGGAAAGGTTTCGATTTTAGTATGATGTGGCAAGCAGCCTATCATGTCAGTTTGAATATTTCTAGCGAAAGCCTGTATGAATTCTGTGAAGGTGGAAGGGTCCAGGATTTTCACAAGGGGAGGTGGGCTTATTATACCGACCCTTTTACGGGGGAACTGGTTGATACCAGGGCAACGGCAACTTACCCTAGGTTGCATTCCCAAAGTTCAAGCCCCAATTGGACAATCAATGATTTCTTCCTCTACAATTCGAGCTATTTGAAATTACGAAATATTGAAATTGGTTACGAACTGCCAATTAAACAGCTTGCAGTTTTAGGGATTTCAAAAATGAGGGTTTATTTAAACGGAAATAATTTATTGACTTTTTCAGAAGTTAAACAAGTCGATCCGGAAGGGCCAGGATATGGTGGTAATAGGGAAAGAGGATGGAATTACCCTCAACTTGCTATATATAATTTAGGTATTAATGTAACTTTTTAAGCACAAATGAAAATGAAAAGATTGATAATATATTCAATTGTCACTTTAATATCTTTCACTTTTTTTTCATGCGAAGATGATTTCCTTGATAAAAGAGAAAGTGATATTTTAACATCGGAACAGGTATTTACCGATCCCGTTTTGTTTCAGAAGTTCCATAACGATATTTATACCTACTTGCACTACTGGCCAGGTGATTGGGCCTGTCAATCGTTTGGGGGGCTGGGGCGCATTGCTTATTCATCATTCGAAGGAGCATCTGATTTAGCTGAAGCTTCACGTTCAGTTGCAGGAACAAATGCCAGTTTTAATTTAGGGAACTGGTCTCAATTGGCTTTTGGAGCCAAAGTGGAGCTGATTTGGCCATGGGAAGGTGCGTATGCTGGCATCCGGAGGTGCAATGTTGTACTCGAAAAAGTTGATAGCGTTCCCGGGTTAAGTACCGATGATATTGACGGGTTTAAATCAGAAGCATTGTTTTTGCGGGCATTTTTCCATTTTGAGCTTATCAAGCGATATGGGGGGGTGCCTTATGTAACTAAATCATTGACTGAGAAAGATAATTTGAGTTTTGTACGGGAGCCTTATGATACTTGTGTAGCTAAAATTGTAAATGATCTTGATGCCTCAATTAAACATCTGCCAATGGCATCGGCTCAAAATAATAGTGATTTTGGGCGGCCTACTATAGGAGCAGCAATGGCATTAAAGGCAAAAACGCTTTTATACGCGGCAAGCCCGTTAAATACCGAACCCTATGCTATTAGCTCTGGTTCAGGGGGCTCCGATTTATTTTTTATAGAAGAACCCAATACAGAGGCAGAAACCACCCAAAAGTGGATTGATGCTGCCCAAGCGGCTTACGAATTAATAGAATATGCCGAAGTTAACAGCCAATACCAATTATTAGATTCAGCCCATTATTTGGATATTTTCCATGGGGATGCCAAAAATAGCGAGGTTATTTATAGCCGGGTTGATGGGTCGTTCTCATTTAGTGGTGCGAAAGCTTTTACAGGTTGGATCAGTTTTGCCGACGTAGGCGCATCGAAAGGTTATGGCGGTAGTGCCGGAACATATCCAACCCAGAACTTGATTGATATGTATGAAATGGCCGATGGCAGTATTCCAATTCTAGGTTATAATGGAGATGGGAGCCCGATCATAAACTCATCAACAACATACAATGATCAGCAGATGTGGGAGAACCGCGATCCCCGATTGAAACTGACAGCATTATGTAACCAAGATATGTGGCAAGACAGGCCGGTTGAAATATGGTTTGACAAATCTAACCCAACAATAAGTGGGTCTGAGATGAAAGATGCACAGGATTATACCACTACCGGCTATTTATGCAGGAAAATGTGGCCCGAAGAATTACGACAAGGTTCAACGGCCTCGGTTTACATGAACTGGATTTGGTTCAGGTATGCCGATGTAATTTTATGGTATGCCGAAGCAATGAATCATGCTTTTGGCCCTGATGGTGATGGGTTAGGTAATGGTGTCACTGCACGGATGTCACTTAATAAAATCAGGAACAGGTTGAATCCATCTAACCCGCATTACCGCGATGTAAGTGCATCAACAAAAGAAGAATTCCTTGAACGGTTGCTAAACGAACGGGCCATTGAGTTTGTATATGAGGAACAACGTTGGTGGGATATCATCCGTTACAAAAGAGGTGTTGAGACGTTTGGGGTTCCAATTTATGGTGTAAGGATCTATCGTACATCAAAAAATCCGTTAAGCTTCGAAATAACCCGCAGAAAACTAGAAACCAGAGTGTTTAAAGATTATATGCATAAATATGCCATACCTTATTCTGAAATTGAAAAATCATCAGACCTAAAGCAGAATCCAGGTTGGTAAAGAATATTGACTTAAACAAAATGCCAGATATTACTCAATAAAACTAAAAATATGAGATATAATATACACCGTAAATTGATTCTCAAGAGAAGTGTAATATTTCTTTTCGCTTTACTCTCAAATGTTATAATCTATGCACAGCCGCAATTAGAGAATTTTGCAGGAATTGTAAAAGATAAGGATGGTAATCCTATAGAAGGAGTACTTATTTCCATACAAGAATCTACAGTAACAAGCAAAACCAACGAAAATGGCGAGTTTACAATTGCTGCATCTGGTGGTGATAAACTCACTTTTGAGTTTGAAGGGTTTGAAATATTTTCGAAAATTATAAATAGTTATGAAAAAAGCTTTGAAATCGCTTTATCCAAATTGTTATTTGGGGCAACCGGACAAGATATTGTGCCGTTAGCATACTCGTCCAAGAAAAAACGCGATATTTCTGAAGCAGTGTCCATAATTACTTACGATGACCTTAAAGAGCGAAAAGACATGAATATAATGAATGGATTAGGTGGGTTGGGCAATGGATTAATTGTTATGTCCAACCCTTGGTCCGATCTGGGTTCAAACCCATCATTTTATGTCCGGGGATTAAAAACCACAAATCCAAACAACGCACCATTAGTATTGGTTGATGATGTAGAACGCGATTTTGGACAGCTTAATGCAAATGAAATTACCTCTATATCCGTTTTAAAAGATGCTGCTGCTCTATCAATTTATGGAAACAGGGGGGCAAACGGAGTTGTTTTGGTGAAAACCAAACGAGGAACGGATAATAAAAGAGAGATAATATTTAACACCGAGGTTGGATTGGCCCAGTCATTGCGGATGCCAAAGGTTTTAAATGCGTATGATTATGCCCGTTTGTATAATCAAGCTCAAATTCTTGACGGTAAATCACCGGATAATTTAACTTATTCAGATGAAGATTTGCAGGCATATAAAGATGTTGTAGATGGTGTGTTTGGTGCAAATCCATATAAATATCCAAATGTTGATTTTTACTCTGAATTTCTTAAATCGGTTGTTAAGCAACAGCAGCATGATTTAACAATGAGGGGTGGGAATAAAGTTGCAAAATACTTTGTTTTGCTGGGTTATATGAACCGGGAAGGATTGTATAAATATGGGGATAATACTTTCGATCGATACAACTTCCGTACAAATATTGATGTAACCCTGACCAATAGCTTCACCGTAGGTTTAGATATGGCTGGAAGGTTGGAAAACCAAACTACACCAGGTGGAAATTATGCTTATTCTATTTTTGGCCAGTTTGCAAATACTCCCTCAAATGCCTACCCAATCTTTAATGCCGATGGGTCACTAGGTGGAACAAATATTTATAAAAATAATCCTTACGGATTGATGAATAAAATGGGGCAACGGGATCAATCAAACCGGTATTTTAATGCCGATTTAATTTTCAAACTTGATTTGTCGAAATTCATTGATGGGCTTAGTTGGAATGCAAAAGGTGGGATTGACTTTATTGACGGGGCTATTAAGCAGTTAACTTCGTCAAAGTTTGCTGTATATGAATTATTAGACGATGGTACATATACCAGCAATGGTACAGCAGATGAAGCTAAAACAAAAAACAACTGGTACACCGGGAAAGACAGGCAGTTTACGTTTAATACATCTTTTAATTACGATAAATCGTGGGGCGAGAGCAAGCTAACTGCCATGGGTTTATTTTATTTAAGGGAACTTAATTCGCTAGGGGTATCGGTACCTTATAAAACAGTAGGTTCAGTTGCCCAGGCTGGTTATTCTTATATGGGTAAATATCTAATAAACGGGGTGGTGGGTTATACCGGTTCAGAAAATTTCGCCCGTGGACATCGGTTCGGATTATTCCCTGCAATATCAATAGGTTGGATAATTAGTGAAGAAGATTTTTTAAAGAATAACAACACCCTTTCTTTCCTGAAATTTCGGGCTTCGTATGGAATAACAGGTTTGGACAGGCCTTTGGGAGATCGGTTTCTGTTTAGGGAAAATTGGGGCAGTGCAGGAGGTTATGCTTTTGGTACAAGTGGTAGTTATAGAGAAGGGACTGATCAGGTCCGGATTGGTAATGATAATCTAAAATGGGAAACATCCATTAAATCAAATATTGGCCTCGATTTCGGTTTCTATAATAATTCACTTTTGTGGACAATTGACGGTTTTATTGATAACCGGAAAGATATCCTTGTGCGGAAGTTCGCAACAACTACCTCGGTAGCCGGAATCCCACTTCCTTATGAAAATGCAGGAGAGACTAAAAGCTGGGGATTTGATTCGGAATTGGCATACAGCAAGCAACTCAATAAATCGTGGAGTTTTGCTATAAAGGGAAACGTGATGTTGGCCTACAGCAAAATAGAAGATGTTAATGAAACTTATAAAGTTGATGTGTATCAGTACCAAAAAGGAAATCCTATTTGGCAACCATTCGGATACGTGAGTAATGGATTTTTTACTCAAGAAGAAATAGATCGCAGAAGCGAAGGTAATCTTACGGAAGATGAGATTGCAGACGGATATAATGTTTATCAAAACGGGGGAAACCTTCAAGCAGGTGATATCAAATACAAGGACCTGAATGGTGATTTTGTTATTGATGGAAAAGATACAAAGCCAATAGCTAAAAACGCTATCCCAAATGCATCTGGTGGCATAACGCTATTTCTACAATATAAATTGATTGATTTTTCAGCACACATAATGGGTATGGGCAAAAGGGACATTTATATGCCCGGAGTGTATCGAAGCAGTTTTAACGCCGATGGGAATGCGTCAGTTTATGCATTAGAGGCATGGACTCCGGAAACTGCTGAAACAGCCATTTATCCAAGGTTATCAATAAACAACAATAGCAACAATCAGCAATATTCTGATTTTTGGTTTCGTAATGGTTCTTTTATTAAACTTAAAACGGTTGAGCTTGGAATTAATTTGCCAGAGTTGCTTGTGAAAAGAGTCGGAATATCAAAAACAAGGTTTTATATCAATGGATATAACCTGCTTAGTTTCGACCATGTGAAGGATTATGATCCTGAAAATCCTGATGCTGCATTAAATCGTTATCCATTCCAGAGGATATATACCCTAGGCCTAAATGTTACATTCTAATAGCTAAAATATCTTAAATCATTAAAATTTGAATCAATGAAAAAAATACATTCAAATATAGTTTTTCTTCTATTAATCGTAACTGTGATAAGTTCATGTGAGGATTATTTAGATCCTGGTTACGATGAATTCTTGGAAAAAGATGAAGTCTTTTCATCATATAATTATTCATTGAATTATGTACGGACCATATACAGCTATTTGCCATCGGATGCATTAGGCGAAACATTAATGACTGATGAATCAAAACACTCTGATGAAGGCTCTACATATACTCTTATGAATAATGGTTCATGGGATTCGCGGACGTATATCGAAGGATGGAAGTGGGGCCATAATTATGCAGGAATCCGACGGGTCCATATCTTTTTAGATAATGTGGATACCGCAATTTTTGTTGATCCGAATACTTATAAGCTTACCCCATCGGTTAACGACACTTTAAGAAAACAGTTTAAGGCAGAAGCTAAGTTTTTACGGGCTTTTTATTATTTTGAATTACTTAAAAGGTTTGGCGACCCTGAAAATAATATTGGGGTACCAATTGTTCCTGAAAAGGTTTTAACCATCAACGATCCGCTCGATTTTGCACGTAGCACCTATGAAGAATGCGTTAGTTATATTGTTAAAGATTGTGATGAGGCAGCTATTGATCTTCCTGGCAGAAGATACAGTGCAGATTATGGCAAAGTATCAAAAGCCGCTGCTTTGGCTTTAAAATCACGTTTGCTTTTGTATGCAGCAAGCCCTCTGGCAAACCCAACCGGTGATATAGAAAAATGGAAAGCTGCAGCTAAAGCGGCACAAGCAGTTCTTGAAATACCAACCTATAAACTGATTGATAAAGCAACAGTACAAGGGGATAACATGTTATCCATATTTACTGTACCCAATAATGATGAAGTCTTGTTCTCAAGTCCGGTTGTCCAATCGAATAGTTTCGAGAGCAATAATCTACCTCCAAGCTTTTCTGGAGATGGACAGATTAACCCAACACAGGATATAGTTGATGCTTATGAAACAGCACTTGGATACCCGATTACAGATGAGCGTAGTGGTTATTTGCCAAATGACCCCTATTACCGACGTGATAAAAGGCTGCAATATTTTATTGCTATAAACGGGTCAACAATTGGTGATAAAATAGTTGATAGCTATGTAGGAGGTAGAGACGGATTAAGCAGTAAAAAAGGGGCAACTAAAACCGGTTATTATATACGTAAGTATATTGACCCTACTGCTGACGTAATCAATAACCAGACTTTTGCAGAACACTTTTGGGTACATTTCAGATATGCTGAAATGTTGTTGAATTATGCCGAGGCTATGGCTGAGGCTTATGGTATAGTAACTATCCCCGATGGTTATACAATGTCGGCTTATGATGCTTTTAAACTTATTAGGGATCGGGCTGGGTTGTTTACACAGGCTACCTATATCAAATCTTTATCAGTTGAAGAATTTGTTGAGAAAGTCAGAAATGAAAGAAGGGTAGAACTTTGTTTTGAAGGGCACCGGTTTTGGGATGTCCGGCGATGGAAACAAGGTGAAAAATATTTCAATTCCCCAATACACGGGATGAAAATTACAAGAACAGATTCTGTCTTTACATATAACGTTTTTAAAGTTGAAGACAGGGTTTTTGAATCAAGAATGAATGTGATGCCTATTCCTTATGATGAAATCCAAAAATCAAAATTGCTTATCCAAAATATTGGATGGTAGAGGTTTATTAAATAAAATCTAACTTAAAATTGAATAGTATGAAAAGAAAAATTTACACCCTGATTTTTAGTTGTGTTATAGGTTTAACCTATGGACAGACTGGATCTGAATTTGGTCCAAAAGATGTACTGCTTTGCGATTTCGAAGATATTAATTTAGTTGTATTGGACAGTTTATGGACTGATAGCACCATGGTTACGGCTATCACAACTCCAAGTGGGAACATTTCGATTGCTGATAATCCTTTTCCGTTAGAAAATGAAAGTCCATTAGCTGCAAAATATATTCGGCCTGAAGGTTCTTATAAGTCAGTATTTTTGCGGTTCAATAAATCAATCACCCTTTCACAAACACCATACTTGCAGGTACAGGTTTATCCGGTTGCAGGTAAATCACCAATATCATCAAAAGTAAGCATCACGTTGTTAAATGATAGAGGCGAAATTGTTTCCGGAGGTGCTACAATGGAAAACCTTCCGCAGGATGAATGGACAACCGTTACTGCATTTCTAGGTAAATTTAAATCTTCTAATTTATACAATACCATACAAATTACCATTAATGCTGATGATTCTTTATCAATGCTGGGTGGTACAGAATATTATATTGACCAGATTGGCTTTAAAGCCCCAGAAGACGGTGTTGAATTGCCTTCGACAATTTTTTATGAAACTTTTGGCATGTATAATGACCCCTGGCAAAAAGGTGAGGTTGAGGGACAGTTTAGTTTTCCAAATGCAGATGGAACAGGTGTTGTTGGGCCAGGTGAGGTCGGGACTGCAGAAGCTTACGCATCAATTGGAGGATTTACTTCGGGCATTCCGTTTACTTTTAAAGATGTGCAAGCAGATACTGCGGCAGCATTAATTGCACGTACATGGGGCATGAGTTCTAAATATGAAGGTGCTTCAAGTAATGGAAGGATACAATTCATTAGTTACAAACCAGGAACCTTGGCCACAGGTGATATGGATGTTAAAGGTAATACTGATTTTGTTTTAAGCTTTGGGATTGGTACACAGACATGGTGGCCCTACAACAGCGAAATTGCCAATGCCAGGCCAAAAGTTGAAATTTCAGTTGATGGGGGTAATTTTTATGAAATATCCAGTAATAGTACATTCCTTCAATTTACCGGCAATGTGGTGGACTTGGGGTGGGGACCTATGGAGGAATTTGAAGACCAAATATTTGTAATGGTTGAATATCCTTTTACAACCATCGAAGGTACACCCCTTGATTCAGCCAATACCATTAACTTGCGGATGAGTTATAAATCCGGGACAGATTTTTGGATTGATGATTTATGGTTATCGGCAGAAACTATCGGCGGTGGTTCAGCAGTAAGATATAATAAAGCTGAAACTTTTAATGTTTATCCTAATCCTGCAACTAGCTACATTAATGCTGAAAATGCACAAAGTGTTTGCATTTCCGATATGAGCGGACGTGTTGTTATGCAGGCAAAAAATGTAGAGGATATGATTGATGTTAGTGCCTTGCAAAACAGTATTTATATTATTAAAGTACAGATAGATGGCCATGAAAAAGTTGGCAAATTTATCAAACAATAATCATTGCCTAATAAGGGTTTCAATTTGATTACCTTTTTGGGGACAAGAATTGATTGAATGGGGTCTGGCTGTTTTGGCAGCCGGACCTTTTTTGGAACGACCTCAGTTTTATGTATGAAATTTGACAGGCATTTTAATTGTTACACTTGGGAATCATTGTTGTCCGGTAAAACTTTAATCAAAAACCTGGTTTTGATTAGTTCTACTTTACGACTTTAAAAATGGAAAAAGAAGATTGATCTCATTTTATATACCACACCTGCCGATAGCTATCGGCACCCTGAAATTATAGGGGGGGGTTAGAGCTACAAAATTTAAAATCTAGTAGCTTGTAGTAATCGGAGGATTCTCCTTTGCTTGCAGGGGAAGATGTCCGATAGGCAGATGGGCACAATAATAAGAGTGTAAAGTAGAATTAGTTTGTCGAATCCTACGGGATAATTTTTCTATCAGGATTAAGCTTTACCTTATTCCCGCAAGTCGTAGTGCGACTATATTGAAAAGAAGTATTTTAATCAATACAGTAACCGATGATTTAGTGAAGCCGCGCCGCAACTAAATATCGCACATTCCCCCTAAAGTAATAGACATTTACTAGTTTTTCAGCAGGCCCTAAATAGTTTCAAATAAAAACTATGAAATAGCCATAAGCAACAAATTGCATACAAACAGCAGATGTTTATTTATGGAGTTTCTCCCGTAAAGCGGGATAACCTTGATATAAAAAATAAAAATAGACACCTGAATTATTTTCCATTATTTAAGCTCCGCAGGTATTCCGATGGGGATATGCCAAATTCATGCTTAAAGTTAATGGTGAACCTTTTGGGTGAACTATAGCCAACAGAATAAGCTACTTCTGCTATTTGTAACTGGCTTTTCTCTAATAGTTGCCGTCCCCGTTTCAGACGTATTGTCCTTATAAATTCTAATGGGCCTTTTCCGGTGATGTGCATCAGTTTTTTATATAAATGGCTTCGGCTTAGCCCTACAGCAGAGCTGAGTTCTTCAACCGAGAACTCCGGATTCTCAATATTTTCTTCGGTAACTTTTATTGCCTTCTCGATAAGTTGTTCATCTAACGATGTTATTGTAATTTCACTGGGGGATACATCCATCTTTTGGCTAAATGACAGGTGGCACTTCTCCCTCCATTCCAGAAACTTGCGGATGCGCAACTTCAATAGGTTGAAATTGAAAGGTTTGGTTATATAATCATCGGCACCTAATTCCAATCCTTCTATTTTATATTCTTCGGCGGTACGGGCTGTTAGCAGTATTACTGGTATATGCGATAGATGTATGTCTGTTTTTATCCGGTTGCAGAGCTCGGTCCCATTCATTATCGGCATCATCACATCGCTTATCACGATATTCACGTCGTTATCGTGAAGAAGTTCCAAGGCTTCTTGTCCATTATAGGCAATTAACAAAGTATATTCGTCCGATAGGCTATCGGCCATAAATTCACAAAACTCTTTGTTGTCATCAACAAAGAGCAATACCGGGTTGGCAGGAATATCCGGGGTGTCGGGTTCTTCCAGCATCTCTTCGTCTTTTATGTATTCCGTTATGAGTTTTTCAGCAATGTCGGTTTCCTGAATTGGGAGTTTAATGGTAAAAATACAACCATGAGGTTCATTATCGGTAACATTAATAGAGCCTCCATGCATAATAGCATACTCGCTTGCAATGTGCAGGCCAATTCCGCTACCGGTTTTTTCTTGTTTTTGCGGAGATTGGTAGAACCGTTCAAAAACATGATATTTCTCTGATTCGCTAATTCCTGGCCCGGTATCTGAAATACTGATAAATACTGAGTCTTTTGATTGGTATATATTTACATCAATTTTACCACCATCGGGAGTATATTTGAACGCGTTGGAAAACAGGTTAGATAGTATCCTCTGCACTTTGTAGGGATCGAAGTGCATCGAAAGGCTTTCTGTTTGGTGCGAAAAGGTGAACTTAATGCCACGCTCGGTTGCATAAGATAAGAAAGGTGCACATGTTTCATCAATAAAGCTAACCATGTCACCTGTTTGCGGGCGCAATGATTCGGCTCCTACATCGAGCTTGCGGAAGTCTAACAATGAATTAATTAATTGAAGCAATTGTTCGGCATTTTTATGTGCAATGTTTAACTTTTTTCGTAACCCTTCTTCCAAACTGCCATTTAAGATCGTTTGTAGCGGTGTTATGATAAGTGTAAGCGGGGTGCGCAAATCGTGGCTAATATTGGTGAAAAACCTTAATTTCATTTCATTAAGATTCGCTTCTTTCTCATGCTCCAATTGTATCCTTTGCCGTTCGATCCTGATATAATGTTGTTTTTTAAAACGATAGATAAAGAAAAGCACAAGAGCGGCAATAAGTATATAATATGATACATACGCCCACCATGATAAATAAAGCGGAGGTTTTACTGTAATATCAAGAACAGTAGCTTCTTCATTCCAGACCCCATCGCTGTTACAGGCTTTTATCTGGAGTTTGTAACTACCGGGGTTTAGTGATGAAAACTCTATTTTGTTCCCTTGGGCCGGCAACCATTGATCGTTAAATCCTTTAACTTTATAAGCATACTTAACTTTGTCGGCGTTTAGCAAATCGCAGGTTGTGAATTGTAACGAGATTAATTTATCTTTATTGCTGAATACCAGTGAATTGGTTTGTTCCATGGGGCGTCCCAGCAATTTGTTTCCGTTGTATATTGAATCTATCTGGATGCTTTTATTGCCCACGCCCAGCCCGGTAAAAACAACTTTTGATATAGGTTGGTTCTTTTCGGCCATTTTATTTGGATTTGCAATGGTATATCCCTCCGTTCCACCTAAAAGGATATCGCCGTTGCGACGTTTGTAAATGGCATGGCCGTTAAAATAGTTATCCTTAAGCCCGTCTTTTGTGAAGAAATTTTTAATTGATATTCGTAGGATACCCTGTGCACCTCGGTTTACCGTTAGAACCGATAAACCGTTGCTTGTGGTAACCCAGGTATTCCCATAGTTATCGCTGATAATGTCCCGTATGATATTATCGCATAGGCCATTTTTTTTGTCGAGGTAATAAAGTGTGTCGTTTTTTAAATCCCATAAAGTCAGCCCTTGATTGTGACCCAGCCAAACACAATCATTTCCATCTTTATAGGTAGTGAAAACAAACATTTGCTTAAATTTTTGAGTTTCCTTTTTATTTCCATAATACATGACTTTACTCCGGGTTATAATGTCAATAGTGCAAAGCCCGTATGCAGTGCCAACATATAGTTTATCGCCCCCGTCATAAAACATATCATAAGTAAACCCAATCTCGTTGATGGTAATAATTGGCGAATCAAGGTTTTTGTTATCAGCGGGCAAACATTGTATTCCTCCGCCAAGGCTGCATATCCACAAATTACCATAACGGTCTTCGGCTAAGCTCCATATATTGTCGTTGGTTAAATTGCTGTTGTTTTTTGTATAATTGCTAAAAACCCCATCTTTATAATAAAACAGGCCGTTTAAATAGGTTCCTGCCCAGATTCCGCCTTTTTGGTCTTCGAGCAAGGATACTATTGCATAATTGGGTATTGGCAGTTTCCGGATATTATTTCCAGACTTTTTATCCTGGTATAGCCCATTTCCATCGGTACCCAACCAAACATTGCCCTGCTGGTCTTCTAAAATGGTATTTACATCCTTGCAATCAGGGTGTTCAATATTTATAAAATTTTGAAAACTTTCATGGTAAAACGAAATCCCCTTCTTGCTGTGCCCAATCCATATTACTCCACTGCTGTCCCGGTAAAGGCATCCCACATTGTTGGATGCAATGGTGGAGTTTGTCCATGGGTTGTGCAGGAGATTTGTAAAGGTATCATTATCCCTGTCGTAAATAAACAATCCTTCATGATCGGTACCTATCCAGATGTGGCCATTCCCATCGTCGGTTATACTCGATATTATATTGGATTTTGCTTTTATTGATGAACTTAATATCATTTTTTTCCATTCGGAATCCGGGCCTTTTTTGTAATATATCCAATCAGGTATGTTCGTGAAAACCCATAACCCATTATAGGAATCAACATAAACTTTATTGAACAAATTATTGATTTCTTTTTTTAAATAGGCAGGGAATTCAATTAATTCCTGGTTCCCGTTACTTTTGTCTATGCTCCAGAGGAGTCCTGACTTTTGAACGGCAAACAACCGTTGGCCATCGTCGCTTAAACTTATAGCGGTAACATCGTCAATCTGGGTTTTTATCTCGTAACCCGTATATGTTTTGCTATGGCTGTTGTAAACAAATGCTTTTTGTCCGCTTATTACCCAAAAATCTTGTTTTTTATCAACGTAAACTTTAATATTCTGGCCAACCGGGATTCTTAAATCTTTTAAATAGTTTTGGACATCGCTAATAAAACAATCCTTCTCGCGGTGGTATATCAAGTAGCTAAACCCCAGGTTTATCCATATATTCCCCAAACCATCTTCATTTAAACCCATAATATCATTTGAAGTTAATGAATTTGGCATTTCCGGTTGTGAGGAATATACTTTAAAACCATAGCCATCGTACCTGTTTAACCCCGATTCGGTACCTATCCACAAAAAGCCATAACTATCTTTCAAAAAGGTTTTAACAGAATTATTGGAAAGCCCGTTTTCAGTTTTTAAATGATGGAAATTATAGGAAGGCAGTGCAATAGTGTGAAAATATCCTGCTATAATTAAAATTAGCGTATAAAAAAACCTATTAAATTGTCTCATCTTTAGATCCGTTCAGCTTATTATTAATGGTTAAGTTAGCAATTTTTTTTCACATCGATCTTCATTTTATAGCTTAAAACCCGCAGGTAATTGTTGATTAGCAAATGGCCAAGGTTTGACTGACAAGCTGCGGATGCAGACAAATTCCTGGTTACTAAATAGTCATGCCCTGACTTACGGAATCAAGGTTTAGCATGAAAAGTTGATGAAACTGGATGAAGAACACCTCTACATATTATTCTTTAGTCTGGTACATAGAATCTACAACCCTCATTCCTTGCATGATAGCATTTACAACCCCCTTATTGAGTATTTCGCCCGTACTGCGGTTAAATAGTCCTCCGGGTGTATCCCAGCAAATAGGGATTAACCCTTTTTCGGTGGCCGATTGTACCACATACCGATAATAATATTCTACCGATATATTGTTAAGAGCCTGGTCCGATGGTGGATTTAGTTTCCGTTTGTATGCTCCAAATTCGCCAATAATTACGGGGATTCCTTTATCAACAAATTTTGATTTCATATAACCGAAGTATCTTTCCACATCGCTTTCTTCGCCCCAAGTGGCATTACGTGTGGTATCGGTTGTAGAGTGATTGCCTTTTCCCCAATAGTAGAACATTTTGCCCCAATCGGCATCTTTATCCATGAGACAGAACTGGTATGGAGTGTAATAATGGACTTCAGCCATTAAACGGTCGGCTATTTGGTCTGTAGGCATGGTATTCATGTATTTATTGGTATTATCTATATCAGTTGATGGCCCCTGGACAATAAGGGTACGCGAACTATTGTTTCCTCCGGTTGCCCGCACAGCGTCAATAAAGGTTTGGTGGTAAGTCATTAAAACTGACACTGAGGCGGTGTCATGGGCATTGGGTTCATTGGCCCCGGCAAAAAGCAGGTGTTCGTTATAATCATTAAAATAATTGGCAATCTGGGTCCAATAAGCATGCTGCCTTTTATTCACGATGTCCTGATTGGCTTTGTTTACCCTGTTTTCCAGCCATCCTTTGTCCCAGTGCATGTTTAATATTACATACAAACCGTCTTTAATGCAATAGTCAACCACCTCTTTCACACGGGCAATCCAGGCTTTATCAATAACACTGGCAATTGTATCGGAATGGCAGAACCACGCTACAGGGATGCGTACCGTATTAAACCCGGCAGATTTTACCGAATCAATGAGTTGTTGTGAGGTATGGCCTGCCCCCCAGGCATCTTCTCCGCAGACAGCCTCAAGGGTGTTGCCCAGGTTCCACCCAACTTTCATTTGACCGGCAACCTGCTGTGCTGTTGGTAACTGCGCTTTCACATTAACTGACATGAGTAGCGCGCATGCAACAATTATAAAATGGGAATCTTTCTTAAGTGTTTGAGGTAATAAAGTGAAATGTTTTTTCATTTTAAATTAGATAAATAGTCATTAACGTATTTTAAATAAATCTGATCAATACTTTTGCTAATGCCCTTTACTTTTGATGCGGTTGTTTCACTAAGTTCATGGCAAGGGTACTTAAAAACGGCATTGAAAAAGATTAATAGTAAAAGTACCGCATTTTCCTTAAATATAGAAGAACGTTATGTTTTCAGTTAGGGGCAACGATGTATTATCTTTCAGTTCAAACGCATCTAAAATCCCGAAAGGATTTAACCTGCCAGCGGGCAGGCTTGAATGAGCGGCGATCCCGATTGCTATTGAGTGAAGTGCAAGTAATAGCCCCAATTTAAAACACGGGATATATGAATTTGGGATATAAAAACGGCGCACATTGTGATAATTCATTGAAATTATGAAGAAATCATGCTCCGAAAATGTAAAATAGCCGCATTGTCTAATCAAGATACACCAAAGGCCAATTGGCTTGTTATTTCACTTATTTTTTAACCACTTTTATGCATTGGCTGCCAATTGCCAGCGTATAAGTGCCTGCTGAAAGCATACTGATGTCTATCGAGTCCCGGCCATTCTTTATTTGACCTGACAACACAGGTTTCCCCGCTAAATCGGAAATCGAGAAACCGGCATTTGTACTTTGATCATCGAAAAGAACATTCACAACGTCAAACGCAGGGTTGGGAAAAACCTTAATTCCGGTGACTGTTGTCCTGAAATCTATTCCGTTTAGCGACACAGTCGTTCCTTCGATACCATGCGGGTTTTGTTATTAGCGCTTAATTTAACGGAAACTTTATAATTGCCCGATTCGGTAACAGACATGTCTTTTAGTTTTCCTCCTTTATCAGAACCAACCGGTATCCCGTTTAAGTACCATTGAAAATCATGGCCATCGGGGGCTATAACTTTTCCGTTTGCAAATGTTACCTCTGGTTTCTGCATTAAAAGCATTTCTTTAACCTTTGCCGCAATTTTTCCGGCTCCGGCAACCGAAGGATGCACACCGTCGGCAAGATACCATTCAGGCCTGATGCTGTCAAACTCAGTATAAAGATCGATCAGCCCCAAACCCATTTCCAAAGCCCTTCCTTTATTTTTGGATTCACCTTGTCCTTAATGTCGGAATTAAAAATATCCCAGCTCGCGTTTTCACCGGAGATAAGCAGGCAAATCCATATTTCGGGCTTCGATGATAGGTTTTGAAACGACTGCACCATTGCCGTGTAATCTTTTTTGTAATCAGCACCTAACCAATTCCAGAGCCAGCGCTTGGAATCGTTGGTTCCCAGCTTAAGTATCACCTGATTCGGATTAGAGGCGAGTGCATTTTTGTACAACTGGGAATCCCAGTAAGAATAACCACTGCCTTTCAGCGTTGTCCGGCCACTGTCGCCGAAGTTGCCTACCGCCCAGTTGGTTGATCCCAGCAAGGTGCGCAACTGGCCCGGATAGCCCTGGTTGTATGGATCCGACAGTTCGTAGCCATAGGTAATGCTGTTGCCAGCGCAAGATATTTTCTGTTTTTGTGCCGACACTGACAAGGAAGTCAAAGCGAACGCCATCATTGCGATTACTATGACCGACCAATAGAATTTTGTTTGCTTCATTTAGTATTTATATTCATTATTTAAAAATATGCTGGACAAAAAGATACAGGTTATTGGCCCACTCGGTATCGTCGTGAGCATTGCCATCAACGTGCCAAACATGTGGTACCCCTTGTTCTTTGAGGTGCTGGTGCACACGCTGGCTGACTTTGATCAGGCCATCTTTGTTTCCACAGGCAAGCCACAATACTTTGATCTGCTCCTTGGCCACCACCAAATCGGGCAACAGTTTGGTGTCAGATAGCCCCCCGAATTCATTGGTATTTGGAGCCGAAGAAAATCCACCAACGTAAGCGAAGGTATCGATATGGTTAAGCCCAATGTTTAACGATTGGCCACCGCCCATGGATAAACCGGCAAGTGCGCGGTGTTCGCGATCGGTGTAAACCGAATAATGAGATTCTATGTAAGGGATTATGTCCCGTAGCAGGTCGTTCTCGAACAGCATTCCATAACTTTTATATCCGCCTTTTCGCTGCTCCTGTTCATCAGGTTTTGGATTGTCAACTGTTATATTTGTGTTGCAATTGGGAAAAACCATAACTACCGGCCCTATTTTACCGCCGGTCAGCAGGTTGTCTATAACATAGTCCGCACGGACCCAATACGGCCATTGTCCTGCACCGGAATTTAGTCCGTGCAGTAAATAAATTACCGGGTACTTTTTATCGGCCGAATAACCTGGAGGTGTATAAACCAGCATTTCCCGACGTGTGGAGAGTGTTTTGGAGTGGTACTGAACAGTTGTAATGGTGCCGTGAGGAACATTATCGCGTTTGTCCCTGAAATCGGCTGGCGGATCGTTGAATGCGGGCCTGTCGTCAGAGTCCAGTTCAATTGGCCCGCCAAAGCCACCTCTGGGCGCTCCCTTCTCACCTAAATACCCCCTTGATTCAAGCCACTTACGGCAAGCCTCGGGCCATGTGCTTTCGGTATCGGCAGACCTGCCCAAACCGTAACCGTGGCCTCCTGTCTGGTAAAGGTGAAGTTCGCACGGGATTTTATACTTTTTCAATGCCATAGCATAACCAATACTGTTTTCTGCCGGAACTGCATAGTCATCAATGGATAGCGCCAGAAATGCCGGCGGGGTCTGCCCGTTTACCTGCAACTCGTTTGAAAAATGTTTCACTAATTCAGACGAAGGTGTGCCGCCAAGTAAATTTACCCGCGAACCCCAATGAGTAATCGTTGAATCCATAGATATTACAGGATAAATAAGTAATGAAAAATTGGGGTGTGCGCTGGTGGAATCGCCGGGTTCATAAACTTTTTCATTGAAATGGGTTGAAAGGGTTGATGCCAGGTGGCCTCCTGCGGAGAAGCCTATAACCCCGATTTTATCGGGATTGATGCCCCATTCTTTTGCATGACCGCGGACAATGCGTATAGCCTGCTGCCCGTCCTGCATGGGGCCAATCGATTTATTTTGCATTATGGCGGTATCAGGCAAACGATATTTCAATACAAAAGCAGTTATTCCCAAGCCATTCAGCCATTTGGCAATCTGTGCCCCTTCGTGTTCAATGGCAAGCCCCCAGTAACCACCGCCCGGGCAAATAATTACAGAGGTCCCATTTGCTATATCGGCTGGAGCAGGGTACATATCAAGGGTCGGGTTGGTAACGAACCGCATCTTGATCCAGTTATCGGACGAATCAACAATTTGTTTGAAATTGGCATTGTAAATTGCCCCAGGGACCTTTCCGTTCCATAAATCAATAGTCTTGCTTTGACCTGAAAGATTCCCGGTTATAGCAATCAGATATAAAAAAATAATTTGTTTAAAGTTAGGTATTCTCATATTCAATTATTTAAAATATACCCCGTTCTGCGAAGTTGTCGAAAATTTATTTCTTTTTATAATACTCGTGTATGATGTACCATGCCTTCTTTTTTTCGCCGTTTTCAGACATCAGGCCTTTCCGGTTGTAGCCGTTTTGGTACACTTGGTTCATCCGCCCCAACGACCGGTAATCGAACAACAACCACGGGCATACCCCGCATAAATTAGGGATGGTAGCGAACATCTCTGTCTGATCCTTATAAATCTGCTCCTGATATTCTTCAGACCAGAAACATGCTTCGTCGGTTGGAACGTTTTTATTTCCATACAACGCCTCACCGCCAAATTCTGATATAAATACCGGCTTATCAGAAAAGGCAATGTTCCATTTTGTTTCCGATGGCTTACCCTGCCAAGGTATGTACCACCCAATGTATTCATTGACGGTTACTAAATCGGAATATTTATAAAGCGGGTCCCATACATCGAAAGTGTTGTCCCGGTAACTTTGCGTGTTTATTACATGCGTGATCAACCTTGTAGAGTCTAAAGCATGGCATTTTTGGGTCATCTCAATCAGGGCTTCATTGCGGTTTGGCGTGCCCGGATAGGTTTCGTTTGAAAGACTCCACACGACCACCCCGCAACGATTTTTATCGCGCCCAACCATTTCATGCAGCATTTGCTCCAATTTTGCAGGTATAAGGCTGTCGGAAAACTGAATATGTTGATACACGGGTAACTCGTCCCAAACCATGAGGCCCATCCTCTCGGCTTCCTTTACCATATTTTCACTATGCGGATAGTGGGCTAACCGGACAAGGTTGCACCCCAGTTCTTTTGCCGCATCCAGCAATACCCTTACATCTTCGGTTGAATATGCCCGGGCCTTCCGGTACGGGTTCTCTTCATGAATATTTACAGCCTTCAGGAATATCGGCTTCCGGTTTAACAGCACCTGGTTGCCCTGCACTTCGATACTCCGGAACCCAATAGTATCGGCTATGAAATCGGTATTACTTTTAACTGTTACCTGGTAAAGCTTGGGGTTTCCGGGCGACCAAAGCTGAAATTCCGACTTAAATTCGACACGGGCAAGCCCATCATCGTTTGTTTTTGTTTTATAGCGTAATTTGAGTTCAGGAATTTCGATTTCGACATCTTGTTTTGACCGTGTACCATTCAGTTGTACCCATCCCAAAACAGTATCCAGACTTCCCTTTTTTAACTGAATGAAATAATCTCCGATACAGGTGTTGCCAGTTTCAATCAACTCAACATCGCGGGTGATGCCCCCGTAGTTGAACCAGTCGTATCCAGTACCGGGTAATCCGTTTTTCACCCGGCGATTGTCGGCTTTAACAACTAGCGAATTCTCTCCTTCTTTTATTTTTCCGGTAATTTCAAATTGAAATGGCGTAAAACCTCCCTCATGGCTTCCTAACTTTTGGCCGTTCAGGTAAACCTCAGCAATATAATTAACCGCCCCGAAATGCAGGAACAACCTTTTCCCATCCGAAATAGAATAGTTAAATTGTTTTTTATACCAGACAGTCCCTTCGAAATAGGTCAACTCGCACATCTGGGAGTTAAAGCAGCCCGGCACTTTTAATACAGGGCCACCTTCAAACGAATACTCAATAAAATCGGTTTTGCTTTGTGGTTTCCGCTCCTGCCACACCTGTTTCCAGTCGCCAATCCCGGTTGGGTCAATAATCACTTGCCAGTTGCCATTTAAGTTTGTCGGGTTGCGGGATTGGACGTTGACCATGGCCGTTTGGGCATGCGCAGAATTAGCCCAAAAGAAAAGAGAAATGAACGGAACAACCCATATTCTCGCTATCGACAGAATTATTCTGTAATTTCTACTTATTCTGTTTTTTTTCATTTCCATTAATTTTTGCAACTCAACTGATTTTGTTGATTACTCGGTAATTACATCCACTTCGGCGTAGCCAGCCATGTCATCACCCGACGTATTTCTCAAAGCGCAAAGCTTAATATATCGGGCTATTACCGGCGTAAAATCCTTGACCTGCAAAAGCGGGTTGTTTTTAATGTTAGAAAATTCACCTTCGTTTACCAGTTTCCAATCCTTATTGTTTTCCGATACAAAAAACTGGTAATGGGTAATGATGCCCGAACTCCACCGGGCCTGATCGGGCAGGTATTTGAACCCACATACATTATATTTAGCACCCAAATCGACAACCAAATCCATTGGCATTTTTCCATCTCTCTGGTGCCATACTGTTGAAGGGTTACCGTCGAATATTAATCCGGCATTTTTGTCCGTTACTCCGACAATTTTCCATGCTTTCTTCGATATATCGAACTTTCCGATACCAACAGGGCTGCTTTTGCCCGAGGCAGGATCGTAAGCTATTGCCCTTATTTCTACTTTTCCATCGGCCTGAAATGGGCCGTGGTATAAATTTGATTGGGTCGTTGGCTCACTTCTGTCAGTAGTGTAATAAAAAACAGGGCCGATGTCGTTTGTTGTTATACTGATGTCTCCCGATTGGTCTCGGGCCATGGAAGGTGCATTGAGAAATACCGGGGCACTATAAATACCGATATTTGATATTACAGGGCAACTTTTTGAAGCGGTTATGTTTAAGCGTACTTTTGTGGCTTCAACTGCCGGGAATCGGAGTATCCGCTTGTACCCGATGGTGGTTGCGGTTGCAATTTCTTTCCAGGCACTACCGACAAAGGCTTCAACCGTGAAAGCTTTAACTCGTTGCCCTAAACGAATGTATTCCTGGGCCATAAAACGGTTGAACAAGGTTGGTTTGCCTAAATCAATGGTCAACGATGCATTTGTAACACTATCGTCGGTTGCCCAATAGGATTCTTTGTCACCATCAATAGTCTTTGCCGCATCAAATTTTCCGGCATTTCCACGTACATTCGAAGCTTCGGCTTTTGTATTTTCGGCCAGGTTAACGGCGAATGATTCTTTCACGGCTTTGGCCATTCCAAGGGCTGCTTTTTCGTCGTTCGGATGGATTAAACCGTTGGGCATGATGGGGAAATTAAGCAGAAAGGTTCCGTTGCGTCCAATGGAGCTGTAGTAGGTATCCATAAGCTTGGGCACCGATTTCATTTTGTCGTCTTCACTCGGATGGTAGAACCATTCGGGACGGATAGAGGTGTTTACCTCTGCAGGGACCCAGGCATTACCGGTTTCGAGCCCGAAAGGTAACATTCCCCATTCTACTTCACCTGTGCCGTTCAGCAGGCTCCAGTTGGTTTCACCAACGAAGCCTTCTTCGGTGCCGACCCAGCGCAGGTCGCCACGGTCGCCGCCATCGTTCCATATCACAATATTGGGTTGTAACTTACGGATCATTGCATACGTATTTTTCCAGTCGTAATAGGTGGTACGGTCAATTTTACGGGTTTCGTTGGCCCCGCCATAATAGCCATCGCCTCCGTTAGCGCCATCGAACCACACTTCGAAAATTTCACCGTAGTTGGTGAGGAGTTCGGTGAGCTGGTTCCGGAAATAGGTAATGTATTCGGGTTTTCCATAATCGGGGTGGTTCCTGTCCCAGGGCGATAAATAGATACCCAGTTTCAGGCCGTATTCTTTACAGGCATCGGCCATTTCGCGGACCATATCGCCTTGCCCATTTTTCCAGGGCGCATTTTTTACCGAGTATTCGGTATATTTCGAAGGCCAAAGGCAAAACCCGCAGTGATGCTTAGCTGTGATGATAATCCCTTTCATGCCAGCCCCTTTACAAATACGCGCCCATTGTCGGCAATCTGCTTTTTCCGGGTTAAACAGCTTGGCGTCCTCGTTTCCGTACCCCCACGACTGGTCGGTATAGGTATTTAGCGAAAAGTGGACAAAAGCATAATATTCCATTTCCTGCCAGCGTATCTGGTTTTCCGATGGGACTGGTCCAAAAGCTTCCGGAGCTTCAGTAGGTTGACATCCTGTTCCAAGAATTTCCAAAAGGATTACCAGGTAATAAATGCTTTTTATATTCATTGTCGTTGATGTTAAAAGAGAATTGATTTAATCAGCAGCTCTGAACCCGTTAATCCTAGCGATGTTACTACCAGTTTAATTTCACCAGCTTTATGGGTGCTTTTTAGCACTACCAACGCCTTTCCTTTCCAGGCTTTTCGGTTATTTGCAATATATGGGTCGGTATCTTTTATATCGGCATTATCAACCCCGGCAATGGTTCCTTCCCCTTCAATTTTAAAGGTCAGCCGATTATTGGCATTGGATTGTAAAATCCCATTGTTATCGGTTATTTCAACGGAAACATAGGTCAAGTCCTGCCCGTTCGCCTGAATTTCAGTCCGGTCAGCGGTCAATCTTATTTTTGCAGCTTGGCTGGCAGTTTGCAGCTTACATGATTCCACTTCCTTTTCATTTTCTAAACCCACAGCTTTTAATGTTCCTGCCGAATAAGGTACCGCGAAAGTTGCTTTAAATTGTTGCTCACGGCTTGTTGGCTGTTCACCTATTAATTTGTCATTTAAGTAAAGCCGCACGTTGGGATATTTTGAATAGATTTCAACCTGTATGTTTTTTCCTTCAAATCCCGGCCAGGTCCAGCTCTCCCAGGTAGGCCAAACCGACCACCAGGTTTCCTTTATTTCCAACGGATAGGGTTCGGGTTCGCGGACAGCCATGTAGAGCTTTTCGGCATCATTATATAACATGCTGCGGTAATGCGAAATGGGTTTGCGCCAGCCAATTAAATCAACATCGCCACAGTAAGCGCCATGCCAGGGGAAGAAATCGTTTTCCCAATGATTACCCGGAGTTTCACCCGAATAATACCAGCGTCCGATGGACGATTCACCAAGATAGTCAATGGCTGTCCAGACAAAATCACCAATGATACAGTTATTGTCCTGAACTAATTGCCAGTTAATAAATGCATCGCGCGGATACGATTCGGTTTGTAAAATTACTCGTGAAGGCACCCGTTTATGGTCATCGGGAGCGCTACCCAGGTGGTAGTTATATCCGGCCACATCGTGCACTGCAAAAAGAGGGTCGAAGAAATCCCAGGGTTTACCCCATTCAACTACAGCGGATGTTATCGGGCGGGTGTCATCTACTTTATTTATTGCAGCAATAAGCATTTTTGCAGTTTCCACTGCTTCAGGCTTATCGCGCTCGGGAATTTCGTTACCTATGCTCCACATAAAAATGGAAGGATGGTTACGGTCGCGCAGAATCATGGTTTCCAGATCGTGCTGCCACCATTTTTCGAAGTAAATGGAATAATCGAATTTGTTTTTTCCCACTTTCCAACAGTCAAACGATTCGTCCATCACTAGTAAACCTAAGCGGTCGCAGGCTTCAAGGAATGCTTCCGATGGCGGATTATGCGAAGTACGTACGGCATTAAAACCTGCCGCTTTGAGCTGTTCAATCTTGCGTTCTTCAGCCCGGTCGTAGGCTGCTGAACCGAGGCAACCATTATCGTGGTGTACACAGCCCCCATTTATTTTCACTGTTTTACCATTAAGCTGAAAACCATTTTCAGATGTAAAATTGATTGACCGGATTCCAAAACTGGTTCGGTAGTCGTCCACAATCTGGTTATTATTTATAATCAGCACCTGGGCCTGGTATAAAAAGGGAGTGTCGTTAGACCAAAGCACAGGATTTGAAACGTCAATTGTTTGAATAACCTCTTTTTCGCTATTCGCTTGCAGTTTTATATTTGTTTGATTATTGCCTGCATTTTTAGCGTTTTTTTCCCATAATATGGCTTTTAAGGTAATATTTTGAGCCGAGTCTGTTTCGTTCTTTATCAGCGTTTTTACTATTACGGTTGCCTTTTTAACCGAAACAGATGGTGTTGTAATACCGACACCCCATTGCGCCACATGCACCGGGTTTGTATGTGTTAACCAAACATGACGGTAAATACCCGAACCACTATACCAACGACTGTTTAATTGCTGCGAGTTATCAACCCGTACTGCTATCACATTTTCTTTTTCAAAATTCAGATACGGCGAAAGGTCGTAACTAAACGAGGTGTAGCCATAAGGCTGGATACCCAGCGAAGTGCCATTGATAAACACCTCGGCGTTCATGTAAACCCCTTCGAAATAAATTGAAACCTTTTGGTTTTCCCATTCAACAGGTGCCTGAAATGTTTTGCGGTACCAGCCAATACCCGCCTGGAAATAACCACCGGGACAACCTGTGACGTTTTTGGGAAGTATTTCCCCTTCAATAGCCCAATCGTGTGGTAAATCAAGATTTAGCCAGGACGAATCGTTAAAACCGTTCAGTTTTGCTGTTACAGTATCACCTAAAAAGAATTTCCAGCTAAAGTCGAACAGTTGTTTTCGATTTTCATAATCGGCAGTTTGAGCAATTGCTTTATTACTTGTGCCTATAAGCATTGCTGCAATTATAATCAGTACCTGATGTCTTATTTTTAACATATTACTCAGTATTAACAACACGTTTTACTTTAATGTAATTTTAAAAGCTAAGGCAATATTATTCGGGGTATTTTTAGGTTTCTGAATTACCAGGTTATCATTGGTTTGCTCCCAAACAAGCGTTTCAGTGCTGCCCAGCAATTCAATTTTTGCAGCTTTTGCCCCGTATTTTGCAAGCGATTTAATTTGAATAGCTTCTGAAGGGACCCCCATTACGGTAGCATATAAAATATTCCCGTTTTGGTTAAAACGGATGTCTTTTTCGGTGAAACCAACTTTCCCTTCATTAAAACCAGCGCCATTTAATGTATTGACGGCATCAACCGATGGTCCCTCACCAAATATTTTCCAGGGACGGGTATTAAAAACACTCTCTTTGTTAATCTCCATCCAGGCTGCAATATTTTCAAGTATTTTTACCTCTTTTTCGTCAATAGTTCCATCGCCACGAACAGGTATATTCAACAGCAGGTTTCCGTTTTTACTAACAATGTCAACGAGCATACGGATAACTACTGAGGCTGATTTGTATGAATTGGACTCATAAACACCCCGGTTGTAGTGCCAATCGCCAATACAAGTGCAGGTTTGCCATGCAAGGTACTGGCCTTTATCAGGGGCACCGCGCTCCACATCCCAAACCATACATTTCTTTTGCTCGTCGGTTAAAACCTTGCCAAACAACACGGCATTTAATTGTCCATTGTGGGTTGCCATGTTGGTGTTATAGTAGTGGGCAGCAATTTTCAATCCCGCATCGCTTATGGGATATAAAGGTAGGCTTGTGTCATCGAAATAAACCAGGTCGGGGTTATATTTATTTATCAGGTCAATGGTCCGGTTATAAAACTTTTCGCAGTAGGCTTGTGAAGGGATTGAAGCCCCATTTTCCCAGTTCCATTGTCCCCACAAGGCTGTAATGTCCTTATCGCTATTCTTGCTTAAAGGATGGTTTTGAGCATAAAGTTCCTGTGGGTCAAGTCCTTCCCACCAGGTTCCTTTTCCATCGGCTTTGGTTAATTTTCCATCGTAAGGCACGCCGACAAATTCTCCGGCAGTGTCGGACCGTTGCGAGGTTTCAAACCAAGTCCAGGCATGTGTTGCATGCACGCTGATACCAAAGGGCAAATTGTTTTTTTTTGCAGCTTTTGCCCATCCATCCATGATGTTTTTTTGGGGCCCGACACGCAAGGTGTTCCATTCCTGGTATTTGCTGTCCCATAAATCCAAATTATCGTGATGGTTGGCCATAGCAAAGAAATATTGTGCTCCGGCTTTTTTATAAAGTGCAACTAACTTTTCGGCATCCCAGTTCTCAGCTTTCCATTCATTTATTACATCTTTAAAACCAAATTTCGAAGGATGCCTGTATTTTTTTAGGTGCTCATTGTACTGCCAGCTTCCCTCGTTGTACATAAACCTTCCATACCAATCGCCCATTTCAGGCTGGCATTGCGGCCCCCAATGTGCCCAGATACCAAATTTGGCATTGCGGAACCATTCGGGAACTTTATATTGGCTTAGTGACTGCCAGTCAGGATTGAATATTCCGGACTGAACCGGTTCTTTATCGGTATTAACAATAACCTGCGGGATTTCCTGTGCGTTTGTAAAAGCAGAACAGAGCACAAATAGAACTATTATTGTTTTCTTCAACATAACGAATTAATAATTAAACTTACCCACTTTTCTAAAGTTCAAATTTGATGATTAATCACTTAAACCAAGGGTTATTTTGTTTCAAAAAGGGTGTGTTATTTATTAAACCTTATTTAAACCTGATGGAAAATATCATGCATACCCAAGCGGTTTTACTAAGTTGGCTGTCGTTCGTAAAAATGGTAGTTATTATAGTTCCCTGTTCAGTACCTGAAACAATGAACCGATTTAGAAGTTTTAATAGCGCACAAATACTTTGCTACCTAGTGTCAGCAAGAAAACCCCAATAAAAATGATTTTCTCCGATTTATTATCCACATCCCTAAAGGGTTAAACAATTGAAAATCAATGCTATTTATAGGCCGTACTAAGTGTTAGTTTCAAATTTGAGTAGTTTTCTAGCAAACACTGCCTAACCAGTTTTAATATAATCAGACTGTTGTATGCCGTCAATTGCAACATGCTTAAGTTGATTGAAATGTTATTTAATCGAGGTTTTCGAAATGAATTGATATTCCCCCGAACTTATCAAATAAACCGCCTTATTTCTTTCGATTCCCAGAAATTTTGCATGGTTAGCTTTTGATAATTGCTTACTTATTTCGCTAACATCATTCGCATTAGAGGCATTTAAATAAACGGTAGCCGTAGTATTTGCCGGTACAACAAAACGATAAATAAAAGAATGTTCATTGCGTACCCAGCCACTTTCTATACGCCCATACATCGAATCGTAATACCCTTTGGCATACGTCATTTGGCCTGTTGTGTCGGGCTCGGGTTGTAAAATGAAATGCTTAAAACCGGGAGAGTTCTCATCGCGGGTTATACCCAGAGAATAATTATACATCCATGCACCAACTGCGCCAAATGAATAATGGTTAAAGGAATTCATTCCATTATTGCCACCAAACCCATCGGTATGGGTGTAAGAGTTCAGTCGCTCCCATATGGTTGTTGCGCCCTGTTCAACGGGGTATAACCACGAAGGGTAGGTTGTTTGCTGGAGCAAACGGTAGGCTAAGTCGGAATATCCGTTATCCGACAATGCTTTACTTACCCAGGCGGTGCCAATAAAACCGGTCATTAGGGAATAAGGGGGGCACTCAACGTTTTGGTCTGTTTTATTGGTGCGGGTGATGGTATTTGCAAAATTACCCAGCGCTGCTTTAACGTTCTTTTCATTGAAAATATTGAATGCAAAAGGAAGAACGTAGGAGGTTTGTGTATCGATAATTTTCCCGCGGAATGATGTTTTTCCGGTTATGCTGTCAATATAAGTTTTGTTAAAGAATTCTTTTCGTTCTGCACAAAGTTTTGAAAACCTTTCGGCATCTTCTTTTTTATTAAGTATGGACGCTACTTTGCCCACTATTTCCAAGTCATATATAAAGTAAGCTTCCCAAAAGAGGGCTTTTTCGTTTTTACTATCTTCGAGGCTTAACCAATCACCCAAACTACTCCACTGATTTTGCTCCTTTTCTTTGAATACTCCTGTTTCGGGGTTAATATCACGAATGAGGTATTCTATGTATTTCTTCATCGCACCATAATGCTCTGCCAGCAAATCTATATCGCCATATTGCTGATAACTTTCCCATGGCACTGTAATCCCGGAGCTACCCCACATGGTTTCGCCAAACCCGATGCCCAAAGGTGCCACATCGGGGAAACGCCCGTCTTCTCTTTGAATATCGTGGATTGCCAGTACATGTCGTCGTAAAAACTGTGGAACCGTAGCCAGGTAGGTAGCCGTGCGCGAAAAAACCGAAATATCGCCTCCCCAGCCCAACCGCTCGTTGCGCTGAGGGCAATCTGTTGGGATTGACATGAAATTAGCATAAGATGACCATGTTATGTTTTCCCAAAGTTTGTTCACTTTAGGGTTGGATGTTTCGTATTTCGATGCCAGTTCATGTATAGAGCTTAACACTTCCCCTTTAACCGCATCAAGGGGTAATGGTTTCTCGAGGCCTGTTATTTCAACATACCTGTAGCCATGATAGGTAAACCGGGGGTTTATTGTTTCATCTCCGCCTTTGGCAATATAAATTTCCTGTGCCATGGCTGCACGGATGTTTTCAAGCATAATCATTCCTGTATTCTCTTTGTATGCGGGCAGGTTGGGGTACTTCACTTCTGCAAACCGAAGAAATATTTTCTTTCCTGGTGTTATATCTTTTAAGCTTATTTTAGGGACACCGGCCATGTTTTGCCCCATATCGTAAACATAAACACCCGGTCGAACTTCTTCTACAGAAATAGCTGTAAGTTCTTTAATCTTTTTAACTGTTTCCCCTATCTGGCCAATTAGTTTCATTTGACTGTAATCACTAACACCAGGCGAGCTCCACGATGTTTTATCGGTGTTAATGTTCCCTTCCAGGGGAACTTCAATACTTTTTGTCCATGCAGAGTCGTTATAAGAGGCCACAGACCAATCCTTAACGAGTTTTTCTTTGGTAGCATCATATACTTCACCCTGGAAAAAGCTTCCGTAAACAACAGGCCCGTTATTAAAATACTTCCAGGTATCAGGTTTAGTGGTTATTACATCGGTTTTCCCATCGGCATAGGTAATAACCAGCTTAGCTAAAAGCGATTGCCTGTCGCCGAAGAAATTCCAGAATTCACCGGCAAAGGTACTGCCGCCACTCCACCAGCCCTCGCCCAACATGGCCCCCATAGCATTTTTCCCATTGAGCATATAACTGGTAACATCAAAAGTTTGGTATAAATGGGTTTGGGTATATTGGGTTGCGCCGGGATTAAAATAATCGTCCCCGACGCGTTTCCCGTTTATGTATATTTCATAAATACCACGCGATGTAACATATAGGCGTGCCTTTGCAATAGTAGCAGGAGGGGTGGTAAAAGTAGTCCGCAACATTGGCATTGCATTCCCCGATGGATTAATCAGAATCATTGTATCGCTATTCAACCCGCTGATTTTATAAGGATTAGAATATGCTGAATATAAGGTGTTGGAAGGACCCCGATAATTCTTTATCTGGAGATTTGAGAAATACACAATTTGTTTTTCAGGCACGTAAAAGCCAATATCTGCAATTACGGGAAACGCAATATAATCGCCGCCCCATCCCATTGGATTGAGGTTTATTTCACCCAAATAATTTCTTTTGTTTTCACCATCGATATAAATTTTTGTTCCCCCCAGCACCGAAGATAAAAACAGGGTATGAGCTTCGTATTTATTTTGCTCATTGATAATTGAATCGGGAATAACAAAACTTTTAAAAGGTGTATTATTTTTATCCTGTGGTGAATATCCTTTCCTGTAAATGTTTAACTGCGCGGGTTTCTTCGAAGATAAGGGAGCAATATCTAACGCTATCAAAATGAATGAACTATCTTTATTATTCTCTAACTTATAAATGTTTTTATTTTTATCCATCAAACGTTCGTCGTTGGCCCCATAAATAACGCCAGCCCTGGAACTATTCGATGATTTATCCAATTGTATAGTGAAGTTAATTTTGAATACCGGAAGATAAGCTGAATACATAACCATATCTTCATCGGCACCTCCAATCCATTTGGCGCCATTCCATGCGGACAATTGGGGGTCGGGGTTCATTAACCCGGTTTCGAACCACGATTCTGCAACATGTTGTTTATTGTCCTGGTCCCAAACCAGAACTTTCCAATTATAGCGGGTAGAAGGCTTTAACGGAACTCCTGCATATTTAATGTTTAACGAAATATCACTCAGGGTTTTGCCCGAATCCCAAACTTTCTGGCCTGCCTCGTCTGTTACTGTAATTTGATAGGCTGCCTGATAACAACCTTTTTGCATTGAAGCCATTTGCCAGCTAAAACGGGGTTGGGTAACATCTATGCCCAGAGGTGTTTCGGCATATTCCGTACGAAGCTTTACAATATCAATTTCTGATGCTTTTAATGAAACGAATGGGATAAAAAACAAAAATAGAATGATGCAGAACGATTTCATTGTTGTGTCATTTTTCATTTCTTGATTATTGAATTTGCAGGTATTACAACCATCAACTCCATCTGGTTTCTGAAAACCTCTATTTCAATTGGTTTGGTCAAATCAGCCATCTTTGTTGCCTCAAGCAAGTCGTTCAGGTTATTGATAGCTTTTCCATTAAATTTAAGGATTACATCATTAGCCCGAATAAAATCTTTAAGCTGGCTATAGACGTCAATAATTGTAACCACATAAACCCCTCGCTCAGAATCCATACCAGTTGCCGAGCGTTCGCCCAATGTTTCCAGATTCTTGATGCGGAATCCTTGCCATTCAATCACTTTTGATTTGGAGTTCTCCGCTTTAATAATGGGTAGGTTCAATTCTGGTTTTTTTGCCAGTCGTTTTAACCGTGGTGAAGCTACCCCGAAACAATCCATGTCGAAATTCTGGAAACCCATGCGAAATATAGCGCTTGCATTATTTTTTATTCTGAAATCTCCGCGGGCCGGATCAAGAAATTCCACCGGGTATACAATTGAATGTTTATCGATACCTAAATTTTGAGCTTCATCTAAAGCTTTATCATTTGTAAAAATGTTATAATCGATCATAGTTCCCCAACCCAATAAATTAATGGGGGCATAGGGTTCCATAACAATGTTACGGGTAAAAACATCGCCACTGTTTTCGAACCACACATGCG
>Ga0074197_1000085_pt1 | contig 154442 bp, 161 predicted proteins | sample EPASupsiteSAE305_FD_64526 | JGI IMG/M metagenome (GOLD analysis project Ga0074197, IMG submission 64526) | Bioremediated contaminated groundwater microbial communities from EPA Superfund site, New Mexico - SAE3-05 reassembly with SPADES | ecosystem: Environmental > Aquatic > Deep subsurface >... | reverse complement strand
GAAACTGGAGCCTAACCCTTTCACAACTCTCAATTTATTTCGAGGGCAGATTGGGCAAGGCTTTAAATTTATGATACAATTTTAGGAGCTACTCGGTGCTGACACAGATTTCTGAACACTCCCCCTTTACATGTAAAAAGATTACATCTTCCCCGTAATCTTCCGAATCGCAAGCGAAGCAAGCGTCAAACCAAATGCTCCCGTAACGCACATGAGGCTTCCTAACTCTTTACATGTAGGCTCTTCGTCTGAGAAAACGGTTAAGAAATCTCCCGTAAAACCGCTTTTTTTGAGTTCGTAACGCATCTTTTTTGCCAGCGCATCGCCGTGCGTTTTCCAGATGGAGGTGGTGCGAATGCGGGTGGGGTCTAGTTTTTTGGCACTGCCGCTGGAGCTGAAAAGTTTTTCGCTCGTTTTGTGTGCTACGGCGACTTTGGCGGGCATATCGTCAATAGCGTCGATGACGACATCGTAAGGCGAAAAGTCAAACTGTTCCACCCACTCGGGTGTAATGAGAGCGTGAATAGGTGTCACATTTGGGTAAAGTGAAGCAAGGTGCAAGACTTTGACTTCACCTACCGCTTCGCTTCCTAGTTGGCGGTTTTGATTGGTGACATCGTAGCGGTCAAAATCCACGATGGTGATGTCGCTGATACCTGTGCGATACATGGCGTCCAAACACGGACTTCCCACGCCGCCGATGCCTAAAAGGAGCACTTTTGCCTTTTGGAGTTTTTCAAAATCTTCGCCAAAAACGCGTCTAACACGAGAGTAACGATCTTCCATTATCTTATCCACTCTTTTAAGGCTTCAAGTTCATCGTGCGCGGTCATATCGAGTTGAATCGGCGTAATCGAGACGTAGCCCTCTTCGATAGCACTCAAATCGCAGTCGCTAAGTGCTCCTTTTTTCCACTCCAGCGTGTGAACGCCCAGCCAGTAGAACTCTTCGCCTCTGGGATTGCGGTGCAGATGCGCGTCGTTTCCGTACATACGGTATCCCGCGCGCGTGATTTTATAGCCTTTACACTCTTCGGGTTTTAACGGCGGCACGTTGACGTTTAAAAAGCGACGTTCGTTCAAAGGAAAGGTTTTTTCCAAAATCTTTTTGGAAAGATCGTACACGACGCGCTCCGCCAAATCATAGCCGTGCGTCAATTCAATGTTTTGGGGGCTACCTTCGTAAACTTGCGAAATCGCGATGGACGGAACGCCGTGAAGTGCGCCTTCCATTGCCGCGCTCGCCGTACCGCTGTAGGTGATGTCTTCGCCCAAATTGGAGCCTTTATTGATGCCGCTAACGATCAGATCGGGTTTGCTCTCTCCTTCAAAAAGTGCGTTGAGCGAGAGGTAAATGCAATCGGTCGGCGTGCCGTCGTCGAGTTTAAAAAAATCGTCGCTAATGGAGATAAAACGAAGCGGACGCGTTAAGGTTAAAGAGTGTCCGCATGCTGATTTTTCGGTGGTGGGAGCTACGATCGTGACATGCCCTAAAGGACGAAGCGCGCGTGCAAGCGCATGTAAGCCCGGACTTTCAAATCCGTCGTCGTTGGTAATTAAAATACGTTTCATGAAAAGACCTGTCTTTTTTAAAACCATTATAACGAAACGGGCTTATAGTAGACTTCGTTTAAAGCTTCAAGGCGCGTCTATTTTTAAGAGATTTTTGTATAGACTTATACAAAAAAGAAGGTATGCGTTTGAAACTTTTAATCTCGGCATTGGAACCCTCCGCAAATTTGCATCTCGAACCTATTTTAGAAGGCTTGGAGTCCTGTGAAATTTTCGGTATTTTCGACGAGCGTTTCGGGAAGCCGTTTTTGTCTTCCGGTGCTTTTTCGATTATGGGTTTTTTGGATGCACTTCCTAAAATTCGCGAGGCGAAACGGGCGATTAAAGTGATGGCGCGTATGAGTTTTTTTGTGGATAAGGTTTTGCTGATCGACTCTCCGGCTTTTAATTTACCTTTGGCAAAAGCGATTAAAACGATCAATCCGAACGTCCAGATCATTTATTACATTTTGCCGAAAGTATGGGCTTGGAGACCTAAACGCGCGGCGAAATTGGAGAAATATTGTGATATTTTGGCGTCGATTTTTCCGTTTGAGAATTTATGTTATACCAAATCGACGTATGTGGGCAATCCCTTGTTGGACGAGATACCGCACTTTAAGATACGCCATGAAAAAACGGGAACGATCGCCTTTCTGCCCGGAAGCCGCAAGAGTGAGATAAGGGCTTTATTGCCTATCTACAAAGAACTTGCGGCAAAAATCGAGGATAAAGAGAAGCTTCTGGTCATTCCGGCGCATTTTACGTATCGGGAAATCGTCGATATATACGGGGATTTGGGTATGTTTAAAATTTCACGCAATACGTACGACGCATTTTTACAAAGCGAGTTCGCGTTTGTCTGTTCGGGAACGGCGACCTTGGAAGCGGCTCTTGTGGGGGTGCCTTTCGTGTTGGCGTACAAAGCCAAAGCGTTTGATTATTGGATTGCGAAGCAATTTGTCAAGCTCAAACATGTCGGATTGGCGAATATTTTGTTTGATTTTGAACAAGAGGAGCCTTTACATGTAGAGTTGCTTCAAGAAGAAGTCTATGCGGACAACTTGCTTCACGTTTACGAGCAAACCGATCAAGAGGTTTTTTTCGAACGTGCCACGAAACTTCGAACGCTTTTAGAACACGGAAGCAAAGAGGCAATGATAAGTATAATGAAGCTATAATAGGTGCTTTTTGAAGGAGAACTCAATGGAAAATAAAGAGCCGATGACCGAGTTCGGTTATCAAAAATTATCAAACGAATTACAAGATTTACGAAAACGACAACGTCCCGAGACGGTCATAGAACTGGATATTGCGCGCAGTCACGGGGATCTCAAAGAGAATGCCGAATACCACGCGGCGAAAGACCGTTTGGCGTTTATCGACACGCGCATCGGCGAATTGAGCGATCTTTTGGCGCGCGCCCACGTGATCGATCCTAGCTCGTACGAACACGATAAAGTACGATTCGGTTCGAGCGTGATGTTGGAAAATACGGACAGCGGTGAAGAGGTAAGCTATACCATCGTCGGCAGTACCGAAAGCAATCCCGATCGCGGGTTGATTTCGTTTCACTCTCCGCTTGCCAAGCAGCTCATGGGACGTAGCGAAGGCGAAGAAGTAACGATCAAATTACCGAACGGCTCGCAAGAGTACGAAATCCTCGAAATCGCTTATCGCGAGATCGACTTTGAAGGATAAGCATGCCTAAAATCGATGTAGCTATTATCGGGGCTAGCGGATATACGGGATTGGAATTGATCAAAATCTTGATCAACCATCCTCATTTTACGATTCGTTATATCGCAACGAGCGAAGGAGGCGTGAGCGCAAGCGAGCTTCATCCCTCGCTCGCGGGCGTTTTTGAACAAGACGTGCAAAAAGCCGACGCCAAAGAGGTCGCAAAGCATGCAACGCTGGCGTTTTTAGCACTTCCTCACAAAGCCGCGATGGGGTTTGCGAAAGAGCTTTTAGACTTACATGTCAAAGTCGTCGATCTTTCGGCGGATTATCGCTTGGAGTTGGAAGCCTACGAAAAACACTATTGTGAGCACGAGGATAAAGAACATTTAAGCGAAGCGGTCTACGGATTGCCCGAAATTCACAAAGCGCGTATCCAAAACGCTCGTTTGATCGCCAATCCGGGGTGTTATCCTACGGCGTCGATTTTGGGAATTTTGCCGTTTTTGCCGTATCTAAACAAAGAAGCACCGATTTTTATCGATGCGAAAAGCGGCGTGTCGGGTGCGGGTAAAAAGTTAACGTCTACGGCGCATTTTGTCGCTATTAACGAAAATATGTTTGCCTACAATCCGCTAAAGCATCGCCACGAACCTGAAATTGCGGAAAAATTGCGCCAGATAAGCACGTATGCGTTTGAAGTCAACTTCATTCCGCATTTGCTTCCCCTGACGCGCGGAATGTTGGTAAGTTCTTATTTGCAAACCGACGAGACGATTGACGCGAAGGCGGTTTTGAGGGCGTATTACGCCGATGCGACGTTCGTACGCGTGCGCGAAACACCCGTAGAGATTAAAGCGACGGCAGGAACCAATTTTTGCGATATTTTCGTGACGCAAAAAGGCAAATCCCTTTTCGTTTCGTCTGCTATCGACAACCTTTTACGCGGTGCTTCGTCCCAAGCGGTGGTCAATGCCAACTTGATGTGCGGTTTGGACGAAACCGCCGGTATTCCTATGATCGCGTATGTCCCCTAACGTGTACATTCAAGAAGGAGCGCTTTTCATTGCCGATGCGCATGATTCAAGCGAGCGCTCTTTCTTCTTCGATTTTCTTTTACATGTCAAGCACAATCCTCCCCCGCAACTCTTTTTGATGGGCGATATGTTCGATCTCTTGGTCGGGAACGTGGACTACGGCGTTGAGCAATACCGCCCTTATATCGACCTGATCGACACGATTGCCGCGCGATGCGAAGTCTATTATTTTGAAGGCAATCACGATTTTAATCTAGCCAAAGTCTTTTCCCATGTCACGGCCGTTCCCATTGAACGCCAACCGTTAGCATGTCGGCTTCCCGACGGCAGAGCATGCTTGCTGTTGCACGGCGACAAATACGGAACTTTGCTGAACCGTTGTTATACGAAAGCGATTCGTCATCCAAAGCTTTTAAGTGTTTTGAACGTTTTGGATCGACTCTTCTCGCATGCGATCTCCAAAAAGATTCAAAACGATCAACGTAAAAAAAATCTCTGCAAGAAAATCGAAGACTTTGCAACGCAAATACAACGCAAACTCTCTTTTTACCCAAAAACCGAGGTCATCGCCGAAGGGCACTACCATCAAAACGTCGATTTTACGGTATCTAGCGTTCATTATGTTAATTTTTCTTCTTTTGCGTGCAATCAAAGCTATTTTAGTGTACAATCCTCTCCAGAGACACACTTTGCACCCATGCAATTGAGGTCATGTCCAAGTAAATAAGGGGCAGCAATGGCTAAAGAGAGTATTTTAAAAGTAGGTTCCAATGAAATGGAACTGGTGGATTTTCGTATTTTCAAAAAGGAAGAGAAGGGTGTGTATGAGGGAATCTATGGCGTCAACGTCGCCAAGGTTCGTGAAATCATCAAAATCCCCAATCTAACCGAACTCCCCGGAGTTCCCGAGTACATCGAAGGTATCTTCGATCTTCGCGGTATCGTTATACCCGTCGTTAACCTTGCGAAGTGGATGAATATTAAAGAGCCCGACGACGGATCGATTAAACCGCGTATAATCATTACCGAGTTTAGCGATATTTTGATCGGTTTTGTCGTTCACGAAGCAAAACGAATTCGTCGCATCAGCTGGAAAGACATCGAACCTGCATCGTTCGTTGCGGGCATGGGTTCTTTGGATAAAAGCCAAATTACGGGTGTAACACGCATCGAAAACGACGACGTACTGTTGATTTTGGACTTGGAAAGCGTCGTACAGGCGTTGGGAATTTACCAACCCAAAATGGACATCGACGACCATCAAATCGTCAAAGTCGAGGGAACGGCACTCATCTTGGACGACAGTATGACGGCGCGAAAACTCGTAAGCGATGCGTTGAAAAAAATGGGGATGCGCGTCGTGGAAGCCAAAGACGGCTTGGAGGGAATTCAAAGGCTCAATGAGCTTTACACGACCTACAACGAGCGTATCGGCGACGAAGTTAAGATTATTATCAGCGACGTCGAAATGCCTCAAATGGACGGATTCCATTTTGCCGCAAACGTCAAAGAAGATACGAGGTTTAAAAATATTCCGATCGTATTCAACTCCTCCATTAGCGATCACTTCAGCGAGATCAGAGGTAAAGAGGCGGGCGGAGAGGCTTATTTAACGAAATTTGATGCGTCGATTTTTTACAAAGAAGTTTCTAAAGTAATAAAATCGCATGTAAAAACTGCACAATAGGGGTAGAACGATGGAAGATATTCAAGAAATTTTAGAAGATTTTTTGGTTGAAGCGTTCGAACTTATTGAACAGCTCGATCAAAACTTAGTGGAGCTTGAGTCCAATCCCGACGATCTGGAACTCCTCAATAGCATCTTTAGGGTTGCCCATACGATTAAAGGCTCTTCATCGTTTCTTAACTTTAACATTTTGACGCAATTAACGCATCATATGGAAGATGTTTTAAACAAAGCACGCCATGGAGACTTAAAATTGACGCCGGAAGTTATGGACGTCGTTTTGGAGTCGATCGATTTGATGAAGACATTGTTACATTCTATTCGCGATAACGGAGACGACACGTCTATCGGGTTGGATATTACCGATATTTGCCGTCGCTTGGACATCATTTCAAACGGTGAAGAGGTTGTCGAAGTTTCAACGCAATCCGCAGAAGAAACGACGGCACCGGTAGCGGTAGACGACAATGCCGATTACTCCAAACTTAGCGATCAAGAAGTGGAAGAAGAGATCGAACGTTTATTGAAAATGCGTAAAGAAGAAGATCGTAAGCGTAAAGAAGGCCATGCGAAAGAAAGCACCGCACCGACTCCGGTTGCACCGACTCCTTCTGCGGCACCTTCGTTTGCAGGACTTGGCGATCACGACGAGAGCGAAGAAGCTCCGGCGGAAAAATCGACGGCAAAACGAAGCGGCGGCGAGAACACTAACGCTCCGGCTAAAAAAGAGTCCGCAAGTACGATGGAGCAGACGATACGCGTCGAGGTTAAACGACTCGACCATCTTATGAACCTTATCGGCGAGCTTGTTTTGGGCAAAAATAGATTGTTAAAAATCTACGACGACGTCGAAGAACGTTACGAGGGCGAGAAATTCTTGGAAGAACTCAACCAAGTCGTATCGTCGATTTCACTCGTAACGACCGACCTTCAAATCGCGGTTATGAAAACAAGAATGCTTCCTATCGCAAAAGTTTTCAACAAGTTTCCGCGAATGGTTCGCGATCTTTCCCGCGAACTCGGTAAACAAATCGAGCTTGAAATTTCAGGTGAAGAGACGGAGCTTGATAAATCGATCGTAGAAGAAATCGGCGATCCTTTGGTTCATATTATTCGTAACTCGTGCGACCACGGCATTGAAGACGCCGCGTCGAGACGTGCTAAAGGCAAACCCGAAATGGGTCTCATTCAGCTTAAAGCGTATAATGAGGGTAACCATATCGTCATCGAAATTACCGACGACGGTAAGGGGTTGGATGCCGATCTTTTACGTTCCAAAGCGATTGAAAAAGGAATGATCAGCGAGCGTGAAGCCGACGCTATGAGCGATAAAGAGGCGTTTTCATTGATTTTTAGACCTTCTTTATCGACGGCAAAAGTGGTCACCAACGTTTCGGGTCGCGGTGTAGGTATGGACGTCGTTAAAACGAATATCGAAAAACTTAACGGTATCATCGACGTCGACAGTGAACTAGGACGCGGTACGGTTATCAAGCTAAAGATTCCGTTGACGTTGGCGATTATTCAAGCTTTATTGGTCGGTGTGCAAGAAGAGTATTATGCGATTCCGTTGGCATCGGTTTTAGAAACCGTCCGTATTCCTCTAGACGAGATTTATACGATCGAGGGCAAAAATGTTTTACGCCTTCGCGACGAAGTCTTGTCTTTGGTAAGACTTTCCGATATTTTCGGCGTCAAACAAGTGTATGAAGGCGGTGAGCATACGTACGTCGTCGTTATCGGACTTGCCGAATCCAAGCTCGGCGTCGTCGTCGATACTTTGGTCGGACAAGAAGAGATCGTTATTAAATCTTTGGGCGATTATTTGCAAGGCATCGAAGGCATTGCGGGTGCGACGATTCGAGGCGACGGACGCGTTACGCTGATCGTGGACGTAGCGGCGTTAATGAATCTTGCCAAAGGTATTACGGTCGATATTCGAGCAACGGCGGAAACGACGGTTAAAACGAAAAGCGTACCGAGTGATTACGTCGTACTTGCCGTAGACGACAGTGCGATGGATCGCAATATTATGAAAAAATCGATGGAACCTATCGGCTTAACGGTGATCGAAGCCAGTAACGGTCAAGAGGCGTTAAATATGCTCAAATCGGCAGAATACAGTATCGATGCGGTTTTAATCGATATCGAAATGCCGCGTATGGACGGCTATACCTTGGCGAGCGAGATCCGTAAGTATTCCAAATACAAAAACCTACCGCTTATTGCGGTGACGTCGCGTACCTCAAAATCCGATCGACTCAGAGGCGTGGAATCGGGCATGAGTGAATATATCACCAAGCCGTACTCTCCGGAATATCTTGAGAGTGTCGTACGAAAAAATATTAAACTATAAGTGAGGCAAGAAGATGAACGATAAACTCAATCAAATTCTTCAAAAGCAACAAAAACAGATTGAAGAGCCTCAAAAAAAAGAGGATGACGTTGTCCAATTGGTAGGATTTATTATCGGGCAAGAAGAGTACGCCGTGCCCATTTTGAGCATTCAAGAGATCATCAAACCGATTGAATATACGCGCGTTCCGAGTGTCCCGACGTATATCTTAGGTGTCTTTAACCTCAGAGGAAGCGTGATCCCCTTGATCGATCTTCGTAGTAAGTTTAAGATGGATCCTTCTAAAGTGACCGAAGAGACGCGCTACATCGTGATGAAAGGTAAAGACAATACCGCCGGTTTCGTGATCGATCGTCTGACCGAGGCGATTCGGATTAAAAGCAGTCGTATCGGACCGCCGCCGGAGACGATTCATGCCGAAAAAGGACTTGTTTACGGTATCGGTATGCGCGATGAAAATATTTTGACGATTCTTAAAGTCGAAGCTCTGCTCAAACGCGATTTCTAATTAAAAGAGACTACAAACCGTTTTGAGGCTTGTAGTCTCTTTCTTACGCATTTAAAATATCTGCAATCAGTTCAAAATGGTTGGCACTCATAATGTGTGTTTTCGGATGCACGCGTCGCAACATTTGAAACGTTTGAAGCGAGAGTTCAAACCCTACTTTTTTTTCTTCGTTTTCACCGATTTTTTTTGCATGTAAAAGCTTTTCCGTCCACATGTCGGGAACATGAACGCCCGGTACGTGAGCACTTAAAAATTGAGCCGTTCGAAGGTGAATGATCGGGAAAAAACCTAAAATCAATTCGCACGGAGACTCTTTCTTTCCGGAGAACGTTTTTGCTTCGTCGAACAGTTCTAAAAGCATACGCGCATTTTCTTCGCTGTAAACGGGTTGCGTGATAATTCCGATCGCTCCGTGGCTAATTTTTGTCGCCATTTTTTTTGCGAGATGCTTAGGCGTATTGGCATGTGCATTGCATACGGCAAACGGATAAATCGGTTTGGGCTGTGTCTTAAACGGTTTTCCTGAGTAGTCGATGCTTGCGTTAAAGCATTGGATAATCTCCATTAAAAGCGTGCTGTTTCCCTCAAAAACTCCCTTCAGTTGCGGCTGGTCGCTTGCGCCGGCCGGATCGCCCGTAAGGCATAAAATCGTTCGCAAATCGTGTTCGTTGGCTCCCAATAAATCAGATTGCAACGCCAATTTGTTACGATCACGCATACTCATCGTCGCAATGACGGGTTTGTGAAAACGATGCTGGAGTTTGAGGGCACCCATTAAAGCATTGTACTTTAAACGCGCTAAGGGATTGTCGGTTGTGCTAAAGCCGTCTACTTTTTGATCCAATTTCAAAGAAGCTATTTTCTCGATAATCGGCTCAAACGTCGGTTCGTGCATCGGTGTCGTCTCTAGACTTAAGAAAGTATCGCTGCGTAGTTTTTCGATGAAAGATTCAACCATTTTATATCCAATACGTATAACTTTTCCGTATTATAACCAATTGTATTCGAAAACGAAAAAAGCCGGTATCGTTAAAAATTAGGTTTGTGAGTTTAAATTATTTTTGTGGTATACTTAACCATTTTAGTACTACATTACGAGACCGGATTAAAGGAGTTTTTGCATGGCGTATTGGGTCTGGGAGCCGGCATTTTCAGTGGGAATCGCCGTGATTGATAACCAGCATAAACGTATTATCGACTACATTAACGAATTGAATAACGCACTCGTGTACCGTGATTCGGAAAAGGCAAAAGAAGTATTGTCTTACCTCGTCGATTACACGCTTTCGCATTTTTCGTTTGAAGAAAGTTTGATGCAAGAAGCCGGATATGCGATGTTGGAGCCCCATAAAAAAGTTCATGAGTCGTTTATCAAACGTATCGATTTTTTTAAAGAGCGCTCTTTAAACGGCGAAGAAATTACGCGGCAATTGATGAACGAACTTCAAATTTGGCTGATTAACCATATTCAGCATGACGACAAAGATTATCAAGAAGCCGTGATCGACATGTTAGAAAAAAAGCAGATTTCAGCCGCAAAACAGACGGCAAACGAAGGTTGGCTTAAAACCTTGACCGATATGTTTTTCAAATAACCTGCACTTTTATCGCGTGTTTCTTTGCTTGTTTGTTCAATAAAGATTGTAAGCAAGCACGTGTTATAATAGTTTCTTTTATCCACATAAAAAATGCGAAGAGTCGTAAAGGAGCTTGTACGGAATGAAGTTATGCGTTTTTGATTTTGATTCAACGCTTATGGACGGAGAAACGATTGACTTTTTGGCAAAAGAACACGGAGTATTTCGCGAAGTTTCTTCGATTACCGAAGCGGCGATGCGCGGAGAACTCGATTTTTTTGAAAGTTTGAGCACGCGCGTAGGACTTTTAAAAGGGATGAACGCCAAAAAAGCGGAAGAAATTTGTGCTTCGCTTCCGTTGATGAACGGTGCGAAAGAGGCAATTAAGGGACTGAAAGCGCAAGGCTATAACGTTGTCGTGTTTAGCGGCGGTTTTCGCATTGCTACAACGCCGGCTAAAGCGTTTTTGGATTTTGATGCGGATTTTGCGAATGTCTTACATGTGAAAGATAATCATCTAAGCGGCCGCGTGGGAGGCGATATGATGTTCGGCTTTTCAAAAGGCGACATGTTGCGCCGTCTTCAAAATTTGCTACATGTCAATTATGAAAATACCGTTGCGGTAGGCGACGGAGCCAACGATATTTCGATGTTCGAATGCGCGGCGAAAAAAGTAGCGTTTTGCGCAAAACCGATTTTAAAAAATGCGGCTAATATCGTCATTGACGAAAAAGATATGCGCCGCCTTTTAGATTTTATTTAAGTAAGTAGGTATTTAACATGTATAAAGACGATATAACGTTTTCATTGTGGTGTGATTTTGTCGAACGCAGTTTTTTAGAGGGCGAATTTACGGAATTGATCGATAAAAAAATTATCAACGCGGCAACGAGTAATCCGGCAATTTTCAAGTCGGCTTTTTTAAGCTCTTCTGCTTACGCCGAAGATAAAGCCGCCTTAAAAGGTCGACCGGCGAAGGAGATTTACGAGGCTTTAGCGATTCAAGACGTGACTTTGGCCGCAAGCAAACTTTTACCGTCTTATGAAAAAAACGATGACGGATTTATCAGCATCGAAGTCGATCCTTTTTTATGCGACGACGCTCAAAAGACGATCGAAGAAGGCAAACGGCTGTTTAAGGCGATCGGATACCCTAACGTGATGATCAAAGTTCCGGCGACGCAAGCGGGATTCGTTGCAATGGAAGCACTTTTGAGCGAAGGCATTAACGTCAATGCGACGCTCATTTTTTCCATCGAGCAAACGCATCGCTGTTTGGAAGCTTTTCGCAAAGCGAACGACGCTTTAAAGGCACGAAACGTTCATGCATTGCCGCAAGCCGTCATCAGTATTTTTGTCAGCCGTTTCGATCGCAAACTCGACGACGCACTCAAAGCGATCGATTTTCCGACCGGAAGAGTCGGCGTCATGAATGCATTACGATGTTATGCCGCGATTCAGCACGACGCTATGCCTAACGTTAGAGCGTTATTTGCCAGTACGGGCGTGAAGGGAAACGCATTAAGTCCGGATTATTATATTAAAGAACTTTTGGTTAAAAATGCGATTAATACGGCTCCTCTTGGAACGATTTACGCTTTTGTCGCCGATACGAGAGACAATCTTGTAGTCGAGGTTCGTACGGACTTAATCGATAACTTTTTTAATGCGTTAGCGGCAAACGGTATTGCGATCGAAAGCGTTTGCGAGGAGCTAATGCACGAAGGACTTGATGCTTTTAAAGAAGCGTTTACGGAGATTTTAGACGCACTAAAATAAGACAAGGGAGTTTCAAAATGAGTGTTGAAGTCAACGTTAATGAACTCACGTTTGAAATGACGAAAAAGCTTAAATTTTATTTGAGTAAATTAGTCGAGCATGAAGGCAGCGATTTACATATCAAAACGGGAACGACGATTCGAGGGCGAATTAACGGTGAAATCGTTCCTTTTACGAAAGAAGCGTTGAGCCATGCCGACGGTTTAACGTTGGCAAAAGAGTTGTTGCGAAGTCGTTTCGGCGAACTGGTCGAAAAGAAAAATATCGACTTTACGTTTAAACTCAACGACGATTATCGTTTCCGTGTTAACATGTTCTTCCAAGTCGACGGCGTTTCGGCGGTATTTCGAACGATTCCGATGGTTTTGCCGACCGTGGAGTCGCTTCATTTACCGCCGATTATTAATACGTTAAGCGATCTCTCCAGAGGACTGATTTTGGTCACGGGACCTACGGGAAGCGGTAAAACGACGACCCTTGCTTCGATTATCAACCGCATCAATAAAACTCAGAGAAAACATATTATCACGATCGAAGATCCGGTAGAATTTATCTATCAAGACGAAGCATGTATTGTTAACCAGCGTGCGATCGGACAAGACGCGTTAACGTTTTCGGATGCTTTGCGTGCGGCATTACGTGAAGATCCGGACGTCATTCTCGTCGGCGAGATGCGGGATTTGGAGACGATAGAAACCGCGATACATGCCGCAGAAACAGGTCACTTGGTGCTTTCAACTTTGCATACGATCGATGCCAAAGAGACGGTTGGGCGTATTATCGGAATGTTCCCCGGAAACGAACAAAATCGCATTAAGATGTCTTTATCATCGGTTTTGCAAGGCGTCATTGCTCAACGTCTGGTTAAAACCGTGAATCACGGTCGAACGGCAGCGGTGGAAATATTGGTAAAAAATGCGCGAATCGAATCGCTGATCTTGGAAGGTAGAGAGAGTGAAATTCCCGATGCGCTCAAAGAAGGAAAAGAGGTTTATAAAACGCAAACGTTTGATCAGTCGCTTTTAAATCTCTATGCAGAAGGAAGAATTTCCCGAGATGAAGCTCTCAAAAGTGCAACCAGCCGTAGCGACCTTACGATGGCACTCGATTTTTACGATGCCGATAAGAGTCAAAAAGAGATTCGAAAATCCGAATCCGCAACCAATATCAAAGAGCTACAAACGTATGATAAAGATATTATCAATCTTAAAAAATAATTTAGAGAGTTTTTAGATTAGTTTTTATATAATATCTCCCTTATTTTTTACAAAGGAAAACTATGTTAGAAGGCATCATTAGAGATAGTATCGAAAAAAAGGCGACTAAAGCGCTTCGTAGAGATGGATATCTAATTGCTAATATTTACGGTAAGGGTGAACAAAACATCAATGCTGCATTTAAAGCAAACGAATTCATCAAAGCAGCAAAGAGCAAAGACAGCCTCATTTTCCCTGTTAAAGTTGCGGGTACCGAGTACAACGTCGTGATTCAAGATTACCAACGAGATCCGGTCAACAGCAATCTTTTACATGTAGATTTGCGTATTGCACTTCCGGGCGTATTGACGAAATATCTTGTTCCCGTTAAACTTGTCGGCGTACCGAAAGGTACAAAAAACAAAGGCGTTTTGATTCAATCTAAAAAACGTTTAGCGGTTAAATGTACGGCTGAGAATTTACCGAACGATTTTACGATCGACGTAAGCGATCTTGACGTAGGCGCTACGGTTCTTGTTCGCGATATTACGGTTCCCGCTAATGTTAAAATCGTTGATGAAACCCGCGTTTCCGTAGCCGGAGTTATTAAAGCGAAGTAACGCTTAATGACACTGATCGTAGGCTTAGGTAACCCTGACTTACAGTATAAAAACAATCGACATAACGTCGGTTTTATGGTCGTCGATGCGCTTATCGACGGCCAAACTTCTTGCGAAAAAATCACTAAAACTACTTTTAAAGGCGAGCTTTTCAAAGCACCTTCCATGCTTTTACTGAAGCCCTCGACCTATATGAATCTTTCCGGAGAGAGCGTACGGGCGGTTAGTGATTATTTTAAGCCCGATCACGTCATCGTCATTCACGATGATTTAGACCTTCCTTTCGGAACCCTGCGTTTTAAAATCGGCGGCGGACACGGCGGGCACAACGGACTTCGTTCGATTGATGCGCATATCGGAGTCGAGTATACGCGGGTTCGTATCGGTATCGGAAAACCGGCACACAAAAGCGATGTGGCAAAATACGTACTCTCCGATTTTTCGGCATGCCAACGAAAATTTTTACCCGAAATTCTTTTACATGTCAAACAAAGCGTTCAAGCATTGCTTCTTCACGATTTAAAAGAAGTTTCGCTACAATACTCCCTCAAACAAACGTTATGCGGCGGGGATGAGGTATGAAACTTTTTGAGAAATACATTGTTGTTAATTATCTCAAAAACTTTTTTATCATCTTTATTGCACTCGATCTTTTTTACGTCGGCGTCGATATTCTAACCAACTACAATACGATTCCCGATTCTGCAAATTTACAATTATTGTACGCATTGTTTCAAGGTATGAATGCGGTCAATTACGTTTTGCCTCTTTCGGTTGTTTTCGGAATGATCGTGACCTATTTTAGTATGCTGAAAACAAATGAGCTTATTTGTATGTACGCATCGAGTATTTCTCAAAGAGCGTTTATTCGCCCTTTCGTGATTACGGCGTTAGCGATTACGTTAGGCTATATCGGGCTCAACAGTACCGATTTTGCGTATGCGTACGAATACGGTTCCAATCTTAAAAAATACAATCGTATCTCGAGCAATTCCGAAGACCTGTTTCTCAAACACAACAATCAATACGTTTATTTTAAAAAACTAGATCCGCTCAAACAAATTGCATACGATATTGCGATTTTTGAAGTCGACCGTACGGATTTATCAAAAGTGATACGCGCAGATACGGCGACCTTTATCGATCATTATTGGGTATTGGAAAATGTCACGATCACGCATAAACCGCATGTCGCTTCTTTGGACGATGCGGGCTTAAAAACCGAGAAGGTCGCTAAACTGCAAACAATGCAAGATTTTAAGCCTAAAATTATGGATAACGTCTATCAAAGCGAATACGCTTTGTCCATCAGCGACGGCATTGACGCATTACACTTTTTCGATTCTCAGGGTATCAATACGAGTAAAATTAAAGCGACGCTGTTCTATCAGCTCTTTTTTCCGTTTTTCGCACCGCTTTTGCTGGTTATTTTGTATTTTAAAGCCCCTATTATGGGCAGGTATTACAACAGTGCGCTGATCGCTTCCTTGTTCGCTTTTATTACGCTAATCGTTTGGAGCGGACTTTTTTTATTGAGTCGTTTAGCCTCTAGCGGCGTTTTATTTTCGGAAGTTGCTATTTTACTTCCGATTGTTCTTTTATTGTTTACCGCTCTTTATTTCTACACCAAACGTTAAAGGGTTTAATCGTTTTTTGTTGAACTTTTCGATAAAATAAAGCAGTTATCTCTATTAAGGTTCACAATGACGAAATTTTCTGCTTTAGCTCAACAATACGGTACGCCTTTATACGTTTACGATTTTGACGTGATTTCCCAAAAATTTTTAGCGCTTAAAGAGGTTTTTAAAGCGCGTAAATCGTTAATTTGCTTCGCACTAAAAGCCAATTCTAATCTTTCGGTTTTAAAGCATATGGCAGATTTAGGCGCCGGATGCGATTGTGTCTCGATCGGAGAGGTCAAGCGTGCTTTAAAAGCAGGCGTTCCTAAATATAAAATTATCTTTAGCGGTGTCGGTAAACGAGACGACGAGATCGAAGAAGCTCTTAAAAGCGATATTTTAATGCTCAATTTAGAGAGCGAAGAAGAGATGAAGCGTGTTGAAACCATTGCGTCGAATTTAGGCGTAGTCGCACGTATTAGTATTCGCGTCAATCCCAATATCGATCCCAAAACGCATCCGTATATTTCGACGGGATTGCATGAAAACAAGTTCGGCGTCGACGTTGAAAGCGCAAAACGTATGTACCTTTACGCTAAAAATGTATCTTCGCTTGATCCCGTAGGAATCCATTTTCATATCGGAAGTCAAATTATCGACGTAACGCCGTTTAAAGAAGCAGCCGTCGTACTTGCGAATCTGGTGCGTAGCTTGAAAGCTTTGAACGTCGACATTAAATTTTTCGACGTCGGCGGCGGAATCGGCATTCGTTATAACGACGAAGAGACGATCGCGCTTTACGATTACGCTCAAGCGATTTTTAGTGCGATGAGCGGGCTTGACGTCACACTCGTATGCGAGCCGGGGCGCTATTTGGTCGGCGATTGCGGTTTCTTCTTAACACGGGTTTTGTACGAAAAGCAAAACGGTCATAAGCGGTTCGTGATTATCGACGGCGCTATGAACGATCTGATTCGTCCAAGCCTTTACCAAGCGTATCACGAAATCGAAGCCGAAGGAAAATCGAAGGAGCATACGAGTCTGTGCGACGTTGTCGGACCGATTTGCGAAAGCGGCGATTTTTTTGCAAAAAATATTGCATTGCCGCCTCTAGAGCACGACGATCTTTTGATCGTAAAGAGTGCCGGTGCCTACGGTTTTACGATGAGCAGCAATTACAATTCTCGTGCGCGTGTCGCCGAGGTTGCGTTGGAACAAGGAGAAGGACGTTTGATTCGTCGACGTGAAAGTTTCGAGGATATGATCGCTTTGGAAGAAGCGTATATGTAAGCGTAAGCCTTACATGTCAAAAAAATGAGCGTATGATTAAAGGGTATGGTATGAAAGAGATCGAGACGTATCGAAAACAAATCGATGAAATCGACAACCAAATTTTAAAATTTTTAAACGATCGTATGGAAATCGTCAAAGAGATCGGACGCGTCAAGCAAACGAGCGGGACGTCGATTTACCGTCCCGAACGAGAAAAAGAAATTTTGGATCGTCTAAAATTGCTGAACAAAGGCGCACTCAATCCTCAGGCGATCGACGCTATTTTTTTGGAAGTTTTTGCCGTCAGCCGCAATTTGGAATTTCCGGAAAAAATTGCGTATTTAGGGCCGGAGGGAAGCTATACGCATCAAGTGGCGGAGAGCCGTTTCGGAGCTATGGGCAATTACATCGGCGTAAGTTCGATTGAAGCGGTTTTTCATGCGCTGGAAAACAAAGAAGCAAAATACGGAGTCGTTCCGGTCGAAAACAATACCGAAGGTGCGGTAGGAACGACGCTTGACTGCTTGGGAAAATTTAGTGCCAAAATCGTTGCGGAAATTTACATGGATATTCATCACTCGTTCGCAACCGCGTGCGAGGATATTAAAAAGGTAAAACGCATCTACTCCCATCCGCAGGGCTACAATCAGTGTCGGCGATTTTTAGAAGAACATATGCTCTTAGGTATCGAGTTCGTACCTACAAAATCCACGGCCGAAGCCGCACGCAAAGCGAGTGAAGAAGAGGGTGCCGCGGCGATTTGTTCGCATATTGCGGCAAAATTGTGCAATTTACCGATACTTTTCGGAAAAATCGAAGACAATTTAGCAAATCAAACGCGCTTTTTAATTCTCAGCGATTTTAAAAATAAAAAAAGTATTCATAACAAAACGTCGATTTTGGCAAAGACGGACGATAAACCGGGCGGGTTGGTCGAATTTTTGCAGACGTTTCAAGCCCAAAAAGTGAATCTTACGAAGATCGAATCGCGTCCGACGAAAGAAAGAGGCTTCCAATCGATGTTTTATATGGATTTTGAGGGACATATCGATGACGAAAATGTCCAAAGAGTAATTGAAGAAAATAAAGATCGTTATGATATTAAATGGCTCGGTAGCTATATTTGCGGAGGATGAAGAATGCAATTTAACGGGGTTTTAGCAAATTTAAAGACGTATGAAGCGGGTAAACCGATTGAACTTGTCGTACGAGAGTACGGTATTGAGGCCAAAGACGTTATCAAACTGGCGAGCAACGAAAATCCGAGAGGATGCAGCCCGAAAGTGATCGAAGCGGTACGTGCGGAAGCCGTACATATGAATCGTTATCCCGATGATAGCATGTATGAACTCAAAGAGGCTTTAGCGCACATGTATCGCGTCGAAGATAAAAATATTATCATCGGCTCTGGAAGCGACCAAGTGATTGAAATGGCGATTCATGCCAAAGCTAATGCCGGTACAAAAGTTTTAATGGCGGGAATTACGTTTGCGATGTACGAAATTTACACGTTACAAACAGGTGCCAAAGTGCTTAAAACGCCCTCCGCCAGACACAATTTGAAAGAGATGTTGGAAATTTACAAAGCCAATCCGGATATTTCCATCATTATGCTTTGTATTCCGAACAATCCTTTGGGCGAGTGTTTAGACGCTAAAGACGTGTACGCATTTTTAGATCAGATCGATCGCGAAACCTTGGTGGTTGTCGATGCGGCGTATTTGGAATACGCACGTTTTAAAGATTCCGCTAAAAATATCGATGCATATGATCTGATTAGCAAATATCCTAACGCGATCTATACGGGAACGTTTTCAAAAGCATACGGATTGGGCGGTATGCGTTGCGGGTACGGCATTGCTCAGCCTGAGATGATTCAAGCTTTTTTAAAACTAAGAGCACCTTTTAATATTACCAGTCTGACGCTCAAAGCCGCTATTGTCGCACTGAGCGATCAAGCGTTTGTCGAGGCTTCCGTTCGTGAAAATTTTGAGCAAATGAAAGCGTACGAAGCGTTTGCCGAAGAACTCGGGTTTAAATCGATGGAAAGTTACACAAACTTTATCGTTTTAGAGTTTGATGCTACGAAAAACTCCGCAGAGATAGCACAAAAGTTGATGGAAAAAGGTATAATCGTTAGAAACTTAGGCTCGTACGGTATGAACGCGATTCGTGTCACTATCGGAACGCCGGAACAAAACGCACGCTTTTTTGAATGCTTTAAAACCCTTTATAAATAAGAGAGATACATGGAGTTTAGAACGCTTTTAAATCAGATAGCGACGCTTATTCAAAACTTAACGTTACGCCAGCGCATCGTTGCGGCTATGTCTATCGTCGTGCTGATCGGTTTTTTAGTGTTTTTAATGTTGTATAAAAACAGCAACTCTTCCAATACGAGCGGGTATAGCGTTCTATTTGAGAATACCACCGCGGGTGATTCGGCGTTGATTATTCAACAACTCGAAAAAGATAAAGTGCCTTATAAAATTTTAAACGAAGGAACGATAGCCGTTCCCTCGGAGATGGTGCATAAACAACGTATCGCTATTGCCGCACAAGGTATCCCGAAAAACAGTAAAGTCGGTTTTGAAATTTTTGATAAAACGGAATTCGGCGCAACCGATTTTGAACAAAAAATTAAATATATCCGTGCATTGGAAGGTGAACTTGCCCGTACGATCGAAAGCTTAGGGCCGATCGCCAATGCAAGCGTGCATATCGCCGTACCCAAAGAGACGGTTTTTGCACAAAAGCAAGCTTCGCCTACCGCATCGGTCGTCTTAAACATTCGATCGGGCATGAGCCTTTCTTTAAAACAAATTACGGGTATTAAAAATCTTATTGCCGCATCGATTGCCAATCTTACGGCGGAAAACGTCTCGATCGTTAATCAAGACGGAGAACCTTTAGGCGATAACGACAGCAATTTATTTCAAGGCGAACTTGTTAAAAGTCAAATTCGTTATAAAAAAGAGTTTGAACACAATATCGAACAGAAAATTATTAACGTATTAGCCCCCGTTATCGGCGGTATCGATAAAGTCAACGCTAAAGTAACGATTGATTTCGATTTTTCGCAACAAGACTCCGTCAGTGAAATTTACGATCCCAATTCGGTACCGAGAAGCGAACAAAGCATCGAAGAGAAACGTGAAGGCAAAGAACCTCAAGACGTCGGAGGCGTACCGGGTGCTATTAGCAATATCGGTCCGGTGCAAGGGTTAGAGAGTACGAAAAAGGGCGAAACGTATCAAAAAAGTTCGACTACGACGAATTATGAAATTTCTAAAAAAGTCGTTAACTCCAAAGACGAATTTGCCAAAATTAAACGCATTACCGCCGCGGTCGTCGTTGACGGCGCGTATAAGTACGGGTTAGACGAAAAAGGAAATAAAAAAAGCGAATTAGAATATACGCCTTTGAGTAAAGAGCAGATGGACGCTATTCGTGATATCGTACGCCAAACGGTAGGGTATAACGCGACGCGAGGCGATGAAGTGACCGTCAGTAATTTCGAGTTTAAACCGCTCTCAAGCGATGGAACGCGCGTTGCGACGAAAGACTTTATGGAAAAGGTTTCTCGTTACGTTACGCCGTTGGTTCCTTTGCTTAAATATCTTATGGTCGCAATTTTACTCTTCGTTTTCTACAAAAAAGTTATTCTTCCGTTTAGTCAAAAAATGGTTGAGACGAAGTTGGACGATTTCGAAGATGAAGTCGAACCGATTAAATTAGACGAAGAAGAAGGTGCGGAAGATACGTTAGAAAAATTCAAACAGGCGCGTAAAAAAGTCGAAGATCAATTGGGTATCGGGCAAGACTTTAATGAAGAAAGTTTAAAATACGACGTCTTACTCGAGAAGCTCAAACATTTGGCGGAACAAAAAAGTGAGGAGTTTGCCTCTTTATTGCAATCGATGATCCGTAACGAGGGGGATTTCGATACGCGCAATAGTTCAAAGGATCTTGGATAATGAAATTAACGGAAGAGCAAAAAACCCTTTACAATGAACTAACTATGGCGGAAAAAGCGGCTATTTTATTGATACAACTTGGAGAAGATTCTACGGCAAACCTTTTTTCGCATATGGAAATCGATGTCGTAACCGATATTTCCAAATATATCGCAACGGCAAAAAATATTGATAAAGCGGTCGCTAATGCCGTTTTGGAAGAGTTCTACGTTATCTTACAATCCAATCAGTATATCCGAAGTGGCGGTATGGAGTATGCGAAAGAGATCTTATACCGAACGTTTGGTGCTGAAGAAGCTCAAAAGATTTTAGATAAGCTCTCTAAATCAATGGAGAATTCACAAAGCTTTGGGTACCTTTCTCAAATTAAGCCTCAACAACTGGGCGATTTTATTATCAATGAACATCCCCAAACCGTGGCACTTATTTTGGCACATATGGATCCTACGAGTGCGGCAGAGACGCTCTCTTTCTTTCCTGACCAGCTTAGAAGCGAAGTAACGATCAGAATGGCAAATCTCGGTGAAATTTCACCCTCCGTCGTTAAACGTGTTTCGGCAGTATTGGAAAACAAACTCGAATCGTTGACGTCGTATAAAGTCGAAGTCGGCGGTCCAAGAGCCGTTGCCGAAATTCTTAACCGTTTGGGGCAAAAAGCATCGAAAACAACCATTGCTTATATTGAGCAGGCCGACGAAAAATTAGCATCGGTCATCAAAGATATGATGTTTACGTTTGAAGATATTATGAAACTTGACGGAAATGCGGTACGAGAAATTCTAAAAGTTGCCGATAAACGCGATTTGATGATTGCCTTAAAAGGATCGATCGACGATCTCAAGCGTAAATTTTTCGACAACATGTCCCAACGTGCTCAAGAAGCATTTGTCGAGGAGATGAACTTCCTCGGTGCAGTGCGTGTCAAGGACGTTGAAGAAGCGCAACGTAAAATTGTCGAAGAGGTACAAAAACTGGCCGAGCAAGGCATATTACAAATCGGCGAAGCCGAAGAAATGATAGGTTAAGATGGCAGATAATATTATTGATAAAGATCGCATTGACGACCATTCGATTCAGCGCTATCGTTTTAAAGTTTTAGGTACGAACGGGAATCTCGATACTATCGTCACGACGCAAGACGAATACATGCAAGATGCTTTTGAACCGCAAGAGATAAAGACGCCTTCCGACGAAGTCGTTACGATTACGCGTATTGAAGAGGGCGCGCAAAATCAATTTATCGAAGAACTTTTAAAGAAAACCGATGAATTGACGTCAAATGTCGTTAAGTTACAAATTCAAATCGAAAAACAAGAACAAGATTTTAGCAAGCGACTCACGGAAGAGTTAACGCGTGAAAGAGAAAATGCCTATGCACAAGGGTATCAAAAAGCAAAAGAAGAGTCTGAGAGCGTGCTCTCCGAGATAAAATCGCGTTATCTTAAATCAATTATGCATTTAGATACGCTTTATAAAAGTATCGATGAAAAATTAGAAAAAATTGAAACCGATATGAGCGTCAGTGCTTTTGAAATCGCAAAAGAAGTGATTAAAAAAGAGATAGCAAGCTCAAGCTCCCAAGTGGCGGCTTCTTTGGCAAAAGCTTTGCTCAAAGAAGTTAAAGAGGCGATGAAAATCGAACTTAAAGTCAACCCGAAAGATTTTGATTTTCTCAAAGAACTTTATGCGGGAGAAGAAAAAATTACGGTGGTTTCCGACGATGCCGTTACTTTAGGCGGTGTTATCGTTTTGAGCGACGTAGGGAATCTTGACGGTAATCTAGCCGTGCGTTTGGAAAAAGTAAAATATTTATTACAAGAAAATTAAGAAGTATTGGAAACTATGAAAGAGCTACGCAAACAATCGATTGAGGAATTAACCCATTTATGTGAAGAGATTAGGCAAAAAATTATTCAAACGGTCAGCCATAACGGGGGACATTTAAGCAGTAACGTCGGTGCTGTTGAGCTTATCGTTGCGATGCATTACGTCTTTGACGCCCAAAATGATCCTTTTATTTTCGATGTGAGCCATCAGGCATATACGCACAAGCTTTTAACCGATCGATGGGGACGGTTTGATACGCTTCGAACTTTAGACGGCATTAGCGGTTATACAAGGCCGGATGAATCTCCTTACGATTATTTTATTGCCGGACACAGTTCGACATCGATTTCGTTAGCCGTAGGAGCCGCTAAAGCTATTGCATTAAAGGGCGAACAGGCCAAACGTCTTCCGGTCGCGTTAATCGGCGACGGTTCTTTAAGTGCGGGGATGGTGTATGAGGCATTAAACGAGTTAGGCGATAGACGTTACCCCGTCGTGATTATCCTGAATGATAATAAAATGAGCATCGCAAAACCTATCGGGGCTATCAGTAAATTTCTTTCTCAGGCCATGGCCGGAGATTTTTATCAAAAAATTAAAAAAACAACTGAACAGATTTTACAATATCTTCCCGAAAGTGCCACGTATATGGCGAAGAAATTTGAAGAGAGTTTTAAGCTGATTACGCCGGGAATTTTGTTTGAAGAGTTAGGCATCGATTATATCGGTCCGATTGACGGGCATGACTTAGAAAGCCTTATTCGTGCGATGCAATCGGCTCGTAGCCTTAAAAAACCCGTTATTATTCATGCACAGACCCTTAAGGGAAAAGGGTATGAAATGGCGGAAGGGTATTATGAAAAATGGCACGGCGTGGGACCGTTTGACGTCGCAAGCGGCGAAGCGATTAAACAAGGTGTAAGTAAAAATGCCACGACGATGTATTCGGAAGCATTGATGGCTCTGGCAAAAGAGCATGACAATGTCGTCGGCGTTACTGCCGCCATGCCGAGCGGAACGGGTTTGTCTCCGTTAATTCAAGCGTATCCCAATCGTTTTTGGGATGTTGCGATCGCCGAACAACATGCCGTAACATCGATGTGTTCCATGGCAAAAGAGGGTTTTAAACCTTTTGTAAGCATTTACTCAACTTTTTTACAACGGGCATACGATCAAGTGATTCATGATGCCTGTATTTTGAATTTGAACGTTGTTTTTGCGATTGATAGAGCCGGCATTGTCGGTGAAGACGGTGAAACACATCAAGGAGCTTTTGATATTTCGTATTTAAGCGCAATTCCGAATATGACGCTGATGGCACCGCGTGATGAAGCGAGTATGCATGAAGCACTACGCTATGCGTATACGCATGAAGGTCCTCTTGCTATTCGCTATCCAAGAGGTTCTTTCGGTGACTGTAGTGCTTTTGCCTCTTTAGCGTTTGAATATGCAAAAGCACAAACGCTGAAAGAAGGAGAAGACTCGATTCTTTTGGTCGGGTATGGAAACGGTGTAGGAAAAGCGGTTGAGGTTGCACATCTTTTGGAAGCAAAAGGCATTCAGGTCGGCCTTGTTGACTTGCGCTTTGCCAAACCTTTAGACGAAACGACGTTATTGTCACTTTCAAAGCATTACGAAACATGGTACGTGATAAGCGATAGTGCTAAAATAGGCGGTATCGGTACGTTGCTTTTATCGTTTAAAGAAAAACACGATTTATCCGCGAAAATCCATACTTTTGAGTACGAGGATGCTTTTATTACACATGGGGAGACGCATCTTGTTGAAGATCGGCTCGGTATTTCGGCACCTCAAATCGCTCAGAAAATTGCACTATTGTATAATAATAAATAAAAAATATTAATTAGAAATTTTTCATCTAATTTGAACGATCGTATGGCATGATATAGAAAATTTTTAAAGAGGAGGGGAATGAGATGAACGACTTTATTCAGCTACTCAAAAGCAAAGAGCTTAAAGCAACGCCCCAACGCATTTCTGTTTTAAAAGAACTGGATAAAAAAACGCATCCGACCATCGACGATTTATACGATTCCCTTAAAAAAGAAAATCCTTCTATGTCGCTTGCGACGGTTTATAAAAACCTTGCGATGTTAAAAGAAAAAGGTGTGGTTATCGAGGTGAACGTTGCCGACGGCAAAATGCGTTACGATATTTATTCAAAACCTCATATTCACGTGGTTTGTTCGTCTTGCGGCGCAATCGAGGATAGCGATTACGATCAAAATTTATTCGACTATCAAGCGGCATTAGAAGAAAAGCAAAAGATTCATATTGTACGCATGGACGTTATTGCTTCCGTTTCGCATTGTCGATTTTGTCAATAAGGAATTTTGAGAGAGTCAGAGAATGAAAGAGAGCTAATGCTCTCTTTCTAAAGATTAAAGCTTATCGGAATTGTGTGCAAGATAGTCTGCAACGCCTTCAGTGGTCGCTTTCATTCCTTTATCGCCTTTTTGCCAACCGGCAGGGCATACTTCACCGTACTCATTCGTAAAGAGCATCGTATCGATCATTCTTAACATTTCGTCGATATTTCTACCGAGCGGTAAATCGTTAATCACGGCATGTCTTACGGTGCCGTCTTTGTCGATCAAAAATGATCCGCGTAGTGCAACGCCTTCTTGAAATAGCACGTCGTAGTCGCGGGAAATTTGTTTGGTAATATCCGCAACAAGCGGGAATTTAACTTGTCCGATTCCACCGTGGTCAACCGGCGTATTTTTCCATGCAAAATGTGAGAATTGAGAATCGATCGATACGCCGATAACATTAATACCGCGGCTCGTAAACTCTCCTAAACGCTTATCGAAAGCGATAATTTCGGAAGGGCATACGAACGTAAAATCCAAAGGATAAAAGAAGAGTACGGTTCCTTTAGAGCCGAAATTTTGATAGAGGTTGAAATTATCCACAATTTGATTGTCGCCTAAAACGGCCGTTGCCGTAAAATCCGGAGCTTTATTGGTAACTAACATGTAGATCCTTTAAATAAGAATTTTTATTGATACAGAAATTATATAGTTAAATACAAAAAACCGTTTTTAACAAATAAGACTAATTAGCTCTTATAAGCTTTTCCCCAACTTTTAAGTTCGAAATTCACCGAGTTTTTGATTGAGATTTTCCGTCATTTTACTCAAATGATCTGCCGCAGAAGCAATCTCCTCGACGCTACGGCTATTTTCGGTTGAAATTTTATTAATTTGAGCTATTTTAGCAATAATAATTTCGATTTCATTACCTGTTTTGAGGTAATCGTCAACGGTATTTTCGGTAATTTGCGTTACGGCGTCAATCAATTGGAAGCTTTCTTGTAGGCTTGATTCTACTTTATGGGCACGATTGGCGAGGTCTTCGACTTTGTGAGAGTTTTGGCTCATCTGATCGCTGGAGTTGACGATGGCTTGGACGATAACGTTAATGGTCGCGTTAATTTCAAAAAGACTTTTTTGTGTTCGCTCGGCTAGTTTTCGTACTTCATCGGCAACGACCGCGAAGCCTCGTCCGTGTTCGCCCGCGCGTGCGGCTTCTATTGCGGCATTGAGAGCCAAAAGATTTGTCTGGTCGGCGATATCGCTGATAACCGTTAAGACGCTTTTCACTTGCTCCGCATCGGCACTTAATTGGCTGAGTTTTTGCGCAAGTTCGATTTCGGTCGTAGAGCTTTGTTGAATTTCTTTGGTTAGTTCGATAACGGCTTGACTGGCAGATCGGAGGGATTGGTTGGCTTTTGTCATATCTTCTTTGCTATTTTTGGCATAAGACATCGATTGCGTCATATTGTTTTTGACTTGCTCTGCTTGCGTCGTCGTCTGTAAAACAATGTCGGTTGATTGCTCGACTAATTTTTCGACATGTAACGAAGTTGTCGAGAGTTCGTAGGAGATGGAAGAGTTTTCGCTTGACATAGATTTGGCATTACAAATCAGATCATGAACTTTATCGATAAATCGATTGATCTGTTCGCTTGCCTGTGCGATCTCGTCCGTTCCTTTGACTTCCAATTTACGCGTCAAATCTCCGTTACCGCTTGAAAGTTCCTTTGCTTTCACAATTAAATGATGAAGCGGTTTTGCGATAATGCGGTTGATAATTTGCCAAATAATTATTAACATAACGATTGTCATGATAAGCGATGCGATAATGAGGTTATTGAGCAGTTTTTGGTTGGCGACTTGAAAATCGGCTTCGTTTGCTTCTGCGACTAAAATCCAATTCCATTTGTCAAACGGTTTAAAGCTGACGATTTTTTCCGCACCGTCTTGCGTAATATGAAATAAGCCCTGTTTTTGCGTCAGAATTTTTTTATCCAATTCAGATGTGACTTTTTTCGTATCGTATTGGGGATGAATGTCGTAAGATTCGCCTTTGGTATTGATCGCGTAAAAATAACCCGATTCGCCGATTTTCATTTGGCTAATCTGCTTTTTAAGGTTTTTTAATCCGTCGGTGAAGTTATAACCGATAAAAAGAATGCCTAAAACTTGGTCGTCTTCGATGATGGGCGCATAAACGGTAATGTAGTCTTTACCGAAGAGGCGAGCATTGCCGATATAGTTTTGTTTATTCATAATCGGAGTATAAGCGGGGCTGTTTTTCCCTAAAAAAGTACCCATTGCGCGGGAACCGTCTTCTTTTTTCAAAGAAGTTGAGATACGGACAAAATCATCGCCGCTTTTGACGAAAACGGTTGCAACGGCATCCGTTAAACTCGTGAAAGCGTCGACGGAAGCAAAATTGTTATTGAGCGTAAAATCACCGGCGGTGATGCGCGGAGTTTTAACGCCGTTTACGTTGACGGTGTCGTTAGGATGGAGTGCAAAGCTACCGAATCGGGATTCAAAGATTCTATAGAGTTTCAAGGCCGTATCTTCCAATGCACTGTTGTAGACTTGTACGGTTCTTTCAAGTTCGGTGATACTCATCGTGATTTTTTGTTCGGTCTCTTGTTTGATATACGTACCTAAATAAAAGTTGATATATACGATAAATGCGAAAATAGAAATTGAAACGATTAGGACTTGTAAAATCGTCACTTTTTTAGCTAATGAATTCATCTGGAACCTCGCATTAAAATTATGTTGGAATAATAGTATGAAAAAAAACCTTTCGATAAGTTAAACGACACGCAAAAAGATAAATTATTATTTACCTTTTTAGAAAAAAGAACCTTATGATTCTTAACATGTAAAGAAATGCAACACTTGTTTACGGCAAGCATACAAAATAAAAAATGAAGTCGTTAAGCTATTTTCATGCTACGAAATTAATGTAAGATTTCTCTGAGACAATAGTGTCGGGCAAGATATCTTGGTTGCTACGGAGAGAAAAGGTTCCGGTTGAAGCCGGTTAAATTAAGCCATTTGTGCGTTTAAAACGAGCATTTGGATTTAATATCAATTTTAATTTAGTTTCGATATAGTTTTTTGTGAGTAAACCCATCGAGTAAAGGAGAAATAATGGCAGTAAAGATTAGTGATATTTGTATCGCATGCGGTGCGTGTATTGATGAGTGTCCTGTAAGTGCAATCGTTGACGATAGCGATAACCCGACAGGTGCCGATATTTATTATGTTTATGCAGATAAATGCGTTGAATGCGTAGGTCATCATGATGCGCCCGCTTGTGCGGAAGCCTGTCCAACGGAAGGTTGTATTGTATGGGATGCGCCATATCCCGGTCAACCTAGCCGTGACGAAATCGGTGCCGAGATGAGAAAAGGCACGACGCCTTGTGCTGAATAAGCTCATATGCAAAGAGGGACTTCCCTCTTTGTTTTGATCAAAAATAAAATTTAATTGATATTAAAAAAAAATTCTGCTATACTCCCACGTTCTAATTCCCTGTAAAGTTTATAAAATTTAATGATCTATTTAGGAGAAAATTGTGGAAAACACACTATCCATTATTAAGCCGGATGCCGTAGCTAAAAACGTTATCGGTAAAATTGTTGACAGATTTGAATCAAACGGATTAAAAATTGCTGCAATGAAGAAAGTACAACTAAGCCAAGCCGATGCCGAAGCTTTTTACGCCGTTCATGCCAGTAGACCGTTTTTCGGTGATCTTGTTAAGTTTATGATTAGCGGTCCGGTAGTTGTTATGGTGCTAGAAGGCGAAAACGCGGTGGCAAAAAACCGTGAGCTTATGGGTGCAACAAACCCTAAAGAAGCTGCAAAAGGAACGATTCGTGCCGATTTTGCTGAGAGTATCGATGCCAATGCGGTTCACGGAAGCGACAGTTTGGAAAATGCAAAAATCGAAATTGATTTCTTTTTTGCACGAAGAGAGATTCTCTAATCCTTATGGTCGTCGAATTCAAAAAGATTCCCGTAAGCGGAATTCATTTTGAAACACGTACGGGAGACGTACATTTTTGCGGCGAAGCCGTCAAAGTAGACAAGACTCTCGTCAAATGTAACGGAAAACTTTCAGGCACGCTTCAACACGCTTGCGATCGTTGTGCCGAAACGTTTTGTTTGCCGATTGAAGAGACGGTTGAAGTCTTTGCCAGCGAGGGTTTGTATACCGACAAAGAAGGTGAAGAACTTCTAAACGTAATAGAATTTTTTGAAGGTTCTATCGATTTTGACATGATGATGCAAAGTGAGATTGAAGCATTTAAAAGCGATTACCACTATTGTGGACAATGTGAATTATTAAAAGGAGAATAAAATGGCAGTACCAAAGAGACGCGTGAGCAAAACCAGAGCCGCAAAAAGAAGAACACATTATAAAGTAACTCTTCCTATGCCGGTTAAAGACAATGACGGCACATGGAAAATGCCTCATAGAATTAACAAAACAACAGGCGAATATAAAAACTAAATGCTAACAATAGCAATTGATGCCATGGGTGGGGACTTCGGTCCCGCACCTATTGTTGAAGGAACGCTCCAAGCGCTAAGAGAGCGTCAGTTTAAGGCTTTATTGGTTGGAAATACGACCCTTCTAAAGCCGCTTATCCCCGAATCTTTTTTTGATCGAATCTGCTTTATCGAAGCAAACGACGTTTTAGACATGCATGAGGCGGCTACCAATGCTTTAAAACGTAAAGAAACCTCAATTTACAAAGCCGTCGATTTAGTACGCGACCGACAAGCCGATGCCATCGTATCGATGGGGCACAGCGGTGCAACAATGAGCTTGGCGACGCTTCGCATCGGAAGGCTCAAAGGCGTACTTCGTCCCGCTATTGCGACCATGATGCCGACGGCAATATCCGGAAAGCTTAGTTTGGTTTTGGATGTCGGTGCCAACGTGGATTGTAAAGCGGAGCATTTGGTACAGTTTGCCGTTATGGGAGAAACGTACGTTAAGGACGTTTTGAAAATTGCTAAGCCGAAAGTAGGACTTTTGTCTAACGGTGAAGAAGAAAGCAAAGGTAACGAAACAACCAAAGAAGCATTTCTTAGTTTAAAAAAATTGGAAAGCTTTGTCGGAAACGTTGAGGGTAACAATATTTTTGACGGCTCCGTCGACGTGATCGTATGCGACGGGTTTGTCGGTAATATTTTACTCAAAACCAGCGAAGGTGTTGCCGATTCGATTACTAAGATTATCAAACAAAACGTGAGGCGATCCCCTCTTGCAATTGCGGGTGCCGTATTAATGCGCAAAGTATTTACGGTCTTAAAAAAGCAAGTCGATTATGCGGAATACGGCGGAGCGCCGTTAATCGGTATTAACGGGTGTGCTATTATCGGACACGGAAAAAGTAACGCTAAAGCCGTGAAAAACGCGATTTTTCAAGCTATCAACTTTTCCAATTCCAATATTAATACCGATATCGAAACCAAGCTAGAGCGTTTAGCTCACGCACAATAAAGGAGAGTCGTGTACGCATCGTTAAAATCGATCGGAGCTTATGTCCCTTCACGCATTTTAAGTAATGCCGACCTTGAAAAAATGGTCGATACCAGCGACGAATGGATTGAAAAACGTACCGGAATCAAGCAAAGGCGTATTGCAAGCGCGCAAGAAGCGACCAGCGATTTAGGCGTAAAAGCTGCCGAAAAAGCCATTGAGCGAGCCGGTATCGCGAAAGAAGAGATCGATTTGATTATCTGTGCGACACTCTCTCCCGATCATCTTTGTATGCCTTCAACAGCATGTATTATTGCCGCAAAATTAGGGATTACGAATGTTATGGCCTACGACATAAGTGCGGCCTGCAGCGGATTTGTCTACATGCTCTCTATGGCAAAGGCTTATATCGAATCGGGTATGAAGAAAAATATTCTACTTGTCGGTGCAGAAAAGATTAGTAGCGTGGTGGATTATACCGACAGAGGAACGTGTATTTTATTCGGAGACGGAGCGGGTGCGGCTATTATCGGAGCAACCGACGATAAAAATGAAGCAATCGTAGATGTACATGCGTCGGCGGACGGAAATTATGCCGATTACCTTATTACTCCCGGTTGCGGATCCAAATATCCGTGTTCTCAAGAGACTTTAGACGAACGTCTCAATTTTATTAAAATGAAGGGTAACGACGTTTATAAAGTTGCCGTAAAAACATTAACCAACGATGTCGTCGATATCTTACAAAGTAACGGTCTTGAAGCGTCGCAAGTCGATCATTTTATTCCTCATCAAGCCAATTTCCGCATCATTGATGCAGTGCGGGAAAAACTCAATTTTCCGATCGAAAAAACCGTCTTAACGGTTGAAAAATACGGCAATACCTCCGCAGCGTCTATTCCGATGGCGATCAACGATGCTTATGAAGCGGGGCGTATTCATAAAGGTGATTTGATGCTTCTTGATACGTTCGGAGGCGGTTTTACGTGGGCGAGTGCTCTCGTACGATTTGGCGGAAATTAAGGAATAACCTTTACATGTAAGCTTTTCGGCATTACATGTAAAGTATAACGTGCATCAAAGAATTTTATGAAGCGTCGTAGCTTTACGCATCCATGCTTCTAACTCATCCCATTGTTCCGCTTGGATCATCTGTTTTGATTTTTCCAACTCTTCTTCAAAGATTTCAATCGAACGCAAAACATTTTCTTTATTTTGCTTAAAAATATTCGACCACATTTGAGGCGAACTCTTTGCGACGCGACTCATATCTTTGAAACCGCCGGCCGCTAAAGACAAGATGCTTTTGGGGTCTTCTTGCCCCATAACCGTGTTGGCCAAAGCATAGCTAATCACATGCGGTAAGTGGGAGATAAATGAAGCATGCGCATCGTGTGCGCTTGGATCCATAAAAACGATTTTCATACCGATATGTGAAAAGATTTGAATCGCTCTGTTTTTGTGTTGTTCGCTATTGTGATACGTGTCGCACAATACAACGATCTTATCGTGATAGAGTTCGGCAACGGCAGCACTCGGACCGAATTTTTCCGTACCTGTCATCGGGTGTGCCGCAATAAAATTTTGGCGAATGGACTCGGGAACGGAGTCGACGATTTGGGCTTTCGTACTTCCCAAATCAATAATCGTCGTTTCGGGAGAAACGTCTTGCATCTCCTGCATCGCTTTGATAATACCTCCGACGGGTATGGCTAGAAAGATGACGTCGCATTGTTTGATTTCCGAGAACGAGACGATTTCTTCCACAAGACCTAATTTTAAAGCTTCTTCGCAGTGGCTGAGATTATGATCGAAACCGACGATTTTAGAGACAAATTTTGTATGTTTGAGGGCAATACCGAGCGATCCTCCCATAAGCCCAAGTCCGACAATTCCGACGACCATTTTTTCTCCTTTATTCACTGTCACCAAGTGCCTTTTTAAGGTTTAATAGGCACTTAATTCTAGAGATGGTATTATATTTGAAAATATCTAAAAATTATATTCTAGGGCGAATCAGTATGAAAAAAATAACTGCGTTGTCTCTTGTCGTCGCCACTTCGTTGTGTGCGGCTCAACTCAAAAGCCTTCAATTTGACGGTTTGATCCATCTCTCTCCTGAGACGGCTTCGGAAATGATCGATATGAGAGCCGGCGACTCCGTCGATATGGAAAAGATCGATAAAGCGATCAAAACACTCTATAAACAAAACTACTTTGAGGATGTTTGGGTTGAAGAAGTCAGTGAAGGTGCGCTTCTCTTTCACGTGAAAGAAAAACCGGTTATCGCCAAAGTCGATTTTTTAGGTATTAGCGATAGTGATAAAGACGAAATCGCCAAACTTGCAGGTATTAAAAAAGGCGAAGTGTACGATGCGGAACGCGCAGAAGGCTCTAAGCTCAAAATCATTAAATTTTATGAGGACAAGGGCTATTTTGACACGGTCGTAGAGATCAAAACGTCGCCGATGAGTGAAAAATTGTCAATTTCACTCGACTTTGCCATTAACAGAGGTGAAAATATCGTCATTAAAAAAGTCACTTTATGCGGTTCAAAAGCCCTTGATTATGACGACGTTGAGCCGAATATTGCCAATAAAGAGGCAGAATGGCTTCCGTGGATGTGGGGCTTTAACGACGGGAAATTGCGTACGGGCGATTTGGAGCATGATTCGGCTCGTATCAAAGATACGTATATGCAAAAAGGCTATTTGGATTGTGAAGTCAGCCAGCCGTTCCTTCGAACGTATATGGACAGCTATACCGCCGATTTAGCATACAGTATTAACGAAGGCGAACAGTACAACGTCGGTACGATCAATATCGATATTCCGGATGGCTTTATCGACGTCAATGCGGTTATCGAAGAGATGTTCCTTCAAAACGGTAAAGTCTTTAACGTTGCCAAATTACGTAAAGATATGACGTTGATTGAAACAAAAGTTGCCGATCTGGGATATGCTTTTGTTAAAGTCTCTCCCGATGTTAAAAACGATAAAACAAACCATATTGCTAATATCGTCTATCGTGTCGTTCCCGGAGAAAAAGTTTATATTAATAGCGTGCGTATTGCAGGAAATAGTCGTACGATCGATCGCGTTGTTCGACGTGAAGTTTATTTGGCGAACGGCGATCTTTACAGTCGTACGGACGTAGACGATACGAAAAAAGCGTTAAAACGAACCGGTTACTTCGAAGACGTCGAGATTAAAGAAGAGCGTTTGAGCAAAAATAGCGTTGACTTAGTGATTAATGTCAAAGAGGCTTCGACGGGTGCTATTAGCGGCGGTATCGGTTACGGTTCTTCAGACGGATTGCTTTTGAGTGCTAGTCTCTCCGACGGTAATATTTTTGGATCAGGCTTGCGTGCCGGTATCGACGTCGAAAGAAGCGATAGCGAACTTAACGGAGCAATTTCTCTCGCCAATCCAAGACTTTTTGATACCGTTTACAGCTTAAGCGGTAAAATTTATGCCGCCGATAACGACTATGACTATTACGATGAGAAAAAATACGGATTCAATATTGTTTTAGGGCGTAAAATTGCGCGTAACTGGGGCGTATCTCTTGGTTATATTTTACAACAAAGTCAATTGGATATTTCCGAATCGTATACGGAACTTTATGCTGAAAAAGGGAAGTTATGGACGGATGAAACTGTCTATAAAAGCTCTGTTGTTCCTGGCATCTCGTTTAATAATACCGATGACTATTACCTTCCACGCAGCGGTATGACGGCAAGCAGTACGTTAGAAATTGCAGGTCTCGGCGGAGATGAAAAGTTTATGAGCAGCGTGAACAAGTTCGCCATTTATTACGGACTACAAGACTTAATCGACTATGATTTGATTTTACGCTACAAAGCGCAATTTAAATACCTTGCAATTAACGATTCGGACGAAAAATACTCTTTCGGCGAAAAATTTTACATGGGCGGCGTACGTACCATTCGCGGTTATGAATCTAATTCTATTTCACCGAGACTCGGCAGCAGTGAGTATTTAGTAGGCGGTAACACGATGTTTGTTAACTCGGTTGAAATGAGTATCCCGTTGATCGAACGTCTTAAAATGCGCGGTGCTTTCTTCTTAGATTACGGTATGATCGGTGAAGATAATTTGGATATTAAAAGAGCCGGTACCGGTTTTGCTTTAGAATGGATTTCGCCTCTTGGTCCTATTAACTTGATTTTTGCAGAACCGTTAATGAAAGAATCGGGTGATCAAACTGCAACGTTTGAATTTACGATCGGACAAAAATTCTAAACTATCGTTATAATATGTAAGAGGGTTTCACAAACCCTCTTTATCTTCTTTTGATTCTTCCACTTTTTACAAAGATTTAATAATTATCGCAAACGATGCAGGTTTAAGAAGTTGTTTGATTTGTTCTTTTGCTAAGAAAAGTTTACTTTGGCTTTGAATCGTGAGTGTATGGTTTTGATAGCTTAATACAACGGGGCTTTGCCGTAAATCGCTATTGATGGCTTTGGAAAGAGCCAGTAAAAAGCTCAGCCATTGTACGGTTTGTATGTCTGGGAGCAAAGCTTTATAAATGAGCATATCTTCCACACTCGGTAATTTATTGACATGATACTTCACTAACATCGCAATCAGCATTTTTTGTTCGTGAGAGAAGCCGTAATTGAGGTTATTTAAGATGAAGTAGAAACTGTGTAGTTGATTTTGGTAAAAGCCGAGCTTTGTTCCGATCGTATGAAGTTCGGCAGCAACACCCAGTTCTTGTTTGTAGTCCGAAGAAATACCGTGAATCGGTAAGAGTACGTCGAAAAGAGCTAACGCCGTTTGTTTAATAAAAAGATTTTCTTTTTCGGTCATACTAAAACGGTCTTTAAGGCTTCGAAGGCTCAGTTTAAATTCCGGATGAAACTTGTGGTGGCAAGAGCGTAAAAGATCACACAAGTAAGCTCCTTCTCGTATGCCGGCACCGCTGGTAACGATATGCGAAATTCCCAATTTTTGATAAATGGATTGGAAAATGATACACCCCTCTCGCATCGTATCGAGACGGTCTTTGCGAATTCCTAAATCTTTTAATCCTAAAACGTCCGAATTAACGATGGCATCGATAAATTCGGCATATTCTTCTACGTCGTATTCAAACCCGTGAACGGTTTTAAGAGGATAATTCATACGCTCCATAATGATTTTGGAAAGTGAACGTAAAGTACCGCCGATACCGATCATTGCGTGGGCGCTAAAACGTTGCGGAATTTTTTCTATCTCTTGATGAAGGAAAGCGCGAACATTTTGAAGCGGTATTTTTTTATCGAAAAATAGTTCCTTAAGGCGAACGGTACCGATATTAAGCGAGATAGTCTCCACAATCGTTCCGTTTTCGATTTTGGCAAGTTCCGTCGAGCCTCCTCCAATATCAATCGTTACGGCGTCTTGTAGCTCTTTAAGGTAATTCAGGGCACCTACGGCACCGTAATACGCCTCTTTAGGCCCTTCAATAATTTTGATTTGAAGATTGAGCTCGGAGTGAATCTTGCGAATAAAAGCAGAAGCATTGGGCGCGTCGCGAAGGGCAGAAGTTGCAAGGCAAAGTGTTTTTGTGCATTTAAAGCTCTTAATAATATGTCCGAACTCCTCCAACGCGATATAGGCACGTTTTAACGCGGGTTCTTGCAAAACGCCGTTAAAATTATAGGCACCTTCTCCGATTCTAACGCGACTTTTGGTTTCATGAATCAAATGAAAAGCAAAACGGCTGCTCTTCTCAAAAATAGCCATTCGAGCGGAGTTAGATCCGATATCAATAATGGCCGTTCGCTTAGACATTAATTGTCGCTATTGAGTTGTTCGTATTTGAGTTTAAGCTCTTCGACGCTCTCGATATTATCAGGATCGGGGATGATACACTCTACGGGACATACGGAGATACATGCCGGTTCGTCATAGTGACCTACACACTCGGTACAGACATCTGGATCGATAATATAAATCGGATCAGATTCTTCAATCGCTCCGTTTGGACATTCGTCGCGACACGCGTCACAGGCGATACACTCTTCGGTAATCATTAGAGACATTGGCTTTCCTTACGACTAAAGTCAATTTTGTTGACGAGTTTATACACTAAAAATACTTTAACGAAATTTAAAGAGCGTGTTTTCGCAAAGGAAGCAGAAGCGTCGCAATCGTACCTTGAGCATCGTCACGATTTTTGAGTGAAATACGAGCACCGATAGCATCGGCGGCATTCTTGGCAAGAAAGAGTCCTAATCCGGCACCCGTTTGGTTACCGTAGCGTTTAAAAGGTGCAAAAAGGTCTTTACTTTCGTCGATACCGATACCCTCGTCAATGACGTGAACAAAAAATCCGTCTTTATTCAGATAAGATCGAATCATGATTTTCCCGCCTTTGGGAGTAAATTTAACGGCATTTTGGACGAAATTTTGCAAGATATGCATTAAAAGAGTCGGTTGAGTCAAGATTTTGTATTGCTCGGGTGAAATCTCTTCGACGATCTCTTTCTCTTCCATTTTCGCTAAAATCGTGTAGTTGGTGATTTGTTCTTTTAAAAAACTTATCAAATCGATTTCGACGGGTTTTTCAAATTGAGCTCCCTCTTGGCGTCCGATCTCTAGAATATTACTGATCATTTTATTCATATCGTTGATGGTTTGGTTATTGCTTTTAAGCGTTTCGACGTATTTTTCATTTTCTCTGGGTTTTAAAAGCGTCACTTCGTTTTTGGTTTTCATAACGGCAAGGGGTGTTTTCAGCTCATGTGCCGCACCGATAAAAAGCTCTTTTTGAGAGTTCACGAAAATCTGAATACGCTCAACGAGTTTATTGATACTATTGCCTAAGGGTAAAAATTCGTTAGGAAGTTTTTGCGTGTTGATCTTTTGCAAAAAATTTTCGTTCATACTGGCAAGTTTGCTGGTTAAAGAGCGTATCGGTAACACTAACATGCGTGAAAGAAAAAGTGCGTAAAAAAGGATGAGAAAGATCGCCGTTAGGTTGATAATTAAGATGTTTTTTAAAATTTTATCGAGTAAAACATAGGTGTTGGAGATGTTTTTGGTAATCGAAATGAAATGGTGTTGGCGTTTTTCCAGCGGATAAAAAATCGTTAAGAAGTTTTCTCCGTTTTGTTCGCTCTGCTCAAACGTCGGAACATCGGGTTGATTGACGCGTATTGCGATGGTCACTTGGACATCGGAGGGACGATTGATGGAGCTAAGAGATGGATCGAAAATATTAATTCCCATACGCTCGATCGAGCTGACGCGCGAGGTGGCAATAATATGAGCCTGCTTTGTTAATTCTTGAATAATGTCTTCAAAAATGGAAATTTTGATGTAGTTGTAGAGAATAACGGAAAAAATTACAATCAGTGTCGCCGAAGCGGACACCAATTGTAAAATAAAACTATCTCTTATACTTTTTTGGGAAAGCAAAATCGGTAACCTCTTCGTCTAACGGTTTCAATCGTGGAAATTTCCAACGGTTTGTCCATTTTTTGGCGAATTTGGTTAATAGCAACTTCGATGACGTTCGGCGTAACGAGTTCGGGTTCTTCCCAAATCGCATCTAAAAGTTGTTCTTTGGAGACGATTTGATCGCTGTGGCGCGCAAGATGCGTTAGCACTTCGAACGGTTTACCTTTAAGTTCAATTTCTTGACCTTTATAGGTAATTTTTTCTTCATCCGGATCAATCGTCAAATCGTCGATTTTAATCACGTTCGTACCGCCAAAACGCAAACGCGCTTCGATGCGTGCGACTAAAATATCGAAATCGAACGGTTTACGGATATAGTCGTCCGCTCCGGCTTTGAGTGCTTTGATTTCGCTCTCTTTGTCGTCTTTGGCAGAGATAATCACTGCCGCGGTGCGAGGCGATTTTTGTTTAATGAGGTTGATGAGATCGACACCGTCGCCATCAGGAAGCATCCAGTCCGTGAGTACAAGGTCGTAATTTCGAATACCGATGTAGTATTCGGCGTCTTTATAATTTTCGGAACTATCGGTTTGGTAGCCGAATTCTTGCAAACCTTCGGCAATGGTTTTATTGAGGGTTACTTCATCTTCTACGATTAAAATTCGCATTATAAAATCCTTAGTTGCTAAAATTTAAACGGGATTATACCACAACTTTAGCTAGATTTAAAGTTTTTTTAATGAGAATTTAATTTTTATTACGTTTGATTTTCTGCGTAAGCCCTACGACGGCATTTGCTAAGATCGTAGGTTTTAAAAGGGTGAGTTTTACTTTCTCGATCGGCGGATATTTTTCCAACAATTTTTGCAATAAATCTTCAAGAGCTTCTTCAATCAAAGCGTAGCGTTCACGTTGCATCGTTTGCTCTAAAAAAGTTGCGATCTCGGCATAATCGATAAAAGAGCCCGTTTGATAAGTGTAATCGATGGCGACATGTAAGACGACTGGTTGAGGCGTTACACGTTCCGTATCCAAAATACCGATAATGGTTTCAAACCGAAGCTCTTTGATGAGAATACGCATTAAACGACTTTCGATTCTTTACCTTGAAAAAGTCGCACGATATTAGGAATATGTTTGTATACGATGATAAACGCGATCATGTAAAGAGGTGCATGCGAATGAATGCCGTGCATATCGGGCGTTATCAAATAGGACGCAACGATCAGCGTTAAAAGTGCCGATAACGATGAGATCGAAGAAATTTTAAGTCCTTTGCCGACGATAAACCAAACGATGAATGCAATGAGCGTCTCGAGGGGAAGCATCACGAAGAGTACGCCAGCACCCGTTGCGACGCCTTTGCCTCCCTCGAATTTAAGGTAAGGGCTGTAACAATGTCCGATAACCGCAAAAACCGCAATCGCCCAAAGCGTTTCGCTCTCGAGCCCTATCATTTTTGCAATTAAAAGAACGACGATGCCTTTCAATGCATCGCATACGACGGTTAAAATGGCTAGTTTTTTCGCCAATGAGGGATTGCTCTCTTTTAAAACGCGAAGAACGTTTGTCGCGCCGATACTGCCGCTTCCGCTCTCTCGAATATCTTTTCCCGTAAGGCTTTTTGCCAGCAGCAACCCAAAAGGTATACCGCCGATCAGATACGCTAAAATATAAAATTGAACGTTGATATTAAACAAAAACTCCACGAATGCTGTCCTTGCATTTAAGATGATGAGGGCAGTATAGCAATTATTTTGTTATTATTCCTTTAACGCTATAATGCGGTTTTTCGAGATAGTCAAAGGATGGGAGCATGGATCATCAAGCGTTAAAAGCAGCGATTTTAGAACTCAAAAAAACCTTACATGTCAGTATCGTTGCCCATTTTTATCAAAAAGACGAAGTTTTTGAATTAGCCGATTTTACGGGAGATTCGTTGCAACTTGCCCAATGGGCCGCCCATGACGCCAATCCGAATTTACTGTTCTGCGGCGTGGGATTTATGGGGCAAAGCGTCAAAATTTTAGCCCCTACCAAACGCGTTATGATGCCTAAAATCGCCTGTTGCGCTATGGCACGCATGATTGACGTAGCGTATTACGAGCAAAACGTTCACATCATGGAAGAAGCGGGTATCGCCAAAGAAGACATCTTGCCCGTGACGTACATTAACTCTTCGGCGGAAGTGAAAGCGGCCGTCGGGAAAATGGGCGGATTGGTATGTACCAGCTCCAATGCAAAAAAAATTATCGTCAAAGCGCGTGAAAGCGGCAAAAAAATCCTTTTCGTGCCCGATCGTTGCTTGGGTCAAAATATTGCCAAAGAGATGGGATTGCGTTCCTGCGTTATCGGAGACGGGACGGACGTAAAGGCGGCGGATATTATCTGTTACAACGGGTTTTGTTCGGTACACCAGCTTTTTGACGTTGAGGATATTGCTTTTTACCGTGCGAAGTATCCGGGTATTTTAATCGTCACGCATCCCGAATGCAAACCCGAAGTATGCGACCGATCCGACTTTGTGGGCTCGACTAGCCAAATTATCGATTTTGTCACCAAGCTTCCCAAAGAGCAAAAAGTGGCGATAGGCACCGAATACAATATGATTAAACGTTTACGCCACGACAATACGTACGTCCTCTCATCTTCTAAGCCCGAGTGTCCGACCATGAACGAAACGACGCTTGAGGACGTGTATCGCACGCTTATCAGCATTCAAGAGAGGCGATTCGAGAATGAAATATCGATTTCGGAAGAGACGCGTTTTTGGGCGCACAAAGCACTGCACAGGATGTTTGAACTATGATTAAAACGTTTGTCAAAAAGGCATTGGAAGAAGACGTCGGCAGAGGCGATTTATTTGCGTTGGTCGGAAAAGAGAGTTTTGCCACCGCTGCAATCGTTTGTAAAGACGAAGGCGTTTTTGCCGGTAAACCGTACGTCAAAGCATTGTGTAAAATGAACAAGCTTGATATTACGTTTTATTTTGAAGACGGCGATACGCTTCACAAAGGCGATTTGGTCGCTCTTATCGAGGGGAAGTCAACCCATATTTTACGGTGTGAACGCGTGATTTTGAATCTCATGCAACATGCCAGCGGCATCGCGAGCAACGTTGCTTCGTATAAAAAAGCGTTGGAAGGGTATACACTTAAACTTTTAGATACGCGAAAAACGAGACCCCATTTACGTATTTTCGAAAAATACGCCATTCGTTGCGGCGGCGGCAACAACCACCGTATGGGACTTGACGATTGTTTGATGCTCAAAGACACGCATCTGCAAACCATCGACGATTTAAAACGATTTATCGAAGAAGCACGGGAAAAACTTCCCTTTACATGTAAGATCGAAATCGAATGCGAAACGGTCGATTTTGCAAAGTTTGCGATGCAATGCGGCGCCGATATCGTTATGTGCGACAACATGTCTCACGATACGATTCGCGAAGTGGTTGCATACAAAAAACAGTTTTTTCCGCATGTTCTTTTAGAGGCAAGCGGCAATATCACGAAAGAAAATATCGTTTTATATGCGCAAACGGGCGTTGACGCGATTAGCAGCGGCAGTTTGATTCATCATGCGACATGGCTTGATTTTTCGATGAAGATTACGCACAAAACCGTGATCTAAATACCTAAAAGGATAATGCGTGGCGGATGACCAAGAAAAGACCGAAGAAGCCACGTCCAAAAAAATAGAAGATGCGCGCAAAGACGGAAACGTTCCCAAAAGTATGGATACGTCGGCGTTCATTACGCTGATCGTTGCGTTGGGCGCATTTTTGGCGATGTTATCGTGGATCGAATCGCGAACGGTTTATCTGTATTATTACTATCACTCACTCATCGGCGTCGAGATTACCAAAGAGGTTGTTTTACAAATGTCTCTCATATCGTGTCGTGAAGTGATTTTTATGGTGATTCCCTTAGCGGTTGCCGTCGCAATAGCGGGTATTTTGGCAAACGTGCTTCAAACGGGCTTTATTTTTACCACAAAACCGCTGATGCCCGATCTCAGCAAATTAGATCCGATGAAAGGGCTTAAAAATCTTCTTTCGTTAAAAAAACTGGTTGAAACGATCAAAATACTGATTAAAGTCAGTATCGTGATGTGGGTTGCCTATTATTTTTTGTGGTCGTTTACCAAAGAATTACCGACGGTGATCTATTTTCCTCTGTACGATCAGCTTTCGTGGTTGAAAGAGAAAATGCTCATTCTTGTGGCGGTTATTTTAATTATCTTTTTGGTTATCGCGCTGATGGACCTTTTATTTGTACGTTACAACTATTTTAAAAATTTACGTATGAGCAAACAAGAGATCAAAGACGAGTATAAGCAGATGGAAGGCGATCCGAAAATCAAAGCGAAAATTCGCCAAATTCAAATGCAAATGACTCGAAAGCGTATGATGCAAGAAATTCCCGAAGCCGACGTCGTCATTACCAATCCGACGCACTATGCGGTTGCAATTCGCTACAACCAAGAAAAAGAGGCTGCCCCCAAAGTGATCGCAAAAGGGACCGATTACGTTGCACTGCGTATTAAAGAGATCGCACTCAACCATCAGATTCAAATCGTCGAAAATCCTCCTTTGGCTCGCGAACTGTACAAAAAGTGCGACTTGGGACAAATCATTCCCGAAACCCTGTACAAAGCGGTTGCCGAAGTGCTTGCTTTCGTTTATCGAAGTTCTAAAAAAATGAGATAATCTACTTATTAGCAATTATTAAGTATAATTTTGGCTTTATCTCAAGGTGGTTTATCGATGTATCAAGAGGCGTGGAAGCGAATGCTCGAAGCCAATCATATCGTTATTGTCTCCCACGTGCATCCCGACGGAGATACGTTGGGCAGTGCGTTAGCTTTGTACGACGTGTTGACGCGCGCCGGAAAAAAAGTAACGCATTACAATACCAATAACGAATTGCCCAGAGTGTACGATTTTCTACCCGGTTTTGCGAAAACAAAGCATGTGTTACCCCATGCGTTTGATTTGGTCGTTAGTTGCGATTGTTCGACGCAAGATCGTTTAAAATTACCCAAGGGTGATTACGAAATAATTAACATCGATCATCATATCACCAATCGGTATTTCGGGCAAATGAACCTTGTGGTCGATCGTTTTACGAGTGCCGGAATGGTTGTTTACGAGCTTCTCAAAGCTAACGAAATCGAGATAAGCAAAGAGTGCGCAATATGCCTTTATACGGCGATTGCCGATGATACGGGGTTTTTCCTCTACGGCGATATGGACGCATTAACGTTTTCGATCGTATCGCATCTTGTCAAATGCGGAGCCAATCCGCAAGAGATCGCTTCGAAAGTAAAACGAAGAGAACCTTTATCGAAAATCAGGCTTTACGGCTACATGTTAAATCATTTTGATTTGCATGAAAACGGCACGATTGCCACGATTATCTTTGATAAAGCGGCATTGGAATCGACCGGTGCGAAGCGGCACGATACGAAAAATATCATTAACATGTTGCGAAGCATTGTTAACGTTACCAGTGCGATTATGATTTTGGAAGAGAAAGAGGGAGGCTATAAAGTCTCGTTAAGAAGTAAAGATATTAACGTCTCGCAAATTGCGTTGGAGTATCAAGGCGGAGGTCATAAAACCGCAGCCGGTTTTGAGGTGCCCTCGTGCGATCCGACGGTATTGCGGGACGAAATCGTAGCAAAAATTAAAAGGATTACTGAGGTATGAAACGACAACGTAAATTTTCATTAGCGGCATTAAGCTTAGGGATGATTTTTTTGATTTTAGTCGGCGGCGTAGCGTATGTTTTTAACTCAAGTCTTTTCGAAAGAGATGCACCGCAAGTCAATTTACCCAAAGAGATCGAATGGAATTTAAAAGATCCTATTCCTATTCAAATTAGCGATCAAAGCGGATTGAAACGCGTTAAAGTCTCGTTATTCGACGGTGAAAAAAGCGTCGATCTGGAAAGTAAAGAACCAAAAACGTCCGAGGCTCTTCTTGACTTGAACGTCACGTTTCCTAAAACCGGCTTCGGTGCTAATAAAAAACTGTTCGAATTAACCGTAGAAGCGATCGATCGAAGCAAGTGGAACTTTTTTGCAGGCAATACCGCACATGTCAAAGCGATCGTCAAGGTCGACACCAAGCGTCCGGAAGTGACGATAGCGGGAAGTTCGTATAAAATTATGAAGGGCGGTGCCGCGGTTGTCGTTTTTAAAGCGCAAGACGAGGCGATGAAATCGCTTTATATCGAGACGAATTTCGGTAAAAAATTCTATCCGACGCCTTTTTACAAAGAAGGATATTATCTCTCTTTGGTCGCATGGCCGACGCAAGTTGAAAACTTTAGCGCTTCGGTCGTTGCAATCGATCGTGCCGGAAATATCACGAAAACGCATATTCCCTATTTTTTACAAGATCGGAAATACCGTACTTCGACGATTCAATTGGAAGATCGTTTCTTGGACGGTAAAATTGCCGATTTGGTCGCCGAGATGGCACCGGAACGCTCGAGCTTAGATCGTTTGGAAAAATTTAAATTTGTCAATGAAACCATGCGCGGCGGTAATGAAGAGTTGATCTTAAACGTAACTTCCAAAGTACCTACAACGCCGGTTCAAGGCTTTTTCTTAAAACCGTTTTACCCGTTGCGTAACGGTAAAGTCGTTGCAAGCTTTGGAGATCATCGTTTTTACGAATACCAAAAACAACCGACCAGCGAATCCTATCATCTCGGATTGGATTTGGCGAGCAATGCTCAAGCGACGATGCAAACCTCCAATGACGGCGTCGTTGTTTTAGCGCGTGAAAACGGTATTTACGGCAACAATATTATTATCGATCACGGCTTGGGCGTTTATTCGCTTTACGGTCACTGTTCTAGTTTTCTCGTGAAAGAAGGCGATGCGCTTAAAGCAGGCGATGCGATCGCAAAAACCGGTATGACGGGATTGGCGTTGGGCGATCACTTGCATTTTGGCATGTATGTTCAAGGCGTAGACGTAAGACCCGAAGAGTGGATGGACGAGCAATGGCTTAAAGAGAGCGTCTTTAACGTGATCGATGCCGCGAAAAAGTTGGTCGATCGATGAAAGTAACCCAAAAGAACGTTCGGGTATTTCATATCGAAATCGACGACGAGAGTGCTTTTTTAGAATATTTTAGAAAAAACAGTCCTCTTTTGAAGGAATTCTTTTTGCTTATCGAAGGGGAAATAACGCCGAAAATCGCCTTTGTTTTAGAGCAAAGCGGCGTTTGTTACAAAGAGATCAATCAGTGCTGTATTCGATTCGGGTCGATTAAAAAAGAGGCGGTAGCATTAGAAGAGCCGTCTCAAAAAGAGACATGTGACGAAAAACCTTTATCTAAAGAGTCGCGTGAATTAACGCAACAGCGTAAAGTAAAGCTCTACGATAGAACGATTCGTTCGGGAGAAGAGTTGCACGAGACGCTTCCGACGGTCATTTTCGGACGCATTAACAGCGGCGCGAAAGTCTTTTGTGAAGAGAGTATGAGTATTTATGGTATGATAGACGGATTAGTGCAGTGTGACGGCGAATACATTGTCTTAAGCGGAATCGGTCCAAGAGGGCATTTGATCTTCAACGGCCAAATCGTGGATAGCGAGCAGATTCGAGCCAACGTATTGCAAAAAATCGTTATACGCGATCATGCGTTAGAAATAAAGGAAGTAGTGTGAAGCAAACGACACTCGCAAGAGCGATTAGTAGCTTAGGCATAGGATTACACAAGGGCGAACCGATTCAAATCCGCTTAGAACCCCTAGAAGCAAACAGCGGTGTCGTGTTTTACCGAAGCGATATCGGTTTATTGGTTCAAGCTAAGCCCGAAAACGTCGTTAACACGCAAATGGCGACGGTCATCGGTAACGCAAGCGGGTCGATTTCGACGATTGAGCATTTGCTCTCGGCAATCTATTCCTACGGTATCGATAACGTGCGCGTCGTATTGGACGGTCCTGAAGTGCCCGTGATGGACGGTAGTAGCGCCAGCTTTTGCATGATGTTGGACGAAGCGGGTATTCGTAGATTGGACGTGACGAAAAACGTTTTGATCCTCAAAAAAGAAGTCGAAGTAAGTGATGGCAAAAAATTCGTACGCGTGAGTCCGAGCTTAACGCCTCATTACAGTTTTGAAATCGAATTTTCCCACCCTTCTATCGGTCGACAATCGTACAGTTTTGAATTTAGCAAGAAAAATTTCCTTGAAGAGATCGCCAAAGCTCGAACGTTCGGTTTTCTTAAAGACGTACAGATGTTGCGTTCACGAGGGCTTGGACTCGGCGGTTCTTTAGACAATGCCGTTATTATGGACGAGCATAAGATTTTAAATCCCGAAGGACTTCGCTTTTCCAATGAATTCGTGCGTCATAAAATTTTGGACGCTATCGGCGATTTATCGCTTTTAGGTTCGCCTTTTGCGGGAAATTATACCTCTTTTGCCGGAAGTCACCATCTCAATCACGAATTAACCAAAGCGATTTTAAGGGATCCGAGTAATTATGAAGTCAGAGCGTTAAGTGACGAAAAAGCGCAAGCGTTCGAAAAGGTTTTTGCATAAAAACATCGGTCGACATCGTCGTTATAGCATTAGCGTCTCCTCTTTATATAGGCGTATACGAAAACAATCGTTTGATTCAAACATACGAATCGAACGAACAAACAAGCGATGCATTGCCTGCACTTTTTGACGTTGTATTAAAAAACTACGTACCGAAAAGACTCTTTTTTGCCCGAGGCCCCGGAAGTTTTATGGCGATAAAAATCAGCTATATTTTTTTAAAAACGATGAGCATCGGTTTGCAAATTCCTCTTTTGGCATGCGACGGTTTTGCATTGAACGGCTCTGCGCCGATTCGAGCGATGCGCAATCTTTATTTCATTAAAGAAAACAACACGATTTCGACCGTCCGTCTCGACGAGCCCGTGACGCAACCGTTTACGTTGCCGACTTTGCTCGATGTTTCGCTCTTCGGCGAGGAGACGGAACCGCTTTACATGTTACCGGCAGTTTAGGAGAAAATAGGTGAAAATTTGTATACCCGCAACCAGTGCGAATTTAGGACCGGGGTTTGATTGCTTAGGGCTTGCGATTGCCTTATACAACGAAGTGACGATTAAACCCTCACGTTATCAAAGTATCTCCGTTAAAGGAGAGGGCGAAGAAAATGCCAAACTCAAAAGCAACAATATTTTTGTCTCTATTTTTTATGAAATTTACCAAGAAATAACCGGGAAAAAAGACCCGTTTCGTTTTGAATTTTACAATCGTATCCCCTTTTCGCGCGGTCTTGGAAGCAGTTCCGCCGTTATCGTCGGAGCCATTGCGAGTGCGTATAGTATGGCGGGTATTAAAGTGTCGCGTGAAGCCGTTTTGAACAAAGCAATTCTCTATGAAACCCATCCCGATAATATCGCACCTGCCGTATACGGCGGTTTTACAAGTTCTATCGTCGAAAACGCGAAAGTCAGAACACTCAAAAAAGAGTTGAGTTCACAGTTACGAGCAGTTATGGTCATTCCCGATCGTCCGATGTCGACGGCGCACTCACGAACCTTACTTCCGAAATCCTATTTGATGAAAAACGTCGTTTACAATCTCTCTCGGGCATCGTTAATGAGTGCCGCTTTTTTTAGCGAAAATTGGGATGTTTTACGAGCGGCATCCAAAGATTGCATGCACGAACATCGCCGGATGCGTCAATTAAGAGAGTTGTTTGAGGTCAGAGAAGTCGCTCTTCAAAACGGAGCATTAATGAGTACGCTCTCGGGTAGCGGCTCTTCGTTTTTCAGTTTAGTCAAGCAAGAAAACGCCGCTAAAGTAGCGCAGGCACTCAAAAATCGTTTTGAATCGTTCCGAGTAGAAATTTTTGAGCTGGATAACGGCGGTTTTCAAATTCTACAAAGCTGAAAAACAGCTAAATTTTGATATAATCAGGCGCAAAAATGAGTCAACCTATCCGAATGTGTATTGTATGCAGAACGCGCATCGAACAAAAAGCGTTGCGACGGTTTCAACAGTTTAAGGGCGAACTCGTGCTTTTTTCGGGAAACGGAAGGAGCTTTTATCTCTGCGAAACATGTATGAAAGAAAATGAGAAAAAAGTTATAAAAGTACTCAACCATAAATGCAAAACTCACCATCAAGCATTAAGTGAATTTGGTAAAATTTTTAAGGAGACAGGGTCGAATGGATAAAGTTCGCATTACCGACGTAGCAAAAGAATTAGGCATGAATAATAAAGATATTTTGGAAAAAGCCAAAGATATCGGACTAGACGTGAAAGGGCATGCAAGCTCCATTAGCGCGGAAGATGCCGAAAAATTAGCCAACTATATTTTAACAGGCGAAGGTGCACAAACGACAAAATCCGCGGCTCCTACCAAACCGGTTGAAGAAAAAAAACCGGAAAAAAAAGAAATCCCGGTCGAAACACCCAAAGCGGTCGAGACGGTGCCTCAGCCTAAAACCAAAACATTGAAAGAAAAAGAGCGCGAATTGGGGATTGCGCCTGCAAGCGTTATGCCCAAAGAACTTTCTAACGAAGGTAAAACCGACGTCGTAAGCGAAGACGACGAGGGTGAAGAAAAAGTCGACCCGACCAACGTGCGTAAGCGAAGAGGCCTTGTTATCGTTAAGAAAAAACGTCCCGAGACGAAGCAAATCGAAGCAGACGACGAAGATGAAAACGTATCTTACGGGGCATCTTTTAAAAGTGCTCCTAAAAGCATCGAAGCGATGTTCGCTTCCGGTAGTTTGCAAAGCGAAATGCAAAAAAAGAAAAAGAAAGTTAAAAAAGGTCCGGCAGAGAAGAAAACGAATGCGGAAAAATTAGACCTATCGATTAATATCGAAATGGCGGATACGAATATTGATGCCGAGGAAGAGGAGATGATCGTTCTTCCGGATCTCAATATGGGAATCAATATTCAAGAAGAGGTCAAAAAGAAAAAGCAGATCGACCCGAGCCAAATTCGTACGACGAAAAAAACCAATTTTGTGATGCAAAGCATTCAAAGAGAAGGACGTAAACGAAGACGTCGTCCGGTGCAAGCTAAAGAGAGCGAAGCGATCAGCGCGATTGAAATTGCCGAAGAGATTCGTGTCTACGAATTTGCGGAAAAAATCAATAAGCCGGTCGGCGAAGTCATTAAAGAGTTGTTCTCTTTGGGCGTTATGTTTACGAAAAACGACTTTTTAGATAAAGACTCGATTGAAATCTTGGCCGAAACGTTCGGTATTAACGTGACGACCGTCAACGATCAAGAAGCATTCGATTACGTTAAAGCTTACGACGAAGAGCAAGAGGGCACGGATGAGCATCTTGTAGAACGCGCTCCCGTTATCACGATTATGGGACATGTCGATCACGGTAAGACGTCGCTTTTGGATTATATTCGACATGCAAAAGTCGCCGCCGGAGAAGCAGGCGGAATTACGCAACATGTCGGCGCGTATATGGTCGAGAAAAACGGTCGCAATATCACGTTTATCGATACTCCCGGGCATGAAGCGTTTACCGAAATGCGCTCACGCGGTGCGAAAGTAACCGACATCGTTATTGTCGTTGTTGCCGCGGATGACGGAGTTAAGCCTCAAACCAAAGAAGCAATCGAGCATGCTAAAGCGGCAAACGTACCGATTATTATTGCGGTCAATAAAATGGATAAAGAATCCGCCAATCCCGATTTGATCAAAGCGCAATTGGCGGAACTCGGCATTACGCCGATCGATTGGGGCGGCGAACACGAATTTGTTCCGGTATCGGCTAAAACGGGTATGGGAATCGAAGAACTTTTGGAAGTAATTTTATTGCAAGCCGATTTGTTGGAGCTTAAAGCCGATCCTACGCGTGAAGTGAAAGCAACCGTCATCGAAAGTTCGTTGGAAAAAGGAAGAGGCCCCGTGGCAACCGTCGTGATCGAAGACGGTACGATGCGCGTCGGTGACATTGTCGTCGCAGGCATTGCCTTCGGTAAAGTGAAAGCTTTACTCAACGATAGGGGTATTTCGGTTAAAGAGGCAAAACCGGGCGAGCCCGTCGTTGTTTTGGGTTTAAGCGAAGTTCCCGGTGCGGGCGAAACGCTCATTAGCGTGAAAACGGATAAAATAGCGCGCGAGTATGCGAAGAAAAAAGCGGAATACCTCCGTCAAAAAGAGCTTTCCAAATCGACTAAAGTGAGCCTTGACGAGTTAAGCGATATGATTGCCGAGGGCGCGTTGAAAACGTTACCGGTCATTATCAAAGCGGACGTCCAAGGAAGCCTTGAAGCGATCAAGGGAAGCCTTGAAAAAATTCGTAATGCCGAGACCAAAGTCAATATCGTCAGTGCAGGAATCGGCGGTATCACCGAAAGCGACGTTGCTTTGGCAAGTGCTAGCTCCAACTGCGTCATTTTAGGATTTCACGTACGACCGACGGGTCCGGTGAAGGAAAAAGCGAAAAGTTCAGGCGTCGAAATTAAAACCTACAATATTATTTACGATCTAATCGACGACGTAACCAATCTCGTGACGGGTATGATGGCTCCGGTAATTCGTGAAGAAAATATCGGTCAAGCGATGGTTCGAGAAGTCTTCATGGTACCCAAGCTCGGAGCGATTGCGGGTTGTATCGTGACGGACGGTACGATTAATCGCGGCGTGAAAATTCGCGTTATTCGCGACGGCGTTATTATTTTCGAAGGAAGCGTTTCATCACTCAAACGTTTCAAAGACGACGTCAAAGAGGTCGGTAAAGGGTACGAGTGCGGCGTAGGCATCGACGGATACAACGATATTAAGGTCGGCGACTACATCGAGAGCTTCAAAGAGGTCGAAGAAAAAGCGAAATTATGATGGATAAAAGTATTAAAATCCAACGTACCGAAAGCGTTTTACGAGAGTTGATTCCAGAGGCTTTATGCACGCTTCACGATGAGCTCTTACGCGGTGTTTGCGTCGTGGATGTGGAATGCAGTCGCGGAAAATACGATGCAATCGTCTATTTAGACGGTTCGGTATACGATGAGAAAGAAAAAAGCTATATTTTATCGCATCTCGAGCGCGTGAAAAGGCATATTCAAACCCATTGTATGCAAACGGAAGGTTGGTTTCGTTGTCCCAATTTTCGTTTTCGTTTCGATGATAGTTTAGAACGTTACACGAAGATGGACGCACTGTTTGCCAAAGTAGAAGAAGAGTTGAAAAAAGGTACTAAAAGCGATGATTAATCTAGAACAAATTACAAAAATCGTCGAAAGTTGCGGCGTATCTTTATACGATACGGAAGTCGCAAGCGAATTCGACAAGAAAATTTTTCGTATTTACATTAGCTCAAAAGAGGGTATCGGTTTGGATAAATGCGAAGAGATTAGTCGCATCTTATCACCGATTTTTGATTTGGAACCGCCGCTTGAGGGCGAATATTTTTTTGAGGTCAGTTCCCCCGGTATCGAGCGCAAGCTGATTAAACCCGAACACTTTGCCGCTTCGATCGGTGAAAAAGTCAAGTTGAAATTAAACGATAAAGAAAAAATGGTCGGAGTGTTGGAGGCGTATGAAAACGGTGTCGTATCGGTTCGTATCGATAATGACGTAAGACACATTCCCTTAGAATCGATCGAAAAAGCCCGAACGTATTTTGAATGGTAAGAGCGTATGATACGCCTTTGATGCAAAAGGCTTTAAAAGCCGCTTGGGCGTATCAGATTCTTACCTTCCCTAATCCTGCCGTCGGAGCCGTCGTCAGCGACGATACGGGTACTATTTTAGGTATCGGCGCTCACGTTCGAGCAGGCTCTCCTCATGCCGAAGTGATCGCGCTTAAAGAAGCGTACGTCGCATTGACGCACGATCATGCGATAGACGCTTTTGAAGATTCGCAAGAAATTCACGACTATTTAACCCTTCACCACCGTTCGTTATTTTACCCTTTAACCTTACATGTCACGCTAGAGCCGTGTCATCATTACGGAAAAACGCCCCCGTGTTCGCATCTGATTCAAACGTTGGGGATCAAACGCGTTGTGATCGGCTCTTACGACGAGAGTACGCAAGCCAAAGGCGGCGGGGCTTATTTGCAAACATGCGGCGTTGAAGTTGAATACGGGTGTGAAAAAGAAGCGTGCGATCGTTTGTTGGAACCTTTTACATGTCAGCTTCACCGACGACCGTTTCTCTTTTTTAAAGTAGCATTGAGTGCCAACGGCGTTGCGACGGGCGGAACGATTAGCTCTTTGGAATCTCGTACAAGAGTGCATGCGCTCCGCGATCGTTGCGATCTTTTAGTGATCGGCGGAAATACGGTACGCGTCGATCGTCCGATTTTGGATGCACGGTTGGTTCAAGGAAAAGCTCCCGATATTTTGATCTATTCGCACCACAAAACATGGGATAAAAGTATCCCGCTTTTTAGCGTTGCGAATCGACATGTAAGCATTTCGGAAGAGCTAGCGTTAGATGCGTACCGTATGGTGATGATCGAAGGTGCTCAGGGCATGCTCGATGCGGTACAACAGAGCGTTCAATGGTATTTGATTTTTCGCTCGCCGCATACCAAAGAGGGAAAAGCGTTGGTTTTACCGCAAGGTTTAGAGTTGTGCTATTGCGAAACTATCGGAGAAGATACGCTTTCGTGGTACTATAAACGCGCTTAAAAGCCTTACATGTCAAAACGTTTTTTATGTTGCAGTAAGCGACATGCTTGGCGATAGTAGGGCGTTAGTTCCGAAGTAGAGAGCTCAATCAGCGGGGCGTATTTCTCAAACGTCGTCCAAACGCGCTTGGCTCCCTCAATTTTGCCTTTTTTCGCCAATGCCAATGCCGTAGCACCGTTAATCAATCCTTTTAAAATAAAAGCATCGTTGAGCGATTCGGGAAGTTTTTTAAAAGCATGCCACGAAGGCTCTAAAACCTCATGTCCTTCGACAAAATCTTCGTTTTCGACGACGATCAAAAAGCGTTCTAACGCTTCGTATACTTTAGAGTTTGGTTTTAGGGGCGGGTTCATGCAGATAATATCCTTGTGCAAAGTCGATGCCTAACTCTTTCACGCGCGTTAAGACTTCGTGTTTATGAACAAATTCCGCAACGACTTGGATACCCAAGCTTTTGGCGAACGTGACGATGGCTTTGACGGTTTCGTAGGCATTGCTATCCGTATCGATGTTCTTAATCAACGAACCGTCGATCTTGATAAAGTCTACTTGAAGCTGTAAGAGGTATTCAAAATTCGAGTATCCGGAGCCAAAATCGTCGATTGCCAGTAAACACCCTTCCGCCCGTGCCGTTTGCAGAAAAGCTTTGACCTCGGGCGAATTCTCGATACCCTCACTCTCCAGCAGCTCGATCGTAATACGCTTTTTCAGCATCGGATAGTGATGGAGCGTCGATAGCAAAAATGAAGCGATTTCGACATTGAGAATATCTTCTTTGGCAAGATTGATCGAGACGTCGCAATGAAGTTCTAATGCCGCTTGGATCGCTTCTTGGATCACAAAGCGCGTTAGTTGGTGATAGACGTGCATGCGTTTTGCCAAATCTAAAAAGTGAAACGGCGCGATAATCGTTCCGTTGCGGTCGATAAGTCGGATCAGCACTTCGTATTTTTTTCGCTCCGCCGTATCGTTTAAAGGGACGATCTCTTGGAGGAAGACGGTAAAACGGTTGTGCACTAAGGCATCGCGTAGCGTTTCGTTCCATGCGATGTCGCCTTGAAGTTTTTTGGAAAAACCTTCGTTATCGTCGTAGACGACTAAAGCTTTGTGGCTTTTCCGTGCCTCTTCCAGAGCGATTTCCGCTCGATTGTAGGTATAATCGACACCGTTGGCGATGCCCATACGAAGCGTGATCGCATAGTGCTTGCCTGCGATGATGAGTCCTTCATCGTTCAGGCGTGTCAACAAAGTGTCGCATTTTTGAAGAAAATCGTCGTAGGAGAGGGTTTCGCAACATAAAAGGGCAAATTCATCGCCTTGGAGGTAGAAAAGCTGAAAACATTGCGTCAGTGCCGTTTTGATTTTAAAACAGAGGTGTTGCAGAACCGAGTCCCCAAATGCTTGTCCGTGCAGGGTATTAATATCGCGAAAGCCGCAAATATTTAAAATGGCAAGATGAGGATCGAGGCATTGCTCGACGGATTCAAAAAGCATTTTACGTCCGGGAATATCCAAAACGTTCTCTTTTTTGAGATGCTCCATTTGTTCAAAAAGGTCCGTAATATCGTAGCGAATCGCAATAAACTCCTCGACCTCGCCTTTGGCGCTTAGCATCGGTATGATGGCGGATTTGACGTAGTAGGTTTGCCCGTTTTTACGTAAATTTTTCAAAATACCCTTCCACGTACGTCCGTGTTTAAGCGTTTGCCACATGTCGTAAAAAAATTGAGGCGGGTTGTCGGGGTGACGCACGATATTGTGAGGTTTGCCGATCAGCTCTGCTTTAGTATAGCCCGAAATGTTCACGAAAGCGTCGTTCACGTAGGTAATAATGCCTTTGGGCGTCGTTTTGGAGACGATGGCTATTTCATCGACGGCTTCGGTATAGCGGTTGAGTTGAAGGGATTGCTGGTCGTGTTCGACGATCAGCCGTGCGATTTCGCCGAGTTCGTGCTTTTGTTTTGAAAGTGCTGCAATGTACATGTAACGTTTTGTTTTCAGTGCTTTGGAAAGATAGCGAATCGGAATGAAAAACGTTTTGCGCGTTAGAAGGAAAAAAAGGAAAAATGCCACAAGAAGAATCACCGATCCCGCCGTAAATAAAACGGTTTGAAGTTCCGTCATAAACATCAATGCCGAGGGGAGATACTCAAAGCGTAAAAAGCCGACCGTCGTGTCGTCTAAGGCTTTTAAAGGAAGCAAAAACGGCATTTCGAGTTGTTCTTTGTCGCTCAAGGGAGGAATAATTGCGGTTTGAGCGCGCGTCAATTTAGCGATTTCATGGAAAAATGCCTGATCCCATTGCCGTACGATCACGAAAAAACCGATAGGGTGTTTCTCTGAGGCATTGTGAGCGTAAAGGGGTGCTAAAAAGTATTGGTTAAGTCGCGTTTGCGCGTCTAACGAAAAAAATTCTTTGAAAGCAGGCGTTTGAGCTGAAAAACGATGCAAATCGGGTATTGCATAGACGACTGACGTATCGAAGCGGTAAATCAACTCTTTACGTGCATTAAAAAGTAAAATCGCATCGACGTCCAAACGTTTTACAAGAGGTTCCAAATGGGAACGTTTCCATGCCGTGTCGTTGGAAACGATAAAAGCTTGAAGCGCGTCTAATACCGCATAATCGTAGACGGTTTGACGAATCAAACGGCTTTCGAGTTCCAACACGCTTTGATACCTCTCAAAAGCACTCCATTGCTCTTTTAAAATTTGCCGATGTTCGTCCGTTTTGACGCCAAACCATACGCCCATCATCAGCAAAACGGTCAATACTAAGATGAGAAAAGTGTAAAGTGTATAGGTTTTTGTCAGTTTCATGCAAAGAGTATAGTGAATCGTGCGTTTAAATTTGCTTTATTTTGAAAAATAAGATAAACTATTTTTCTAGAAAGATGAGGTTCGAGTTCATCTTTGGTAGGTTTTGTGTCACGGCTCTTCGAAAGCTCTCTAAAACACTCCAAAAATACTCAATTTTCTACTTTTCAACCACTGCCGTGAGGGAGTGTATTTTACATAGGAGCTTAGAATGGCTTTATTAGAGGGAACCGTTAAATGGTTTAACAACGAAAAAGGTTTTGGTTTTATCCAACCAAATGATGGCAGCAAAGACGTATTCGTACACTTTCGCCAAGTAAACAGAACCGGTTACGGTCGTGTATCTTTGGCCGAAGGTCAAAAAGTAACTTACGAACTAGGTGAAGGTCCAAAAGGTCCACAAGCCGAGAACGTTACAGGTCTGTAAGCCTTTTAAGAGGGAAGCGATTCCCTCTTTAAAAATCGATACGAAAATCGACTCCCTTCTCCCACTTTTGATTCGACGTTGATCGCAATGTCGTATTTATCGCAAATACTTTTCACGATACTCAAACCGATTCCGAATCCGCCTTTAAAAATATCCCCTCGATAGTGACGCGTAAAAATCTTATCGATCTCTTTAATACCGATACCGTAATCTTTCACTTCAAAAACGATACCCTCTTCGCAGGGATAAAGAAAAATCTCGATCGTGCTTTTGGGATGGGAATATTTAATCGCGTTGGTAAGATTGTTGTCGATGAGGCGTTGTAATTCGATACGGTTCATCGTAATGAACAGTTCCGGAGCAATCGTCGCTAAAAGCGTAATCTCTTTGGACGCGGCGAGGGATTCGAAGTAGCTGATACGGTCTTCCAAAAAAATCGAAAAATCCAGATATTCGTGCGTGTAGGTGATGGTTTTGTTTTTGATGAGGTACTCCAAATCGTCGTAAAGCGTCGCAAGCGTCGAGAGTGCCGCTAGAGAGCGACTGAGGCGTTTGTCTTTGTATTTACTATTTAGTCCTTCGATATTAAGTTGCATGATGCCTAAAGGCGTTTTAAGTTCGTGCATCACGTCGGTAAAAAAGAGGTTCATACGAGCGGACGTTTCGATGTAAGGTTTTAAAAGCATCTTCATCAGCAAAAACGAAATCACGAACATCCCCGTTAAGACGACGCCGATCATAATCAAACTATCAAAAATAACCTGCGAGTACGAAAGCTCTTTTTGCACGACGAGAAAGCTGACATGTAAAGGATTGTCCAGTAACGTTTGTTTGTAAAAGAGTGACTGACCGCTTTTGTAAAAAGCGTCTTCAAAGAGGGGGATCGGCTCTTCGATCAATGAAAATACGATACGGCCGGAAGTATCGAGAAGTGCTCCTTTGTAAAGAATCGAACGCGGAAAAATAAAAGTTTTTTGTATCGGAGAAATGGCGTAAATGCTTTTTTCGACCTCTTTGGCGTAGAGCCGCAATTCGCGTTCTTGGTTAAATTGCGAAAGACGTAACGAAGCGGAGAGATAATTGAGCGTCGGAAACAACACGACCAAAAGCGTTAGGAACGTGACGGCAAGGGCAAAGATAAGGACGTTATGCGTGGCATTTTTCAATTTTATATCCTATGCCTTTGGCGGTTACGATGAGCTCTTTGTCGGTTTTGTCGCGCAATTTTTTGACCAACATACGAATGTCGTTGTCGCCTACGGCTTTGTCTTCCCACACGTAGGCATGAATGTTTTCGGTCGAGATATAATTACCGCGGTTCTTGACCAGCAAAAAGAGGAGTTTTTTCTCGTATTGCGTCAGCGGAATCTGTATCGCGTCAAACCATAACGATTGATCTTCCAAACGATAGCTAAAACCGTGGCAAAGCGTAATGTCGAGGGTCGTTCGCATATGGTAGGCGTTTAAAGCCTGCGTAACGCGGTATTGAAGCTCTTTGAGCGAAAAAGGTTTTCGGATATAGTCGTTACATCCGAGCTCATAACCGAGGCTGAGGTTGTTGATGTCGGTGAGCGACGTGATAAAAATAATCGGCAGATCGAGTTTGGCTTTGCGAATCTGTTTTAAAATCTCGTAGCCGTCGACGTTGGGAACGCGAATGTCTAAAAGTGCCAGATGGTACCGGTTTTCAAACAGTGCGTCCAACGCTTTTTGTCCGTCTTCAAATGCGTCTACGGCGTAGCCCATCTCTTCAAGGGAGTCTTGAATGCTCTCTTTATAGGCATAGTCGTCTTCAAGCAGTAAAATTTTCATCGGATTAAAACCTCTTGCGTTGTTTGGGAGGAGGGCATCAGCGTTTTGGTATGCATGCTTTGCGGATGCGGGGCTAGCGTCGCGCGCAAAAGCAGGGAGTCTTTGAGCAGCGACTCGTCAAACCAAACGCCGACGTAACCGATGGGTTTGGATTCGATGTCAAAAAGCGGCGTAAATCCGAATAACATACCGTCGATGCGCGCAAATCCCTTATCCAACGTTTCGGGCGTCGCGATGGTGTATAAAGCGGTGTGGCACGAAGCGGGGCAACTGCTATTCACGACGACGAAATCGTTGATTTGTTCCAAATCCTTCATCCACGAGCCGATTTCCAAAAAGTCGCGGTGCATCAAAACTACGAAATCGATTTTTTTATTTTTAAGGTTTTGCGCGATCTCTTCAAATCCTAAAATGACCTCCAAGGAGCCGATAAAAACGCCCCGATCGAAAATCGGCGCCAACGCTTTGATATTGAGGCGTTTCCCAAGCTCGATCGCGACCAAAGGCGTTTGCGTTTGGTGAAGCAGGGCAACGCCTTTGCGCCATGAGGCAAGTTCGTTACCGTAGTCTTCATAATCCCAGCTCCTGACCCACGCTTTGGCGTCTTTGGTATGAAACTGGACTTCCATATGTTCCATTTGAAGGTACTGCTTCGTCTTGACAATCTCTTGGTTAATAACGGTAAAAAGCGTATGCCGATCTTCGTGCCGATAGGCTTCTTTGATCGCTTCGTTTTGGGAAAGCATCAACGCCACGCTGAGGGCAAGTTGTTTTTTATGGGAGATCAGCTCTTGAGTGAGGTTTAAAACGCTTTCAACGCTGTTTTTGGCGTCTTCGACGTAAAGGTTGTGGTTGGTTCGATAAATTAAAAAGCCGATGATGAGCATCGATAGGCTAAAAAGTGCTAACAAAAGGGCGTAAATGCGAACGGTTTTGATGGCATCTCCTTTTGTTATAAAGATGAAAAGCATTATACCGAAAAACGCTCTGAGCGTTTTTGACGATAAATTGACGATAAATGTTTATGATTACGATAGTCTAAAAATTTAAAAGGAGGCAGAAATGAAAAGATTATCTTTAGTTTCGGCGGCATTGGCGTTAACGTATGCAAGCGGGCTTTTTGCATTGGACGTAGGCGAACTCAATAAACGTGCCGACAAAGGATTTAAACCCGTCGTCGTCAAAGATTGGAAGGCACCGGATGAAAGTACGATTCCCAACAATTTATTCGGCGATACCGTTCGTTACGGTAAGGCTCTCGTTCATGAAACGTACAAATACATCGGACCGGAAGTGAGTGACCCTAAAATGCGCTATGCGGGCAATAATCTCGCCTGTTCGTCATGCCATCAAGAAGCCGGTACGAAACGATGGTCGGCTCCGTTTATGGCGTCATTCGCCAACTTCCCTCAATACCGCAATCGCGATGAAACGATCGGTAGCATCGAAGAGCGCGTCAACGGTTGTATGGGACGCAGTATGAACGGAAAGCCGCTTCCCGAAAACGGCAAAGAGATGCGTGCGATCGTAACGTACATGTACTGGTTAGGACAAGGCATTCCCGTCGGTGCTAAGGTCGAAGGAGCGGAATTTCCTCAGGTAGATCGTAAAATGGTCATGAAGCAAGCCGCCGATCCGGTCAAAGGCGAAAAAGTGTATCGAGAATATTGTGCGTCATGCCACGGCGATAACGGACAAGGCGTGAAACGCGAAGGCAAAGCCAACGGTTACGAGTATCCGCCGCTTTGGGGCAAAGACAGCTACAATACGGGTGCGGGTATGTACCGCGTGCTTCGTGCGGCAGACTGGATCGTCGCTAATATGCCTTTAGGCGCGGACAATCATAATCGCGTTTTAACCGACGAACAGGCGTATAACGTTGCGGCGTACATTAACAACTACGATAAACCGCGCGATATTAAAGCCAACCGCGAAAAAGATTTTCCCGATTTAAAAGTTAAAGTGCCCGATAGCGACGTCGGACCGTACGATGACGGAAAAAATCGTCATCAACATAAATTTGGACCGTACCAAGGCATTATAATTCCCGCGAAAAAAGCCGAGTAATCTTTCCGAAAAAGGGCGATTTAGGTCGCTCTTTTTTTAAAAAGAACCGTTAAGTTCAAAAGAGAACGCCGCGTTAATGATTTTGTGATACTATTGCTTTTTGCTAGAGCACCTATTTTTACATGCAAAGAGAGATCATGACGCGCGATAAACTTGCTAGCGATAGCCAAACCCTGCACCGTTTTTTACAACTGCATTGCGATAAAGAACACAACGACATTCCCAAAAAAGAGGGTACGTTACAGGTTCGTTTTCACGAAGAGAACGTATGCGAAGTGCCGTATCGTTTGTGCGAAGAGTGCGAAACGCTTTTTTTGTACGCCTATGAGAGACTTCGAAACTGCACGCAAGAGCCCAAACCCAGTTGTCGCAAATGTCTCAATCCGTGCTATGAAAAACCGGTGTGGAAAAAGATGGCGAAGATTATGCGTTACAGCGGTATGCGTTTGGGATTGACCAAGATGCGCCAATTTCTTTTCAAGTAAATGCTTCCGTATGTAAGCCATAAAGCGTCTATGCGCGCTTGCTACGGCGAAGCGTTGTACACTATTCCCGTCAATGTGGAATTTGGTTGCCCCAACCGTGACCGTGATGGCAATGGCGGTTGTTCGTTTTGCCCCGAACACGGAGCGCGCGCCGCACAGATTGCGGATGCAAAAAGCGTGGAAGAGCAGATCGAAAAAGCGCTCTCATTTGCCAAAAGGCGTTACAAAGCCTCATCTTTTGCCCTTTACATTCAAGCCTACACAGGAACGTTTGCGTCGTTGGTCACGCAAAAAAAGACGTATGAAAAACTGCTGTCGCTTTATCCGTTTCGCGCGTTACATGTCGGCACGAGACCCGATTGTTTGAGTGAAGCGACACTGGAGTATTTGGCAGAATTAAACCAAACAATAGACGTGGTTGTGGAGCTGGGTGTGCAAACATTGCACGATGCGAGTTTGAAGCACATCAACCGCGGACACGACGTCGCGTGTTCTTTGGATGCGATCAGACGTTTACATGTAAAAGGGTTGAAGGTCTATGCGCATCTTATCATCGGCTTGCCAAATGAAACGCCTGATATGTGGAAAGAGAGTCTACAAGGCTTGGTGAATGAGGGCATCGATGGCATTAAATTTCACAATTTGCATATCATCGAAAACACCGTTCTAGCGCGCGAATTTTCTCAAAATCCTTTTACGCTTTTAAACGAGTACGAATACGCCGAAGCGCTCATCCAGCTATTGCGTTTGACGCCTTCGCACATTCCCATCTTGCGCCTTGCCACCGACACGCCTGAGCGTGAACTGATCGCTCCAAAATGGCACATGGCAAAGGGACAATTTGGCGAATACGTCGTCCAAACGATGCGGTATCGCGGTATCAAGCAAGGCGATTTGGTTGAATCCAAGCGCGAAGAAAGTGATGCAATACCACAAAAAATCGACTTAAACGATGGAAGTTCGACTTTGTGGAGTGAAACGTACCGTGACTATTACCACCCCAAAGCAGGTGCGTACGCCCAAACCCAAAAGCTTTTCATCGGAAAATCAGACCTCAAAACACGTCTTGAAAAAGGCGATGTGAACCTTGTAGACATCGGTTTTGGCATGGGCTATAACAGTTTTTGTGCGGTCGAACTTGCGCAAAAAATGGGCAAAAACCGTTTACATGTAAACGCCATCGACCACGACAGAATGCTCTTAAAAACAGCATCAGCCATCGTCCCTAATGCTTTACATGTAAAACTGCTGGAGTCACTGTTTACATGTAAAATGTATGAAAGTGCGTTTGCAAAAGTCGAATTTTTAAACGCCGAAGCACGCTATGCGATCACGCTTTTGAGCGAATCGTTTGATGTCATCTTTTTAGACCCGTTTATCGAGAGCAATAACGCTTCGCTTGTGACGGTAGAATTCTTCCAAGCCTTGCGAAAACGACTCAAACCAGATGGCATTTTGATCGCCTCAACCGCTTTACATGTAAGCCAAATCGGACTCACGCTCGCAGGCTTTGACGTGCAAGTTGCCAATGATGAAAACAGCGACATCAAAGGTGTCGTCGCTACGCTTTCTACGGCTTTAAAATCTTTACATGTAAAAGAACCCTACCGCGATCCGTATGGCGTTTACAGCGATAAAATGATAGAAAGCGCGCATCAAAAGGGAAGTTTGGTATAATGTTTTTAGAACTTTGAAGGAGCAAAAATGCAAGTTGTCATCGACGTGAAAGAGGGCTATGCAGCCCAGTTTTTGAGTATTTTGCAGTCTTTGGATGGGCGCTTTTTCAATCAGGTAAAAATCGAAAAAGATAGCCAATTTATGCACGATAAAGCGTACCTTGAAACAGAGCTTGAAGAGCTTAAAAGCGGTCATGCAACAATGGTTTCGCTTGAAGAATTTGAAGCCCATATGAACACCGTACTTGATGAATATGCGCATTGAGTTTAAAGAGAGTTTTGTCAAACGCTTTGAAGCACAGCTTCGTTTTATTGCAAATGATAGCCCTCAAAATGCTCGAAAATTTAAAAATGAACTTCTAAAACAGATCACTTCTCTTACCCTACACCCTTTAAAATGCCGAAAATCTATCTATTTTGACGATGAATCGATTCGCGATTTGGTCTATAAAGGCTACACGATTGTCTATCGCATCAACGAAGATAAAATTGAGATTTTTGGTTTGACGAAATATCAAGAGCATGTTGCAGATTAAAGAATGATGTACTGGAGTTTATCGGTTGTATTGTCTTTAGATGTAAAAAGTTAAAAGTTTAGCCCTCGTACCCCTTGGCTCCATCAAACGCTTTACATGTAAAAGAACCCTACCACGATCCACACGGTGTTTACAGCGATAAAATGATAGAAAGCGCGCATCAAAAAGTTTTTACATGTAAAAGGGAAAGTTAAAAAGTTATCTTTCCTTTTTTGCTTCAACATAACAGGGATGAACTAAACATGAAACCCTATTTCGACCATTCTTTTTAGCATGATACATAGCATGATCTGCATCGCGTTGAATATCTGTTATGGCTTTGTGATGTACCATTTTTGAAGCCACCCCAATACTCGCCGTAATGCTTATGTTTTTATCTTCGCCAATACTAGGATTTAAGAGCTCAATCTTAGCACGTAGTTTTTCGGCAAAATTGATGGCACTTGTATTGTCGGTCTCAGGCAGAAATATTGAAAACTCTTCGCCGCCGACCCTACCGACAATATCACTTTCCCTGCATAAATCTACGATACATTTTGAAACGGTTTTAAGAACAATATCTCCGACATCGTGTCCATAGGTATCATTGATGTTTTTAAAATAATCAAGATCGATAAAAAGAACAGAGAAGGGCGTATCGTTACGATGGGCGATAGTGATTAACTTTTCGCATATTTTATAATACGTACGAGTATTTAATAAGCCGGTTAAAGGATCGTTATTTGCCAAAAACTCGAGTTGTTTATTGACCAAAACAAGTTCTCTTTCGGTGTTTTTTTGTCGTGTAATATCGGTTAAGCTTGCCATTTCTCCGACGGCAAAACCACTCTTATCTCGAATAGGTTTAACGGCAACAAGGTAAATTTTATTGTTTATTTGTATCTCGTGGTCGGGTACATCTAAGCCTTTATCGTGCATATAAAAATCGCGTTCAATATTGGCTGCGCTTTTTTGGCAAAACTCTTTTACTCTTTGTCGAAGAAGCGTATTGGGCGTAAATCCGTGTAATGTTCTGAGTTTTTGATTGAATGCAATATTTCGACCGGACCTATCGATGAGAACCATGGCTACAGGCATTAATTCAAAAAGTGCTTCAAGGCTAATATGTGTATGCAAAAGATTAAATTTTTTACTCATAGAACACCTCTTAAAGATCATGTGATGCGTTAAATTCTATCTAAATTTTACCCAAGCATCTTTACATGTAAGGATTTTGCTCCTCCACAAATCCGCCTCTAGTTTCCCTAATCTTTACATGTCAAACGTAAAAATATCAGAATTTACGTTATTTTTACGTCATTCATCTATTCAAATTCCCACAAAAAGCCTCTTAGTTTAAAATAAAACAAAAAAATATGAATTAAAGTCGTCATTAAAATTTACATAAAATTTACATAGCTTTTCTAAGATTGCACTATGAAATCTTATGAAAAGGATGAAAGATGACTCAAATGCTTAGTCGAAGAAGTTTTCTCAAGCTTTCTTCAACTGCTGCGGCGGTAGCAGGGCTTTCTAGCATTCCCGGCACGCTCGGGGCGATGGAAGAGGCTAAAAAGCAATACAAGGGAAACACGAAGTTTACCCCTAGCATTTGCGAGATGTGTACGAGTTCGTGTACCATCGAAGCACGTGTGGAGGACGGTAAAGGAATGTTCATTCGCGGTAATCCCGCCGATAAAAGCAGAGGCGGTAAAGTCTGTGCTCGAGGAAGTTCGGGATTTAACCAACTTTACGATCCGCAACGTTTGGTGAAACCGATTATGCGTGTGGGTGAGAGAGGCGAAGGAAAGTGGAAAGAGGTCAGTTGGGACGAAGCATACACTTTCATTGCCAAAAAACTAGATGAGATCAAACAAAAATACGGCGCGCATACGGTTGCTTTTACGGCACGTAGCGGTTGGAATAAAACATGGTTCCATAACTTAGCGCAAGCGTACGGTTCGCACAACCTTTTCGGACACGAAGCAACCTGTCCTTTAGCGTACGATTTGGCGATGGACGACGTGTTTGAGGGCGGCATCAGCCGTGATTTTGCCAAAGCAAAATATATCATTAACCCTAGCCATAACGTTTTTGAGGGTATCGTTATCTCCTATGCCCGTCAATACATGGACGCATTGGCACACGGCGCGAAAGTGATCTCTTTAGACCCACGTTTTTCAACGATGGCGGCGAAAGCGACCGAATGGCATCCGATCAAACCGGGACACGATCTTCCGTTTGTGCTTGGGTTTATCCACACCTTGATCAACGAGAATCTTTACAATAAAAAATTTGTTGAGAAATACTGCGAAGGGTTTGAAGAACTCAAAGCCAGCATCGCCGAGTATACGCCGGAGAAAATGGCGGTCGAGTGCGATATTCCCGCCGATACGATTAAACGTATGGCGCGCGAATTTGCCAAAGCGGCTCCCAAAGCTATTTTCGACTTTTGCCATCGCGTAACCCTCACGCCGCAAGAGATGGAACTTCGCCGTGCGATCATGATGTGTAACGTCTTAGTCGGCGCGGTCGAACAAGAAGGCGGCTACTACCTCAATAAAGGTGCCGCGTTTTACAACAAATACTTGGGCGAGAATGATGCCAAAGCACCCGTACTTAAAAAGCCGAAAATTCCGGCATATCCGAAAGTCGAAGTGCCGAGAATCGATCGTATCGGCGAAAAAGACAGTGAATTTTTCCTCTGTAAAAAAGGAAACGGTATCGTGACCCTTGTTCCGCATGCCGCACTCAACGAATTACCGGGTGTCGGATACAAACTTCACGGATGGTTTATCGCCCGTAACAACCCCGTGATGACGCAATCCAATACCGAAAACGTTATCAAAGCACTCAAAGCGATGGATTTGGTGGTCGTGTTCGATATTCAAGTCTCCGATACCGCATGGTTTGCCGACATCGTCCTTCCCGATACGACCTATCTGGAGCGCGATGAAGAGTTTACCGCCAGCGGTAGTAAAAATCCAAGTTACGGCGTAGGTCGCCAAAAAGTGGTCGAGCCGATCGGCGAATGTCGCCCGGGTTGGAGAGTCGCCAAAGAGTTAGGCGAAAAAATGGGTTTAGGGGCGTATTTCCCGTACAAAGACATTGAAGATTACCGCTTGCAACAAGTCGGCGACAATCTTGATCTTTTAGCCAAACTGAAAGCAACCGGAAGTGCGAGTTTCGGCGTACCGCTCTTGCTTCAAGATAAAAAAAGCGTTGCGGAGTTCGTGAAAAAATTCCCGAGTGCCGCCTCTAAAGTCAATGAAGAAGGAACGATAGACCTTCCGCACAAAATCAAACTTTTCAGTCCGGAACTCGAAGCCGTTTCCAAAAAAGGTGCGCTAAGTTACGAGCCTTACAAATACAAAGAAGCGGACGAACTCTATTTTATCAACGGAAAATCTGCCGTTCGCACCAACGGTCACAACGGCAACAACGCATGGCTCAACAATCTTTTAGACGATGCGGCGGTATGGATTCACCCTAAAACGGCAGAGCGTTTAGGCATTAAAAACGGCGACAAGATCGAAGTGTATAACAAATATGCCACGCAAAAAGGCAAAGCGCTCGTGACCAAAGGCGTGCGCGAAGATACCGTGTTTGCGTACTTCGGATTCGGACATATCAGTAAAGATTTAAAACGAGCTTACGGCAAAGGCGTGAACAGTAACTCGCTTTATTCGCCGTTAGTATCGCCCAATAGCGGTATGAACCTTCACGTCGTCGGCGTCAAAGTCAAAAAAGCGTAAGGTAAGGAGAAAACAATGGCAAAAAAATATGCAATGGTCCACGACAACAATTTATGCATCGGCTGTCAAGCCTGTAACGTTGCGTGTAGGTCCGAAAATAAAATTCCCGATTCCGTTTACCGTTTACAAGTATGGGTCAAACAAGAAGAGTATCCTAACGGAAGTTTAGGCTACGAATACCACAGACAATCGTGCGTGCATTGCGAAAATACGCCGTGTGTAAGCGTTTGTCCGACCAAAGCTTCACATGTCAACGAAGACGGTATCGTTTTAGTCGATAACGACTTGTGCGTCGGTTGTCTTTACTGCGTCGCGGCATGTCCTTACCAAGCGCGTTACGTTCATCCGGTGACCAAAGCACCCGATAAGTGTACATTCTGTCACGAATCGCGCTTAAGCCGAGGCGAAGAGCCCGCATGCGTCACGGTATGTCCGACCGAAGCCTTGGTATTCGGCGATCTTTTAGATCCAAAAAGTAAAATCAACAAAGTGCTCTCCGAACGCGTCACGTACCGTCAAAAAGAGAGACTCGGAACCAAACCGAAAATGTATATCGTACCCAACCATAAAGGAGGGATCAACTCATGAATCAAATCTGGGGCTCTATGGAGCAATACAATACGGTCGTATGGCATTGGCCGATCGCGGTTTATCTCTTCTTAGCGGGACTTTCCGCCGGTGCGATTATCTCCGCCATCGTCGTGAAATGGATGAAAGGTAACGATGTTTCCCCATGGGACGGAATTATTAAAGCGGGCGCGATCTTAGCACCCGTTACGATCGGCGCGGGTTTGTGCCTTTTGATTTTCGATCTTACCAGACCGTTGATGTTTTGGAAATTGTTGATTCATTATAACTTCGGCTCGGTCATGACGATCGGTGTTTTAGCTTTGTTTGCCTATATGCCGGTTTCCATTTTGTTCTTGCTCGGCGTTTTCAAAAAAGAGTTAGCCGTGGATGGACCGTTTAAATTTTTAGCACCGATTGCAGATTTAGCACTCAATTACGGCAAAGCGCTTGAAGCGATTACGCTTGTATTGGCGGTGGGCGTAGGTGCGTACACCGGTTTCTTACTCTCGGCGATGAACAGTTATCCGCTTTTAAATACGCCCGTGCTTCCGGCACTCTTTTTGGCTTCGGGCGTATCGGCGGGTATTTCGGCAAACCTTGTCGTCGGACTTTTGTTCTTTACCCACTCGACGAAAGACGCCAACGTGAGCTATTTGCACGGACTGGACGTCAAAGTGATCTTTGCAGAACTCTTTTTCATCTTCATTCTTTTCGTGGGAATGATGTACCAAGGAGGCGCAACGGCACATGCGGGAGCGGCGGCACTCGGTACGGGCGGTCTTTCGACCCTTCTTTGGGTGGGCGTCATCGGTTTAGGCTTGCTTTTGCCTATCGGATTGAACTTTGCTTTGCCTCACGGAGTCAAACACTCCCACGCCTTTGTGATCTTTAACGCCCTTATCGTTCTTGCGGGTGTTTTAGCACTGCGTTACTACATGCTTTATGCCGGACAAACCTTCGTCGGATAAAGAACATGTCAACCCTTAGAGCTAGGCTCTAAGGGGTTTTTTTGTACCGTGACACAATCTTAGCGTAAGATTTTCTTTTGTTGTGATACAATACGTCTTTCGTATTATTTTCAAAGGAATCGTCATGAAGTTGTACTCTCTTATTTATGATGATTTAAAGAGCTTACAAAACTTCGTCGAGACGCGCTTCCAACCCGATCAGCATCTTTTCATACAACTTTTTAGCGGAAGCGGCGATTGCGTCGTTCTTCAAAATATTTTAGATTACCTTCATACCCGTTTACCGCAAAGCGTGGTCATCGGAGCGACGAGTGCCGGAGAAATCCACCGAGCTCAAACGTCCCAAGAAACGATCGTCCTTTCGTTTTGCCTTTTGGAAACTTCACGCGCCGGCGTTTACTACCTCGACGTTGCCGATCGAAAAAGTGCGTATGAAATCGCATCGCGCGCGATAACGCCTTTGACGAAAGTCTGCATCGCTTTTACCGAACCCTTGAAAAGTAAGGAGAACGAGGCGTTTATTCAAGCCTTGGGCGAAGCCGCCGCACACGTCGTCGTCGCCGGAGGAAACGCCGCCGATAATTTCACTTTTACGCAAACGTATCTGTTTCATGCCGACCGCATTGAAGATCACGGCGTCGTTTTGGCGGTTTTGGAAGGCGACATGTTACATGTACGTCAAGATTACTCGTTCGGATGGACGCAAATCGGCAAAACGATGACGGTTACGCGTTGCAAGGGAAACGATTTGTACGAACTCGATCATCAACCGATCGAAACGGTCTATCGGCACTATTTGGGCAACGATATGATTCGAGGATTGCCCGCGAGTGCCATCGCATTTCCGTTGGTGAGCCAAAGCGAGAACGTGGAAGTATGCCGCTCAATCGTAGGTGTCAACAAAGACCGCTCGTATCGTTTTGCCGGAGAGTTTCGCGAAGGAGATCGCGTGCGCTTTGCGATCGGCAATATCGAAGAGATTATGGAAAAAGTCGAAACACTGCAACAAACCCTTTGTGAAAACACGATTGAAGCGATGTTTATTTACTCCTGTGCCGTTCGAAAATATTTTTTAAAAGATCAACTGCATTACGAGTTGGCATTATTAGAGCAAATCGCTCCTACGGTCGGATTTTTTACCTACGGCGAATTTTTTCGCGGTTGCATTGCCAACCATCTGCTAAACGTTACGACGACGATTTTAGCTCTCAGCGAATCTTCCCAAAACCGTGTTCCTCTTAAAAAAACGATGCTTCGCCCCGCCACGGATTCGGTTTTAAAATTTTTGACGCATTTGGTCAATACGACGCAATGCGAATTGGACGAAAGCGTCAACTTCCTACGCCAGTATAAAACCGTTTTAGACCACAGTGCTATTTTTTCGAAAATGGATCCCCAAGGCTACATCACCTACGTCAATGATGCGTTTTGCGCCGCTACGGGATATACGCGAGACGAAATTATCGGTACGAAACACAGCCGTTTTCGCCATCCCGAACACGATGAGTCTTCGTATAGTACGCTATGGGAAACGATTCAGTCGCAACGGATTTGGCAAGGCGTTTTAAAATGCCTCAACCGCCAAGGCGAAACGTTTTACATCAAAAGTACCTTGGTTCCCGTCATCAACGAACACGGGCAAACGATGGAGTATATTACGAGTAGCACGGATATTACGGAGCAAATCGTTAAAGACCGCATCATTCAAGAACAGCTCATCGACGAATTGACGGGACTTGGCAACCGTCAGGCTCTTTTTAACGAAATACGCAGCGATACGAACGAAAAGATGTTGATGCTCATCAACCTGATCGGCTTTTCGGAGATCAACGATTATCTAGGATACGACGTGGGCGACGCATTGCTCAAAGAGATCGGAGCGTTGCTTGATCAACGCTTTGCGGAAAATCACCGCGTCGTTTTTCGCATCAACGGGGATGAATTTGCCTTATTGATTAAAGAAAACGATCACGTATGGCAGCATAAAAATAGCGATAAACTCTACCGTATGATTCATTATCTGGAAAAGCATATTTTTCTCATTCAAGGCTATGAAATCGTCGTGCGCTTAAACGTCGGCGTCGCTTCGGGATGCGACGAGCATATCTACATGCAGTCGCATATCGCGCTCAAAGAGGCTAAAAAACGCGATGAGGTGATTGTGACGTACAACCTCAACGAAACGCTCAAAGACAAAACAAAACACAATATTCAAATCATTCATAAAATTCAACACGCCGTCGAAAACGATCGCATCGTACCGTTTTACCAAGGTATTTACGATAACGTGCAAAAAAAAATTACCAAGTACGAAGTGCTGATGCGCTTGGAAGAAGAGGACGGGAGTTACTTAAGTCCGTACCATTTTTTGGAACAAGCCAAAAAAACGCGGCTTTACGAAAAGCTGACAAAAATTATGATTCAAAAATCCTTTGCCTATCTTCACGACAAAGGCGTCGCTTTTTCGCTAAACCTCAACGTCCACGATATTCTCTCCGTGTCGGTTAAGGAGTGTTTGTACGACGCGATTCGCACATACGGTTGCGGCGATCGGGTCATTTTAGAAATCGTCGAGAGCGAGGGTATCGACAATTTTGAAGAGATGAGCTTTTTTATTCAAGAGGCAAAAGCGTTAGGATGCCGTATTGCTATCGATGATTTCGGTACGGGCTACTCCAATTTTTCCTATCTGGCGCGACTCAAAATCGACTATATCAAGATCGACGGCTCGTTAATCCAAGAGATCGATACCGATCCGACCAAAGAGATGACGGTCGAGACGATTGTCTCGTTCGCACATAAAATGGGTTATAAAATCGTCGCCGAATTTGTGGATAAAGAAACGGTGCAAGCCAAGCTGGAACGCTTAAACGTCGACTTTTCTCAAGGCTATCTTTTTAGCAAACCGCATCGGGTTATAGAGCTTTAAAGCGAAAATACCTTACAATAAGACAGAATTCTTACATCCTTTGCGTAAGAGAAAAATCTTTAAGCGAGCCATACGTGATAGAGTCTTATGCCCGACGACGATTCCTTCAATTCTCAACCGCCGCCCTTAGCATGCAAGGAAGCCTCCGCGCTTGGGAGCCAAGCATACTCAAAGGCGAAGACAAATGGGTGCGAAGCGTATGTGAAATGTGCAGCAGCCGTTGCGCTATCGAAGTACGCGTGGTGGATCAAAAACCTGTATGGCTTCAAGGCAACGCGTTTGATGCACGTATGCACTCGAGTATTTGTGCCAGAGGGCTTTCGGGCGTTTCGCAGTTATACGATCAAGACCGCCTGAGGACGCCGTTAATGCGCGTCGGGCGACGCGGGGAAAACCGTTGGAGGGAAGCATCTTGGGACGAAGCCTTGTCGTTTGTCGCTTCGTCGATGCAGCGTTTGAAACAAAACTACGGTGCACAGAGTATGCTGTTTTCGTCCAAAACGGGCGAATCGTTCGATCTTTTATCCTCTTTTGCCGCCAACTACGGCTCTCCCAATACGTTTTCACATTGGAGTTCCTGTCCGATCGCGATTGAGAGTGCCTTGGAGTAAACGTTCGGCGAACGGGTGTATCGGGATTTCGAGCATGCCGATTATATCGTCAATTTCGGGCACAACCTCTTTGAAGGGCTAGACATTCCCTTAAGCAAAGCCATGGCGCGTTTTGCGGCAAACCCTTCCAAGAAATTGATCGTGCTAGACCCGCGGTTTTCGATCATGGCGGGCAAGGCGGACGAGTGGTATCCGATTAAGGCAGGGCAAGACCTTGCGTTTGTCTTAAGCCTTTTACATGTATGGCTCAGAGACGCTAAATACGATCACGCGTTTGTCCGACGTTATTGCATCGGTTTGGAGGCGCTAAAGGCCTCTTTGAAAGAGACGACTCCGCAATGGCAAGAGCGTTATACCGGAATCGACGCGAAAACGATCGAGCGTTTGGCGGACGAAATTTACCGCGCCGCGCCGCGTTGCATTCTCGATTGGGGGCACAAAGCGACGACGTCTCCGGCGGAGTTTCAGCGCACCCGCGCGATTTTAATTGCCAACGTTTTGATGGGAAACGTGGAGAAAAAAGGCGGTATCTACTTTGCAAAAACGCCCGAAATGCTCAACGCATTGCTTCAAGAGCCGCTTTTTCCTTTACTTCAATCGCCCTATCCGTCTCCGGAAGTCGGCATTGCGCGTATCGACGGTGCGGGTGAAGAGGGAAGCGCGTATCGGTTCGTTCCGAAAAAGCACGGCGTACTCAATGCGATTGCGGACGCGATTTTAACGCAACAACCCTACGCGATCAAAGGATGGTTTTTAACGCGCCACAATCCGTTGGTAACCGTTGCCGATCCGCAAAAAATGAGAACGGCGATGGCGTCGTTGGATTTGATCGTCGTGAACGACATTTACATGAGCGATACGGCGATGATGGCGGACGTGGTTTTACCCGAATCGACCTACTTAGAGCGGGACGAAAGTATTCACCTGCATCACGGGCTTGTTCCCTCCTATACGATGCGCAATCGCGCTCTAACGCCCCTGCACCGCACTCGAAGCTTGCACGAAATCGTTCGAAGCTTAGCCGACGCGTTGGGTTTTTCCCATGCGTATCCGTGGAAAACGATGCAAGAACTTCGCGCGTACCAAGCCAAAGGCAATAGCGCATTGTTGGAAAGTCTTGTAAAACGAGGATACGTTCAAGCGACGATACCGCACCTTTTTGTACGAGAAGAGGCGAGTGTCCGTGCTTTTTGCGAACGTTATGCACACGTTGAGCCTAGACATGTTGCGGAGATGTTCGAACGCCGACGCAAAACGCCCTCGGGCAAAATCGAGCTCTTTTGCGCGCATATCGAAAAAGCGTTTGCGGGATACGGCGTACCTTGCGCGGTCGATATGGACGTACAGCAAAACTATCCGTATACGCTGATCTCGGGCAAAAGCGCGATTCATACCAACGCGCATACGCAAAACGTCCCTTACCTTCACGCCCTCATGCCCGACAACCCTCTTTGGATGCATCCGAGTACGGCAAAAGCCCACGGCTTGCGTCCAAACGATACGTGTTACATCGAAAACGAGATCGGCAAAGAGAAGGTGAAAGTGTTTCTTACCGAAGGCATTCGCCCCGATACGCTTTTTTTGTATATGGGATTTGGACGTCAAACGCCTTTACTGCCTAAGATTGATCGCAAAGGATCGAGTGCTTCCAAACTGCTTTCGTTAAAAACCGCGCCTGTTTGCGGTGCGATGATCACCAATACCGGCGTTCGTATCGTGAGGGCATAGCGATGGCAAAAGCGTATCGACTGATTTTCGACGAAAACCTTTGCATCGGATGTCAAGCCTGTAACGTGGCGTGCCGTTTGGAAAACGATGTGCCTGAGGAGGTTTATCGTTTGCAAGTACATGTCACGACGCAAGGCGTTTTTCCGCACCTTGGAATGCACTTTGAAAGACGCTCGTGCGTGATGTGCGACGAGCCTCCGTGCGTGAGCGTATGCCCTACGGGAGCGTCGTTTCAGAGCAAAGACGGGTTGGTGCATATTCACGAGTCGCAATGCATTACATGTAAGTATTGTATTTTGGCGTGTCCTTACCATGCACGCTTTATCAATCCACTCAAAAACGTGGTCGAAAAATGTACGTTTTGTTTTGATAGCCGGCTTTCAAAAGCGCTAGATCCCGCATGCGTCAGCGTTTGTACGACCGAAGCGTTACGTTTTGGGGATGTGAGTCAAGAAAATTCGACGGTTGCGATGCTTTCACGCAAAGAGACTTTGCTGTTTCCCAAAGCGCATTTGGGAACGAAACCGAAAGTCTGCTTTATCCCCGCACGCAAAGGAGTCAAAGTATGAGCCCGATGTGGGGAAGTACGGCGCAGTACGAGGTGATTCATTGGTCGTGGGCGATTGCCGTTTATCTCTTTTTAGCCGGTATCAGCGCGGGCTCGATTATCGTTGCGTTGCTGGTCAAATGGAATCGACACGAACGTAGCAACTCATCGATTTGGGATGCGATGATCAAATCGGGAACTTTGGTCGCTCCCGTATCGATTTTAGCGGGACTTTTTTTATTGGTCGCGGATTTAGGGCGTCCGTTGTCGTTTTATTGGCTTTTGATTCGTTTTAATCCTCTCTCGGTTATGAGCTTGGGCGTTCTTTTCTTGCTGATTTACACGCCGATCGTGTTGGTTTTTACGCTTTTGGTGTTTGAACGGACGATCGTGAAATACACATGGCTTTCGCCTTTGGGAAGTTTTATCGAATGGGTCAAGAGTTTGCACTCGTATGCAAAAACGATCGAATATTTTTTAATGGCGGCGGCATTGTGCGTAGGCACTTATACGGGCTTTTTACTCTCGGCATTGTATGCGATTCCGCTGTGGAACAGTCCTGTTTTACCGATCGTTTTTTTAACTTCGAGCATCTCTTCGGGGATTGCGGTGAATATTTTGATCGGATTGGTTTTTTTTAAAAGCACGATCAACACAGAGAGCATCAAGTACCTTTTGGTGCTGGATTTACGGGTTATTATGACCGAATTGCCGCTTTTGGGTATCTTTTTCGTCGGTCTTCTTTACGGCGGCGGTGAAGTTTCGTCGATGGCGAAAGCGGCATTGAGCCACGGCGGATTGGCGTTGGTCTTTTGGCTCGGAGTCATCGGCATCGGATTATTATTGCCGCTTGCGACGGTTATTTTGGCGTTACGAAGCCACGTTTATCGGGTCGGGTATATTTTAACCAACGCAACGGCGGTACTTTTGGGCGTTTTATTGCTACGCTATTACATCATTTACGCCGGACAAATCTATCTTGGATAAGGACGATCATGAAACTTTTATTGCTCGAAGACGACTACAATTACAACGAAAGCATTAAAGAGTATTTGGAGTTTTTGGGCTATGAAGTCGATGCGTTTTTCGACGGAGAGAGTGCTCTGGACGCGATTATGCAAAAAACCTATTATCTGTTTTTGTTGGACGTGAAAGTTCCCAAGCTCAACGGTCACGAACTGATCAAATACATCAAAGAAGCCAAGATTACCACGCCGATCATCATCATTACCTCTTTGGTCGATATCGACAATATCGCAATCGGCTATGAGCTTGGCTGTAACGATTATCTCAAAAAACCTTTTGAGCTCAAAGAGTTGGAACTTCGCGTTAAAGAGCTGATTAAAAAGCATTACCAAACCGGAAACGAAGGATTGTTTGAGCTAGCATGCGGCCTTCGTTTCAATTTTGAAACGGGTGAGATCAAAAAAGACGATCAAACGATTATCTTAAGTTCCAAAGAACAAGAGTTGGTGCGTTTTTTAATTCGACGCAAAAATACGTTTTGCGATATCGAGACCCTGCGTGAAAACGTTTGGGAAGGCAAAGAGATCAGTTATGCCGACATTCGAATGTACATTCGAAAAATCAGACTCAAAGTAGGCGTCGAAGCATTCATCAAGTCCTCGCGCGGGTTGGGATATAAAATCGATGTTGACGCTTAATCCGTTTCGTTCGGTTTGGCTTTATACGCTAATCGTCATGGCACTTTTTAGCGTTCCGAGTTTTTTTGCGATTCAAAGTACCGTGACGGAAGAAAAATACAAAGCTTCGCAAGAGCTTTTCGAATGGGTCGCAACGCACGAAAAAAGCATTTTTGCCAAAGAAGAGTTTGATATTCCGCGTAGCGTACGGTTTCATCTCAATATTTACGACGAAACGCATACGCTTTTGTACCGAGGCATCGAAGCAACGTTAGTGGACGTGCAATTTAAGATACGCGTGGTGTATCCGTTTTTGTACTACCAAAAAGCGGTACAAACCGACGATAGAGGGCTTTTTTTCGTAGTAGTTCAAACCAAGCTCAATTATGCCAAGATTATTTTCGTGACGACGATGCTTTTTTTTATCGTTTTGTTTTTGATCTATCTTTTGAGCAACGTCTTCGTGCATTCGAGCATCTATCCGTATCAGCGGATGCAACGCTATATGAACGATTTTTTTAACGATTCGATGCATGAACTCAAAACACCTTTGGGCGTCATTAATATTAACGTCGAATTGCTTTCACACTACGTGAGCTCTTCCAAACACCTTCAGCGCATTAAAGCGGCAACGAAACAGATGCAAATGACGTACGAAGACGTGGAATATTATATTAAACACAAAAAAGTGGTGTATGCCAAAGAGCCGATCAACCTTTCGGAATACCTCGGGTTACGCATCGCGTTTTTCGAAGATATCGCACATTCGAAATCTATCGTTTTGAAGTACGAGATCGAAGAAGCGATGATGATTTTTATCAGTAAGGTCGAACTGCAACGCATTCTCGATAATACGCTCTCCAACGCGATTAAGTATTCGTTTTTTCAAGGCGTCGTCGAAATATACCTTCAGCGTAAAGACGAAAGCAGTTGTATTTTGAGCTTTATCGATCACGGGCAAGGCATTAAAGACCTCTATAAAGTCTTTGAGCGTTTTGAAAGAGAAGACGGCGTGCAAGGGGGCTTTGGCTTAGGACTTAATATCGTTCAAAATATATGCAATAAAAATGACGTCGATATCGACATTGAATCGTACGAGAATCAAGGATCGCGCTTTACCTACGTTTTTAAGCTCGATCACCAAAAATGGCTCGATAAAGTTGAAAACGAACAAAAGGCTTTGACATGATGAAAGAAAAACGCTTTTTCCTCAGCGCATTGGTAATGCTCTTTTTTGGACTCTGCTTGCTTTTTTTATACAACAAATCGATTTCGTTCGAAGAGGACGAAACCCTTAAAAAACAGATGGACGCGCTGCTTTTGACGTTACACAACAAGATCGAAGAGACGACGCACGTCTCGTTGGCGATCTCGGTTATTTTAGCCAAAAGCCCTCACGTGATCGGTTGCCTTCAAAACCAAGATCGAACGCAGTGTTTGGATTATTTGCTCGACATTAAAAATACGATGGCCCTCTCGGGCGTGTTTGAAAACGCACGCTTGCACTTGCACACCAAAGAGTTCAAAAGTTTTATGCGCTTATGGGACTATCGCAATGAAAGCAACGACGATTTAAGTGCTTTTCGCCATGCGCTTGAAAAAGTTAAAGCGACCAAACGCCCTATCAAAGGGATTGAGATCGGTCGCAACGGTATGTTTATGCGTGCGATCGCTCCGGTTTTTAACCAAGAAGAATATGTCGGGACGATCGAAACGGTTGTGGATTTTAAAGATATGAGCCGTTATTTCAAAAAAGACGGCGTAGAGCTGTACGTTTTGATGAAAAACGAATACGCCGACATCGCCAATGCTTCGGAATATTCTCCAAATCTGAGGCTCGATAACTACACGATCGTCAATCAATCGACCAACGGGCTTCATTTTATCAGAAGTGCCAATTTTCAGGGCACTGGCTATATGAAAATGGGGGACAGTTATGTGCTTTACACCCCGATAGTCGATATTAACGGCGAATATGTCGGCTTTTTCGTCTTAACGTGGAGCGAAAGCCTCTCCTTGGCGTCGTTTAAAGGCTAAGGTGCTTTCGCGCGTTGTTGCGGATGCGATCCATACCCATGTAAAACTCTTTCATTAAGACCAAAAAGAGGTAGTCGCCAAATTCCGTCGTTTGGATCGTATGTTCGTCTTCGACGACGGTTTTTGCCAAACGAAGCAACATCAGCTCTTTGCCCAACACCTCTTCGATTTCGACGCCGAACATACTGTGAAATTTTCTCTTGGAAAGTTTGCCGTTGAAAAGATCGACCATAAGGCGGTAGTACATTTGCGAGTTTTGAGGAAAGGTTTTTTCTTTAATGACGGCACTGTTGCGGTTTTGAATATGTGAGGAGTATTGATCGAGCGCAAACTCGTTTAAGTAAAGCGTATCTTTTAAAAAGCTAAACGAACCCGAACCCACGCCGACGTACTCTTCGTGATCGATGATGTATTCGTCGATGATCGCGTCTTGCTCTTTGGAAAACGACCAACCGTGACGTGAAGGATAGGCGGTTTTGAGCTGTTTTTTAATCGTTTTAAAGAAAGCCATTTCATGCGCCATACTAAATTCTCCGAGGCTTTTGCGCACGCTGTTTTTGACCAACGATGAGGTCATTAACGGATAAACGCTCGTTTGTTCCGGAGAGAGTTTTTTAAGGAGTTCCAAATCTCGAACGAGTCCGGCTTCGCTTTGTTCGGGGAAATTAAAGATCAAATCGACGCTCGTGATCGGTAAAATGCCGAGCATCGATTCGATTTTGCGGTACACCTCTTCGCCGGAGCCGAATTTTTCAAAACGCCCGAGTTTTTTCAGAAGCGTGTCGTCAAAGGTTTGTACGCCGATAGAGAGGCGATCGATGAGCCCGTCTAAGCGTAAAACGGTTTTCGGTTTGATATGGTTAGGATCGCTTTCGCACGAGACGTGTTGAATATTGAACTGCGTTTTAATCAGTTCGATCGTTTTGATCAGCTCATCTTCGTCGATAAGCGGCGTACCTCCGCCGATCACCAAATAATCAAAATCGTACCCTAACGATTTGACATGTAAGATCTCTTGGCGCAAGTGTTCAAAGTAAACGCTTGCCGCTTCTTTCGTATAGGTAAATTTGTTGAACGAGCAGTAAGGGCAAAACATCGAACAAAACGGTACGTGAACGTAGAGCAAATAAGGTTTGTTCTCCGGAGGCAACGGCAATCCTTTGGAAGGGTTGTCGACGTTTAAATAGTGTTTGGTGTATTGGTGCATAAAATAACTGGTTGCACTCGTAATGATTTTTGAGGGGTGGCGTAACATCAAATTTCCTTTCTAAAGCCCTTCTTTTGCTGTTATTATAAAGAGTATACGTAATTTTTATGTAAATTTTCGGTAAACAAACGAGATTATAACGTTCAAGCGTGAGAAAAAGAGGGGAATTTCACGCTCAATTCACGTTTTTGTAGCATAATAGCGTGAAAGAATCCTTGAAAGGGAAACAAATGAAACGCTATTTATGGATAGTTTTATCGGTATTGACGGCTTTAACACTGCCGTCGCAAACGCTTTGTGCGGCGGATTTTGATTGGGTTGTCACTTTAAATTTACGTTCGCATTCCGATCCGTATGCCTATCGTTACAGTTTAATGGATCGCTTCGGCTACAACGAAGCCGAAGTCGTTTATATTTTGGATAGCGTCTACGAGCCGGCGGATGCGTATATGATTTTTCGTTTGGCGGAACTCTCCAATAAAGACCCGCGTTACGTGTTGGGTCTGTACCGCGAAAGACGTTTTTCGCATTGGGACGATATGGCACTTTATTTAGACATTCCCGTCAATGCGCCGCCGTTTATGGAGTTGCGCCGTCATCACGACATCGTTTATCGCTACGTTCCGCCCGTGCATTACGAGGAAAATCGTTATTACGTCGTACAGCCTAAACCTTCTTCAAAGCCGATACGACGTGATTATACGCCAAAACCCACGCCCGCCTCTCCCGAATATCGCCGTGAAGAAGTACGTAAAAAACCGGAAGCAAGTTCGGTACGTAAAGAGCGCGTAGAAGCAGCGTCGCCATCTTCTCGTCATGAAGACTATCATGCCCCCGTGCACCAACCTGAACAACGTAAAGCAGAGCCGTCGCACGGGCACGATCCGATGCAAGATCGCCCCTAAAGTCGCGTGCCTCTTGTGCAAGTAAAGACGAATCGGCTATAATTACATGTAAAAAGACTAAAGGAAATTTGAATGCAAACGTATGCATGCGGACACATCAATCCCGATTCCGATTCGATCGTATCGGCGATTTCACTCTCGTACCTTAAAACCGAACTCGGCGAAGTTTGTACGCCGGCACGCCAAGGCGAAATTAGCCCCGAGACGGAGTTTATTTTAAAAACGTTCGGACTGGAAAAACCTCTTTTAAAGAACGATTTTTCAGGCGACAACCTTTACATTACCGACTATTCCGATCTGGCGCAAGCACCGCACAATCTCAAAGAGACGAATATTTTAGGCATTGTCGATCATCATAAACTCGGCGACATTACGACTTCTACGCCGCTTGAGTGTTGGATTCGACCTGTGGGTTGTACGAATACGATCGTTAAAGAGATGTATGACCACTATAAAATCGACATTCCGAAAAATATCGCGGGTGCTATGATGCTGGCAATTTTGAGCGATACGGTTTTGTTTAAATCGCCCACATGTACCAAAGCGGACACCAAAGCGGTCAAAGAATTAGCCGCCATTGCTGGCGTGGAAGATTTCAAAGCACTTGGAATGGAGATGTTTTTAGTCAAATCCGCCGTCAAAGGGGCAAGCCCACGTACGCTCTTATTACGTGATTTTAAAGATTTTGATATGGGCAGTCATAAAATCGGCATCGGTCAACTTGAAGTCGTGGATTTAACCGTATTCGACGAGATGAAAGAGGCACTTTTTGCCGATATGAAGGCGTATAAACACGAAGGTCATCGCCACACCGTGATGCTGCTCTTAACCGACATCATGATCGAAGGCTCTCAGTTTTTAGTCGTCAGCGACGACGAAAGCAAAATCGAAAACGCGTTTAACACCAAACTCGTGAACCACGAGATGTGGGTGGAGGGCATTTTAAGTCGTAAAAAACAGGTCATTCCCGTCATGGAAAAACAGTTTTAAAAGCGTACTTTGTGAAAAAGTCGTTTTGGAAAAAAAAATACCTGATTGAACACCCCCATGAAGTGCTCGGCTATTTGCAGAGCACTTCGACTCCTTATAAAAAAAATATCGATCAATTTTATTGCGATACGTATGCGACCTTCGGCGTTTTAGGCGTACGTTACGACGACGAAGCGATGCTTGCGGTATTGAGCGAAGATGCCGCTTTGCATATTCTGCGCGACGTCACGAACGATCGGCGCTATAAAAACCGCTTTGTGAAGCTTTTCGGCTTTCCCGAAGAGTATGATTTTGACGAACAGACGGTTTTTGCCAAATGCGATAGATTGGCGGACGTTTCGATGGACTTTACGTTTATGGGCGGGATGAGTGCCCAAAAAGTGTTTAAAGTGCTTCTTTACCATGAAACTTTACGTTTAAAAAATGCGGTGCAAGCCTTGCTCGACGATGAAGGCGACGCACTTAAAAAAACCTATCGGCAACTCAAACGTATCGCGATGCTGCTGAAAATTTCCCGCTTCTTATTCGATACGGCGATGATCGATCGTTTGCAAAACGTCTTGGGTGTTTTGACATGTAAAGAGCGTACGGCACTGTTAGATCGTATGCAAAGCTCTGCTTATCAGGCTTTTTTATGGGATATACAGACGCTTTTAACGGAAAAAAGCGACTTTTTTCTCCAAAAAAAAGGCAATCAACCTCTACTCTTTTTCATCAAAAAAATGGTCAAAAAAGAGCCTAACGCACTGGTAAAACGCCTCAAAAAAGCGATACGCTAAGGCTATCTAAAACTTCATTCGCTACAATATTCTTTTTATGTTCGCCTTAAGAGGATTCATTTTTGGAAAATACCGACACTAAACAGCAAAAAATCGTTCAAATGTTCGATGAGATCGCAGGTACGTACGACAGGGCAAACCGTGTTTTAAGCATGGGGATCGATATTCAATGGCGCAAAAAAGCGTGCGACGAAACGTTTAAACGCTATAGCAAGCCTATCGAACTTATCGTCGATGTCGCATGCGGAACGGGCGATATGATGGGCTATTGGTCAAAACAAGCAACCAAAGCGGGTCGTAAGATCGGCAAAATCGTGGGCGTCGATCCTTCTGTTGGAATGAGTGACGTCGGGAAGCAAAAATTTCCGGAATTCGAGTTTTTCATCTCCGAAGCGACGGCATTGCCTTTAGCAAACGAAAGCGCGGATATTTTAAGTATCAGTTACGGGATTCGCAACGTCATGAAGCGTCAAGAAGCTTTCAGAGAATTCGCTAGAGTGCTCAAAAAAGGCGGTTACGTCGTTATCTTAGAGTTTACGAAAGACGATAAAAAAGGCTTGTTTTTTAGGCTTAAAGATTTTTACCTTACGAAGATTCTACCGATTTTAGGCGGACTCATCTCCAAAAATAAAGCGGCATACGAATACCTTCCCAACTCCATCGAAGGCTTTTTGACCGCAAGCATGCTTCAAAAAGAGTTAGACGATGCAGGATTTGAAACCGAATTTTGCAAAAGTTTTTCGATGGATATTTCGACTTTGGTCATTGCTCGAAAACGATGAGTCAAACGCAAAGCGTCTCGAGCCTTAACCATCAAATTAAGTCGCTTTTAGAAGCGACCTTTTTACATGTCAGCGTCGAGGGTGAAATCTCTAGGGCAACCTACCACAGTTCGGGACATCTCTATTTTACGCTCAAAGACGCCGACTCCGCCGTGGCATGCGTGATGTTTAAAGGCAATACCAAAAGCCTTAAATTTCAAGTTGAAGAGGGTATGGCGGTGATCGTTCACGGCGCATTATCGGTTTTTTCTCCCCGAGGAACGTACCAAATCAATTGTCTCAGCATGGAACCCGCCGGCAGCGGTGCGCTTGCGAAAGCATACGAACAGCTCAAAACCAAACTTTCCGCCAAAGGGTATTTTGATGCCGAGCGAAAAAAGAGGCTTCCCAAATTCGTCGAACGTATCGCATTGGTGACGTCGGCGACGGGCGCGGCGTTACAGGATATGCTCAAAGTCGCGCAAAAACGCTGGCCGCTCGTGAACATAACGCTTTTGGATACTTTGGTGCAAGGCGAAAACGCCAAGTTTAGTATTGCGGAGAATATCGCCAAGGCGGATCGCTTAAACGTAGACGTCGTCATCATCGCGCGCGGAGGCGGCAGTATCGAAGATTTGTGGGCGTTTAACGAAGAGATCGTCGCCGATGCTATCTTTACATGTCAAACGCCGATCGTCTCCGCAATCGGGCATGAAATCGACTACGTGATTAGCGATTTTGTAGCGGATGTCCGTGCTCCTACGCCATCTGCGGCGATGGAGACCTTACTTCCCGATCGCGTGGAGATGCTTCAACGCTTGGACGATACGGCGCAACATTACGAACGTTTAGTCGAACGCTTATTGCATACGAAGATGTTTGCGTTAAAGAGGCTTCAAGAGTTGTTTTATCAGCATTCTATAGACCGTAAAATGGCGTTATGGAAAAGCGAGATCGCTTTATTGCAAGGGCAAATGAACGAACGTTTGGAACGTTTGTTACGTGAAAAAGCGTATGCGCGTCAAAGCCTATTCGAGCGCCTCGTCTTTCAAACACGTCAAAATCTGAGCATGCACGAACAACGCCTTTTGACGTATCGTAACGCGTTAAGCGCGAAAGAACCCAACCGCGAACAAAAAGAGTGCTATGCCCAAATCGTCCGAAAGGGTAAAAAAGTAGCACTCGAAGCCATTAAAATCGACGAAGTATTCGAACTTCAAACCCCCTCAACAATCCTTCTTGCCCAAGCTTTAAGCAAGAGAGCGTTGGACGCATAAGCCTCTTTACGGCGAATGCACGCGTCGGTGCATTTTCTATAACGCAAGACGTAACGATCGTAGGTTACAATGCGATAGTATAACGTTCGATTCTCTTCTTACCGTAATAATATAAATTTAAATATTTTTAGTTTAAGATAGACGAATTTTTCAAAGGTAAGCGAGTTGTTTGATCAGTTATTTATCTTCCATAAAAAGGATTGCTATGAATCGTTCTTGGGCATTGGGTATCAGTAGTGTTGTCGCATTTTTCTTCTTAACGGGATGTACGCCGGCGGTGTCGACGCAACAATTACAAGCGGGGGCAAATCAAAAAGAGACGGTCGCTAAAACCATCGAACAGATGGAAAAAGATATCTCGGCACAAAGCGAAATGTGGCATTGGTTGAACTTGGGACGCTTGTATCAAAGCAACAAACAATATGAAAAATCCATCGAAGCTTTCGGCAAAGCCGAAGCGATTTTGGACGAGTACGAAGCGCGTGCGGAAGTGAGCATGCGAAACGTCGGAGCGGGTATGGGATCGTTGTTGTTTTCCAAAGGTGCGGAAACATATTACGGCAAAGGATACGAGCGAACGCTCATGCATACGTTAAACGGGCTTAACTATGCGATGCTGGGAAATTTTGAGGGTGCAACGGTCGAAATGCGTAAAATGGAAAAACGCCAAGAATTCTGGCTAAAAGAGTCCGAAGAGAAGCTCTCCGAAACGCAAAAAAAGAAAGAAGAGGTTAAAGGCAATCCTAATACCGATCAAATTCCCGCAGGCTATTCGATGGGTGAAATGTTACAAGACCCCGACGTTAGAGCCATGGCAAACAACTACCAAGATGCCTTTTCGTATGCTTTAAGTGCAGTCGTTAGTCGCATTTCCAACGATGCGCAATACTCCGAAATCAGCCAAAAAAGAGCGGTAGCTCTCTCTCCGGAAGCTTCCGTCGTTTTTGCGCCTTCGAAGCAAAAAGCCGCACCCGATACGGTGGATGTTTACGTCGTAACGTTTACGGGACAAGCTCCGGTGCAAAGTATCGACAAAATTCGCTTTCCTCTACCGAGTTTAAATTATTATACGGTGCTGGATCTTCCTTCGCTCAAACACCCTAAAGACGATATTTCTTACGTCAATATCTATTCGCCGTTGATGGGAGAGAGTGCATCGCCTCGACTTTTGAAAACGGATAAAATGGCGTATAAAACACTCAAAGACGAGCTTCCTTTGGAAATTATGAAATCGGTCGTACGTGCGACGACTAAAGGCGTCGTAGCCAAACAAGCGTCCGATCACGGCGGTTTGCTCGGCGGCTTGGCGGCGTCGATTTTGATGGACGTTACTTCAAGCGCGATGGAGCAAAGTTATCGAAACTGGGAGATGCTTCCTAACTCCGGATATTTATCGAAAGTTTCAGCGAAAAAAGGCGATACTGTCATCGTGAAATTGGGAGGTCAAGAGTTTGGCGTTCAAGTCCCGCAAGAGACTAAAAACGGCTCTTTAATTCTCGTTTCGTATCTTTCTAGTCAAAACGTGGAGGTCGATCATGTTGAATATTAAATCGTTGGCTTTGAGTGCGATTGCTCTTTTAATGCTTGGCGGATGCGCCAATCAAAACTCACAAATGCAACGCGACGCCGTGATGGAGCGCAATAAAGCGTTAAGCGTCGATAAAGTCAATTACGTTGACGATATGGACGTTCTCGTAAGCGATATTAAGTTGTTTAAAGAGAACGGTTTTTTGAAAGTGATGGCTGAGTTTATCAACGCGGACAACGGCGAAAAACGCGATTTCGTGTACCAAATAGAGTGGTACGATCAGTACGGTCAGCTCAAAGAAACGACCAGCTGGAGACCGAAAACCGTCATCGGAAATCAAAAAATTAAAGTGGTAGAAGCCGCAACGATGCCTTCTATCGTTGATTATAAATTAATTATTTCAACCAAAAAATAAGGAGCAACGCGTATGGGTTCTATGTCAAAAATTATCGGTAGCGCGGCGGTAGCCGCATTATTATTTTCCGGATGTGCCACGACCGGAGGTGCGGGAAGAGTAGACGGCGGCGATAGCAACGTTGCGTACGGCGATGCCAAAGCGGTCGAAACGGTCACGGCGGATTTCGGTTCGACCGATCTTCAAGCAACGGCCGAAATGATGGCGCAATCGCTTTTGGAAGTGCGTTACATCGCGAAAGCGCAACAACCTCCGAAAGTACGTTTGATGGAAGTTAAAAACCAAAGTTACGAGCATATCGATACGCGTGCGATTACCGAAAAAATTCGCTCAAAATTGCTTAAATCAGGCTCGGTTCGCTTTGTCGCGGACAGTGCGAACTTAGGACAAGTCAACGAGGCACGAGATTTCTTAGAGACTTCGACGAAGAAAAAGAACGTCAAAGCAATGACGGATTTTGATTACGTGATTACGGGAACCGTTCGCTCGATTAAAAAAGCCAACGCCAACGTTCAAGACAATTACTACAGCATTATGTTGCAGTTGGTTGACCCTCAAAGCAGCGAGATTTTGTGGGAAGACGAAAAAGAGATTCGTAAGGTTAGTAAAAAACCCTCTTTAGGTTGGTAACGTATGAAACTACTTAGCTTAAAAATGTTGGCGGTCCTTTTGCTTGCAGAAGGCTTGGCATATGCTCAAGTCGTTCCGTTTGACAAAAGCGTCGTGGTCATGCCTTTGCGCTATACGTATCAAGTGACGCGTGAGTTTTACGACGAATACGCAAGAGCCGAGTCGTCGCTCAAAGGTTATGCCCATGAAAAAGGCTCCGCTTCCTACGATGCCAATTATCGGGAGGGTTACTATAGCGGAAGTGCAAGTGCCCAATCCAAAGGAAGTTTCGACGGCAAATACGATCTTAAGTCCAAAGACGAGAGCGAATTTCACGCGAGCACCGATAAAGTGATCGTAGAGAAGAGTTTCGACTCGGAAAAATTGACCGGTATGATCGAATCGGCTTTGAGTGAAGGCGGCGTGAAGCTGGGTACGCGAAATCCCGAGTATATGAGTGCCAAAACGTCGGAAGAAGCGGCTAAAAAAGCCATTTCGAAGCGTGCGGGAGATTATGTTTTAACCGGCGATATTATGAAAATGCAATTGGGCGGTATTCGTAAAGTGCCCGACGGTACGCAACGACGTTATGCGATTAACGCGACATGTAAGATTAATATCAAGATTACGCGTGCAAGCGACGGAACGTCGGTCTTTGCTCGAACGTTTACGGGGAAAGGCTCCAAAACGTTTGACGCAATAGATTACATTCCTGCCGACGAAGTCGTCGATATGGCGGTTGAAGAGGTTGCAATGCAAATCACGGCGGCCGTTTTAGGCAAACGTATTCCCAATCCGAGCGAATCGGACGCAGAGTACCAAGACTCTCCGGGCAAACGTCTGGTAGAATAAATTTTGGGCTACGAAGGATCTCTTCTTCGTAGCCTTTTAAAGTTCATAGGCTTTTTTAAACGCTTCCGCCTCTTTGACCGCTTCGACGACTTTGGCCGAAAGAATCGGCAACTCTTCGTATTTGACCCAAAGTGTATCTTCGACGATGTCGTGAATCTCTCCGGCGATTTCGACCGCAATGCGCTTTAGGCGTGCCAACTCTTTTTTAAGCTCTTTTTCATCCATACGTTTCTCCTTACCTGTCATGGTGCTGATCTTGCAAGGAGTATTCCCTCACAGCGTATCGATCAGACGGTAGAAAAACTCTTTTTGCGCTTGCGGTAAAAACGAGGCTTCAAACGAATTTTTTGCCAACTGTTTTAGCTCTTCGGGGCTTACATGTAAGCTTTGCACCAATGCTTCATAGTTTTCGTTGACGTAGCCGCCGAAATACGCCGGATCGTCGGAATTGACCGTGACCAAAAGCCCCTCACGCAAAAGCTTGAGAATGTTGTGGTGTTTCATGTCGTCCACCGCGCGAAGTTTGACGTTGGAAAGCGGGCAGACGGTTAAGGGAATGCGGTGCGCCTTAAGGTAAGCGACCAACGAGTCGTCTTCGTCGCAGCGAATCCCGTGGTCGATACGGCTGACATGTAATAATCGAATCGCTTCCCAGATATACCCACTATCTCCCTCTTCGCCGGCGTGCGCGACGATGGCGTAGCCTTCTTTTGCGCAAGCTTCAAAGACGCGTTCAAACTTGGAAGGCGGGTGTCCCACTTCGCTGGAATCGAGTCCTACGCCGATGATCTTCTCTTTGAACGGGAGTGAGGCTTGCAGTGTTTCAAACGCCGCTTCTTCGCTTAAATGGCGCAAAAAGCACATGATGAGATGCGAGCTGATACCTAATTCCGCCTTACTGCGCTCTAACGCACGGGTAATGCCTCTTATGACGGTTTCAAATGCGATACCGCGGGCGGTGTGGGTTTGCGGGTCGAAAAAAATCTCTACATGTAAGACGTTTTGGGCTTGGCATTTAAGAAGATACGCCCACGTCAGTTCAAAAAAATCAGATTCGTCGACGAGTACCGCCGCTCCCGCGTAGTAGATGTCCAAAAACGATTGCAACGAGGTAAAACGGTAAGCTTTTTTCACCGCTTCAACGCTGGGGTAAGGGATAAGGACGTTATTTTTTTGCGCCAACGCAAACAGGAGTTCGGGCTCTAACGTGCCTTCGATGTGAAGGTGTAATTCGGCTTTGGGGAGTTTGGCGATAAAATCGTTCATTATGGCTCTTTTTACGCAATTATAGCAATTTTGAAAGAACACGTTATAATAAAATTTTTCAAAGGACGTGAATGAAACCGCTTTCTAAAAAAGCGCAAGGCATCTTTTATGTAGCGCTTTGCATTTTTTTATGGTCGATGATACCGACGTTTGCCAAACTTTCCCAATCTAGACTCGATCATCATCAGTATCTTTTTTACTCCAGCGTCGTATCGTTTTTATCGCTTTTGGCGGTGGCGACGTATCGTCAACGGACGCATGAGTTGCTCAAATACTCGGCTAAAACGTATCTTGCGCTATTGGGTCTTGGTTTTTTAGACTTCTTGTTTTATTTGTTGCTCTATTTCGGTTACGAAAGGGCCAACGGTTTGGAAGTCTTGGTCATGCAATACACGTGGCCGATTTTTATCGTACTTTTGTCGCTCTTTATTTTGAAAGAACGTCTCGGATTTGCTAAGATCGTTTCGCTGATTTTAGGGTTTGCGGGCGTGGCGATCGTCATCACCAAAGGCGATTTGGCGCAAGTCGATTTTGGTAATATCGGCGTCATTATCACCGTTTTAATCGGTGCTTTTTCGTTCGCACTCTTTTCGGTGCTCAGTAAAAAAGTGAGCATCAATCTAACCAATGCCGTGAGCGTCTACTTTTTCACGGCGGTGGTGTATTCGTTTATTTCGATGGAGACGTTTTCAAGCTTTACGTTTCCTACGGCCAACGAGTGGCTCTTTATCGCCGTTAACGGTGTTTTTTTAAACGGTATTTCGTATCTCTTTTGGATTAAAGCCTTGCAAAACGCCGATGCATCGTTTGTCGCTCCTTTTATTTTTATCACGCCCGTTTTGTCGGCAAGTTTTCTCATCGCGGTATTTGACGAGCCGATTTTACCGGTTTATTTTATCGGATTGGCGTTGGTGATAAGCTCCGGTATCGTGAACAGTCTTAAAAAGCGTTTTTAATTAAGCCAATCGGTTGTATGATTTCAACGAAACTTATTTCTCAGGGCAGGGTGCAATTCCCTACTGGCGGTAATCTTACATGTAAGAGAGTCCGCGAGCGCCTTTACATGTAAGAATGTGAAGGGTCAAGCAGATTTGGTGCAACTCCAAAACCAACGGTTAAAGTCCGGATGAGAGAGAATAGAGTCCTTTATTGCCATTGTTGTATGACAAGGTCGTGTCTCTAAGTATTAAACATGCCCTGATTCTGGTAAGTTTACTCATTTTCTTAGGAGTAACCCATGAATCAACCTTGCGCGCGTTTTGTCGCGCCTACCTCCCTCTCGAACGCTTTGGAAGCGTTACGCAACCGTAGCGGCGTTATCGTTACCGACCGAAACGATCGTGAAGACGAAGCCGACGTTATCTTTCATGCCGAAACGCTAACGTTGGAACAAACGGCGTTGCTGATTCGCGAATGCAGCGGAATCGTCTGTTTGTGTTTGCCTCCCGAAAAAGTCGATGCGTTGGAACTGCCGATGATGGTCGCACACAACCAATCCAAATTTCACACCGGTTTTACCGTCTCCATCGAAGCCAAAGAAGACGTCAGCACGGGCGTGAGTGCCAAAGATCGTCTGAGAACGATTCAAGCCGCAATTCATCCAAACGGTAAAACCAAAATCGTCTCTCCGGGGCATGTTTTTCCGCTTCGCGCCAAAGAAGGCGGCGTGCTGGAACGGGACGGTCATACCGAAGCTTCGGTGGATTTGATGCGTTTAGCGGGGCTTTCGCCTTATGCGGTGTTGTGCGAGCTGACCAATCCGGACGGTACGATGACCAAAGGAGAAGAGGTACGCGCTTTTGCGCGCAAAAGCGGTTTCCCGATCGTCTCTATAGAAGAGATTATCGACTATCGTCGCCAAAACGCGTGTTAATTTAAGAAGGCCGGAGTACGTTTAAAACATGCGTTTTAAACGTACTCAAAAGTTTACTTTGGTACTTGTCTTTGTGGTAAATCAGGTAAAACGGACGGCGAATCGAGACGTTTTTGAGCTGAACTTCAAAGAGTTCGCGACGTTGAAGCTCTTTTTCGACGACGACGCGCGAGACGCAGGTCATAATATCCGCAGAGTGCAACAGAAGGGTTTTCGCCTCTTCAAATTCGCTAAATTCCGTGAAGACGGGTAAAGAACGGGCAATCTCCCCCAACGCTTCCAAAAAAACTTCGCGCGTACCTGATCCTTTTTCCCGTAAAATCCACTTTTTTTCGAATAATTCGTCGATGTAGACGCACTGATTTGCCAATGCGCTATCGCCGGTTACGACGATGAGTTCGTCATAGCCGATCGTCTCTTTGACGATTTCGCGTTCATCGCATGCCGATTCGATAAATCCTACGTCGATGGTGCCGTTTTTAACCATCTGAATGATCGTCGCCGAATTATGAATCTCTTTATGAATGCGTACGTTTTCATGGTGCAGTAGAAAATCAAACACGATGCGGGGCGTCAAATAATCGCCGATAGTTTTGCTCGAAGCGATTTTTAAAATACCCAAAAGCGCATTGCCGCTAAACAAACTCTGAGCCTCTAAAAGCGTCGTGAAAGCAGGATAGGTTAGCTCTTTAAAGAGCCTTCCCGTTTCGCTTAAAACCAACTTTTTCCCGATGCGATCGAAGAGAGGTTCGCCGATGTCGTGCTCAAGCGATTTGATCGCTAAGGAGAGTGCCGATTGCGTGATGTTTAACTTTTGCGCCGTCTTGGAAAAATGGGGCTCTTCGCATAAACGGTAAAAAAAAGAGAGTTCTTTGAGCGTCATTTTCTTTCTTTCATCAAAATTAGCGTCAAACGCTTTTTATGCGTTAGGAATGATGTACTAACGCTAGGTCGTAGGGCTTACCGAATCGTTTTTACACGAAATTGATTTAAAATATTAATGATTATAGCAAATTTAATTTATTTTGTTTATGAATAAAAAGCTCCTATAATGGTTGAAATTTTTAGAAGGAAGCGGAATGTTTCGTAAAGAAAATCGGTCTCATACCCTAAGCGGTATCTTGTTTGTCGCGCTTTTTGCGACGAGTGCTACGTACTTGAGCGAGTTTGAGCTGTTTAAACATTTGGGTTTAAGCCCGTTGATCGTGGGCATTGTACTCGGAATGCTCTATGCCAACACTTTGCGTTCGAAATTGCCGCAGGAGTGGGTTGCGGGTATTTTATTTTCAACTAAAACGATTTTACGTACGGGGATCGTTTTTTACGGTTTTCGTTTGACGTTTCAAAATATCCTCGAAGTCGGTTTGGCGGGCGTCGTTACGAGCGTATTGGTCGTTTCGTTGACGTTTATCATCGGTTATCTGGTCGGGACGAAACTGCTAAAACTCGATAAGGAGACGACGATTTTGACCGCGGCGGGCAGTTCTATTTGCGGAGCGGCGGCGGTACTGGCAACCGAGCCCGTCGTCAAAGCCGAAGCGTATAAAAGCACGATCGCCGTTTCCACGGTCGTCGTGTTTGGAACGATAGCGATGTTTTTGTACCCCTTTTTGTACCGTGCGGGATGTGTGCCTTTGAGTCCCTCCGAAATGGGTATTTACGTCGGAGGAACCTTACATGAAGTCGCGCACGTCGTTGCCGCCGGAAATGCCATCGGCGATGAAACGTCGCAAAGTGCCGTGATCGTTAAGATGATACGCGTTATGTTGTTGGCGCCGTTCTTGATTCTTTTGGGACTTTGGCTAACGCGTGCCTCCAAGTCGATTTACAAAACCAAAACCAAGATTACGATACCGTGGTTTGCGGTTTTGTTTATCGTCGTCGCGGGGTTTAATTCGCTGCATCTTCTACCCTTACATGTCGTCGATACGATCAACGCCTTGGACACGTTTTTGTTGACCATGGCGATGAGTGCTTTGGGCATGGAAACCAATGCGAGCAAGTTTAAAAACGTGGGTATGAAGCCGATCTATTTAGCGACGATTTTATTCGTATGGCTGATTTTCGGAGGCTTCGCCATCGTTAAATTTTCTTTGACGTTGTAGCGCGTTAGTCTCTTCCTAAAAATTCGCTTGCCTCGGAAATAATCAGAAACGCTTCGGGATCGTATTCGCGAATAATATCTTTTAAGAGTTGAATTTTCGAGGCTTCGACGGACAGTAAAATCATCGTTTTGATCTGCTTTTCATGATGCAATCCCGTTCCCGTAAAGATCGTACCGTGCTCTTCGATGCGATCTCGAATCTGCTCGGTGAGGATTTCAACGTTGTTAGAGATGATTTTGACGACTTTTTTAGACGGACGACCCGTGATGATCGTATCGATCACTTTGGTCGTGACGTACACGCCGAACATACTGTAAAGGGCTCTTGAAATATCGCCGTAGGCAAAAATATAGACGATCATAATCGAAAGATCGATGCTCAAAAGCACTTCGGCAGCTTTGAACTTTGTCTTTTGCGCAACGATTTCTCCCACGACGGAGGTGCTTCCGGTCGAAGAACGTCCTTTGATAATCAAGCCTACGCCAAGACCGATAAAAATACCCCCGAATACCGCCGCAAGCAATAAATCGTCGCTCAGCGGTTTGAGGTGTAAGGCTTCGCGAAAAAGATCGGTAAAAAAAGAGGTTGCAAAAAGCGCGACCAAGGTTTTTAGAAAATAGAGTTTGCCGAAATAGACGTACCCTAAAACAATAAAAGGAATGCTCACGCATACGATCAGCGTTCCTAAAGTGAGTTGCGTGATGAAAAAGTGCAAAATCAAAGCAATACCGATGCCCCCTCCGGTAATCACACCGTTAGGGGAGAGAAAGCATACGACGCCAAACGCCATCGATAACGCGCCTAAAAAGACGTATGCCGTTTGCAGAAGTTGCGTCGACAATAAGGCTTTTGTCATTTAAGATAACCGGTTAAATTGAGAAGCGGAAGCTTGGTCGTGCTTTCGAGTTTTTTCATCCACTTGTCCATCGGGTCGGGTTTTTCCCAAACGGGATGCGCGACGTTCGCCAAAGCTTCAACCCTCTTTTTCGCCTCTTGCGCCGAGCCTATTTCGTCGATGAGGTGAACGTTTAAGGCTTTAGAGGCGATAAAAACTTGTGCATTCGCAAACTCGTCGGGTTTCGCAAGGTTCAGCCCGCGCGCGGTTGCCACGTCTTTGACGAAAAGGTCGTAAGCATCGCCGATCAGGCCTTTGAGTGCTTCTCTCTCTTTGGGCGTCCACTCTCTGGTAAACGTTCCCATTTGCTTGTATTCGCCGGCGGTAATAATCTGCTCCGAAATACCTAGTTTTTTAGCCAATTCGGCGACGTTGGGTGCTTGAAAAAGAACGCCGATCGAGCCGATGAAGGCACCCGGATTGGCGATAATGTAGTTCGACCAAATCGAAGCGTAATAGCTGCCGCTGGTCATGCTTCCCGCCGCGTACGCGACGACGGGTTTTTTCTCCGCCAATCGCTTAACCGCTAAAGAGAGTTCGATGGAAGGAGCAAGTGCGCCGCCGGGAGAGTCGACATGTAAGAGTACGCCTTTGATTTGGTCGTTTTCTTCGGCTTTTTCGATCGTATCCAAAATTTCGTCGATGTTTAAGATTTCGCCTTCGATTTTGACGATCGCAAGGTTAGGCTCTTTGATCTCCTCTTGTGAGACGACGATCCATGCGACGATTAAGAGTAAGACGACGGTTTTAAAGTGGGTTTGAACGTAGTTCAAAATCGCACCTAAGACGATAAAAGGTTTTTTGAGTAGGTTTAACATAAGGCTTCTCCGTGAATATAAATCGCTTCCATGCGACGGGTGTGTAAGAGCGTTTGTACGATCAGCGTTTCTTGGTCGCACGCTTGCGGAAGCGTAGCGACGATAAGGTCGGCATAGCGGTCTTTTTCAAGTGATCCGCACGGAAGTTTTAAGGCTTTTGCCGCGTTACATGTAACGCTTTGCAAGAGCAGTTTAGCGAAGGTCGTAAGATCGCGCTCGTAATGCATCATTAAAGCACTTCGCATCTCGTCCCAAAGGCTGAGCGAGGTGTTGGAACTGAGTCCGTCCGTACCTAAGGTAAGGTTGATTTTTGCGGCAAGCACTTTGGCGACGTCAAGTTTGCCCGAGCCTAAAAGACGATTGGAAACGGGGCAATGCGTAAGCGTTGCTTTTTGATCGGAAAGGGCGTGTAACTCTTCGATATCGGCATAAACCGCATGGGTAAAAAGTGTCGGAACGTTTTCAAACAGGGCAAGGTATTCTAAAGCGTCGCACATCGGTTTTGCGTGGGGATTAAACGCGCTTAAAAAGGGTTGGAAATCTCCCTCGGCATTATCGAGCCAAGCACGCTCGGCAAGACTCTCCATAAAATGCGTCGAAACGACGCACCCCTCTTCTCGTGCCTTTAGCAAGGCTTTTTTCGCCAAAATCGGATGCGTCGAATAGGGTGAATGAACCGAAATAGCCGGAATAAAACGATTGCCCTCGTGAGCTTTCGAATCCTCAAAACGACTCGCAAAGTCTGCGTACATCGCATCGACCGCGCTAGGAGCGGAGCCTAAAATTTCATTGAAATAAACGACGCGTTGAGGCGTTTGTACGCAAGCGTGTAAATCGGCTCCGAAACTGCTGATGGCACCTAAGGTCGTCGTTCCGCTTTGAAGCATTTCGCGAAGCGCGGCGGCGATGTGTTCGTGCGTTGCGAGTGCGCTGAGCTCTTCGCGGTGTTGAATGACGGATTGAAGCCACGGAATAAAGTCGCCGTAACGAAGCATCGTACGGTTGGCGCTAAACTCTAAATGCACATGGGCGTTAATCAAGCCCGGCAAAATAACGCTATGAGGCGGTGTTTGAATCAGCGTAGCGTCCGGATAACGCGCTTGAAGCGCATCGCTTTGTCCTACGTCGATAATCGTTTCGTCGAAAACGACGCCGCCTTTTTCGATTATCTCAAACGTCGCGTTACATGTTAGGACGAAATCGGCAATCAATAACTTCACGTTTTTCCTTTATGTTCTTCCAAAGAAGAGTATTAAACTTCCTACAAAATACTTTTCGCTTTCGTAAGAAAAAGCACCGAAGGTGCGTGGGCACTCCGCCGAGGAGAACCCAGTGTTAACGTAGCTTTTCACGGAAACTTCGTTTTAGAGCTTAGCTCTAAAGGCGTGTCAAGATAAAAAAGCACCGAAGGGTGCGCGGGCACTCCGTCTTGGAGAACTCAGTGTTAACGTAGCTTTTCACGGAAACTTCGTTTTAGAGCTTAGCTCTAAAGGCGTCCTCTGCGTTCTTTTGCGTTGATTGAAACGCGAATAAAATCGCGTAATTGTATCCTAAACTAACCGCTGATATAATAAGAACAAATTTTTAATAAAGGTTATTCATGAAAATAGTCGTGATTCAAGGTCCTAATCTCAATATGCTCGGTTACCGCGAACCAAACGTTTACAGTGCGATGAAATTGGAAGAAATCCATACGCAAATGGAAGCGGTCGCTAAACAAAATAATTTTGAGATCGAATTTTTTCAATCTAACTTGGAAGGCGAAATCGTCGATAAGATCCAAGAGTGTTTGGGCGATGCCGACGGTATCATCATCAATCCGGCGGCGTATACGCACACCTCTATCGCGATTCGCGACGCGATCAGCGCGGTTTCGCTTCCTGCGATTGAAGTGCATATCAGCAATATCTACCGTAGAGAAGAGTTTCGTCAAAAAAGTATGACCGCAGCGGTTTGTACGGGACAAATCAGCGGTTTTGGACCTTTTGGCTATCACCTTGCCATGATCTCGATGATGCAAATGTTAGGCGAACTCGACGCACTTCGCAAAGCGCAAGCCGCCGGACAAGCCAAAGCGTAAATGAATTATATCCTCAAAGACGAAAACGCACAGTATTTTGAATGCGGTTTTTCGTGCGATAACGCGATTTTTCTGAAACTCGGCAGTGAAGCGTTTTTCATTACCGATGCACGTTATACGACCGAAGCAACGCAGACGATTCAAAATGCCGAGGTTGTTTTAGGCGACAGACGCGATTTGTTGAAAACGGTTCGTTTGATGGTACGAAAAAGCGGCATTTCACGTTTGGTCTACAATCCCAGCGAATGGAGCGTGGACGCTTATGAGCGTCTTAGCTCCACATTGAACGTTCATTTTCAACGAAAAGTCAATTTCTCGCAAGAAAAACGTATCGTGAAAAGCGAAGCCGAGTTGACGCTTTTAAAACAAGCGGCACGGTACGGCAAAGAGGCGTTTGTGCGCTTTGGGGAGTTTTTAAAAACGCATGAAGGACTCGACGAAAGACGTGCTTTTTTTGAAGCCGAAGCGATCTTTAAAAACGAGGGTGCGTTGGGGCTGAGTTTCGATCCGATCGTCGCATTCGGCGAAAATGCCGCTAAACCGCATGCGCTTCCTACCGGTAAGCGTTTAGAACACGGCGAACTCGTGTTGCTCGACGCGGGCGTAAAATACCGACGCTACTGTTCCGATCGTACGCGCACGAGCTATTTTGACGAACATTTCGGCTTTGAAAAAGAGCAACACTTTAACGATGCACGCCGACAAAAAGTGTACGATACCGTCTTGTTTGCCCAAGAAGCCGCGCTTAAGGCGGTGCGTGCGGGCATTCAAGCCAAAGAGATCGACAAAGCCGCGCGCGACGTCATCGACAAAGCGGGCTTTGGAGCGTATTTCGTGCATTCTACGGGGCACGGCGTGGGATTGGATATTCACGAACTGCCCGTGATCGGAGCACGTTCCTCCACGATTATTGAAGAAAATATGGTCTTTACGATCGAGCCGGGGATTTATTTGCCCGGAGAGTTTGGCGTGCGTATCGAAGATACGATCGTCGTGCGAGCAAACGGCGCCGAGGTTCTGGGGTGAAATTAGAAAAAATCCGTTTTTTCCCGATGCGTTCGTCTTTGCCCAAACGGTTCAAATACGAAGCACTGATCGGTATCGGAGGCAACGAGGGAGACGTTAAAAAACGTTTTCGCAACCTCTATCGGTTTTTCCTAAACGATCCGCGCTTGCGTATCCAAGAGAGTTCGCCCGTTTTGCAAAATCCGCCTTTTGGCTATTACGAACAAAACGATTTTCACAATGCGGTAGTGGTCATAGAGACTTCTTTACATGTCAAAGCGTTGCTTACGATGCTTTTACATGTAGAGAAGCGATTTAAACGCGTGAGACGCTTTAAAAATGGACCAAGAACGCTTGATTTGGATATAATATTTTTCGATCGTCTTCGACGCAACGATTCACGGTTGACGCTCCCGCATCCTCGATGGAGCGAACGTTTATCGGTCGTCGTTCCGCTTTTTATGCTAAAACGTTTCAAAGGATAATGGGTGAAATTTCATACGTTTAGCGGTGAAACACCGGCAGAAGCACTCAAACTCGCTCAACGTGAGTGCGGCGAGAATGCTTTAGTCATCAGCACCAAACAACTGCGCAAAAAGACGATTAGCACGAGCGCACTTTACGAAGTGGTCGTCGCGGTGGACGAAGAACAGCTTCCCGTGCAAAAGCCGGAACCTAAGATCGAGTCAAAATACAAAAGCGGCGAGGACGTGTTGTTGAGCCTCTCCGAGGCGGCGAAACAGATTTCCCAAATCGCCCAAGCAACGGGTGACACGGGAAGTTTCGGTAGTGCTTCCAAAGCCGTCGATAAAGCTCAAAATATCGAAAGTATCGGCGAAATTAAAAGCGAGATTACCAAACTTGCCGATAAAATCAAGTTGATTCAAGAGATGTTTTGGGAAGAAAAAGCGCACCATCGCAATCATTTGGCGATTCCCTCCGAGTTCGCCGAAATTTATAAACTTGCCAAAACCAGCGGCATGGGCGAAGATCATCTTGAAAATATTATGAATTTGACGTTGGAACATATGCCCAGTCGTATGAAAAACAGTTCCGAGACGATTAAACGCTATTTTCAAGTTTTGCTTCGCAAATTGATTCCCGTACGTATGGAAACCGAGCTTCCCAAAGGAAGCAAGCGCATTATGATGTTCGTCGGCCCTACGGGCGTTGGAAAAACGACGACGATCGCCAAGTTGGCGGCGCGCTATTCGTATATTCAGGAAAAACGCGCCAAAGTCGGCATTATAACGCTTGATACCTATCGCATCGGAGCGGTGGAACAGCTTTTTCAATACGCTAAAATGATGCGCTTGCCGATCGAAGACGTGGTAGAACCGAACGATTTTAACCAAGCGCTCTCGTCGCTCAGCCATTGCGACGTCATTTTGATCGATACGGTCGGAAGTTCGCAGTACGATAAAGAAAAATTACTGAAGCTCAACACGTTCCTTCAAAAAAGCGATCTTCAAATCGACGTCAATTTAGTGCTTTCCGCGGGAAGCAAACTCGAAGACCTCAAAGAGATTTATCATAACTTCTCCTTTTTAACGATCGACACGCTTATTTTTACCAAATTCGACGAAACCAAAGTTTTTGGAACGATTTTTTCTTTGATCTACGATATCGACAAGCCCGTGAGTTACTTTTCGATCGGGCAAGAGGTTCCGGACGATATCGTTCCCGCCTCCAGCGATTTTTTAGTCGAGTGTATTTTAGACGGTTTTGAGAAAAAAAGAGGTGAACATGCAAACGCAAGCAAATAAACTTCAAGAGCTCGTCGGTGCGGCATCAAGCGGCGAGGCGGCAAGCCGCACGAAATTTATCGCGATCACGAGCGGTAAAGGAGGCGTAGGTAAAAGCACTATCAGCGCCAATATGGCAAACATTTTAGCCAATAACGGTTATAAAGTCGGGCTTTTCGATGCCGACATCGGTCTTGCGAATTTGGACGTTATTTTAAACGTGCGTATCGATAGAAATATCTTACATGTACTCAAAGGCGAATGCTCTTTAAACGACGTCATCGTTCCGATTAAAAAGAATCTTATCTTGATTCCCGGAGAAAGCGGCGACGAGATTTTGAAGTATTCCGAACAGTTTTTATTCGAACGCTTTTTGGAAGAGACGAAAGTGCTTGATGATTTGGATTTTATGATTATCGACACGGGAGCGGGTATCGGAGAGCATATTCAGCTTTTTCTTGAAGCCGCCGACGAAGTCATCGTCGTAACCGTCCCCGATCCCGCCGCAATTACCGATGCGTACGCGACAATTAAAATTACGAGTAAAACCCAATCGTATATTCATCTGATTTTAAATATGGTTAAGAGCGAAAAAGAGGCGCAACTCGTTTTTGATAAGATTAATAAAGTCGCTCAAGCCAATATCGGCAACGGATTAAAACTCAATCTGATCGGAAAACTCCCCGAAGATAAAATCGTCTCAAAGAGCATTAAACAACGCACGCTTTTTACCAACGACGCACCCAATTCGTTGGCGTCTTTGGATATGAAGCGTATCGTCAATAATCTGGTGTATAAATTGGAACGAAAAGTGCTTCAAAGTGATACGAATAAAAGCTTCGGAAGCTTCTTTAAGCGTATTATAGAGCAATTTTAGATACATTTCACAAAGGTTGGGCATGGTCAAATCAGACAATTTTATCTATTTTTTTACCGTGTGCGGGTTTTTTATCGGTTTGGCGTTTTCAATTTTAAATTTTAGCGAACCCGAGGAGATGCTCTTTTACACCTTGGAGATTACGCTGACGTTTTATTTGATTATTCATGTTGCCATTATGAATTTCTTTGATTTTGATCGATTGAGCACCTATATTTTTAATAAAAAAGAGCATGAAGAGATTGGGGATTATTTTATCCATGAGCTTGAAGACAGGGAAAAAATTATGGATAATTTATTAAGCGGTATCGATTTGATGAACCAACAGTATGAAAAGCTCGTGAAAGGCTCAACGGAGAGTCATGAATCCTACGTTAAAAAAGCAGCCTAACCCGTACAGTCAAAATTTAAAAAAAGAGCAAGACGAGCTTGTTTTGCAGTACCTTCCCGCGGTCAGAGCGATGGCGTATCGCTTAAGGGAACGCCTGCCTTCTTCGGTGGACGTGAACGATTTGATTTCGATCGGCACCGAAGAGATGATTAAACTTTCGCGTCGTTACGATAAAGAGCAAAACGACTCCTTTTGGGGCTACGGAAAAAAACGCGTCTACGGAGCGATGCTCGATTTTTTACGCTCTTTGGATACAATGAGCCGTTCTAACCGACGTTTGATTAAACTGGTCGATCAAGAAATTACCGCTTATTTAGGCGAGCACGGCGAAGAACCCGACGATGCTTATTTGGCAAAGATTTTAAACGAAGACATCGAAAAAATCGCCGAAGCGCGCAACAGCGCGATGATTGTTTCGGTCATGTCGCTGAATGAACAAATCACGGTACTTTCCGGTGAAGATACGGCGCAAAAAGTTGAAAAAGACCAGCTTTTAGAGATGGTTCACGCTATCTTAGCAACGTTTGGCGAACGAGAACAGATGATTATTCAACTGTACTATTTTGAAGAACTCAATTTAAAAGAGATTAGCGAAATATTGGAGATCAGCGAGTCGAGAATTTCTCAGATTCATAAGAAGCTTTTAGCGAAGATTAAAGAACGGTTGGGACTATACCATGGCTGATATTTTAAGTCAAGAAGAGATCGACGCCCTTTTAGAAGTTGTCGAAGAAGACGGCGATTCGCTGATTAGCGAAGGCGATACCGGCGAGACGAAGCAAGTCATTCTTTACGACTTTAAACGTCCAAACCGCGTTTCAAAAGAACAATTGCGCGCGGTAAAGAGTATTCACGACAAAATGGCACGAAATTTGGCATCGCAGATTTCGTCCATTATGCGAAGTATCGTCGAAATCCAACTCCACTCGGTAGATCAGATGACGTACGGTGAATTCTTGATGTCGCTCCCGAGTCCGACGAGTTTTAACGTTTTTTCGATTAAACCGCTTGACGGTAACTGTATTATCGAGATTAATCCCTCCATTGCGTTTCCGATGATCGATCGATTGCTCGGAGGCATGGGCGAAGCGTATGAAGCGACCAGAGAGCTTACCGATATCGAACTCAATCTTTTGGACGCGATTTTGCGCATTATCATGCAACGTTTGAAAGAGGGTTGGGCTCCGATTACCGATATGTACCCGACCGTCGAGACCAAAGAGTCCAGTCCCAACGTCGTACAGATCGTTTCGCAAAACGAAATCGTCATTATGGTCGTTATGGAAATTATCATCGGTAACTCCAGCGGTATGATCAACCTTTGTTATCCCGTTATTTACCTTGAACCGATTTTATCGCGTTTGGCAAACCGCGATATTATGCTTGGCGAAACGAGTGCCAAAAAGAGCCGCAACAAAGAGCTCAATACCTTGATTTCGCGTGCGGAAGTCTTTAACGAGGCGATTATCGGCAGAGCGGAACTAAGCGTCGGAGAACTTTTGGATCTTAAAAAAGGCGATATTATCCGTCTCGATCGCGCCGCAGACGATAAGGCGATCGTTATGATCGATAAAAAAGAGCTTTTCTTAGCCGAAATCGGTTTGCACCGTTTCCGCAAATCGATTAAAATCGAAGAGTTGGTTCGTACCGACAAAGATGAAATTAAAAGCGCGCTTGAAGAGTTGGAACAGATCCGCAAATCAAAAATATCGTCGTTTGAAACGCAAATATAGGCATAGGGGAAAAACGTGAATACAACATTCGTACAGTTATTGGAGCAAGAGATCGTCTCGACGATTGAAGGACTTACCGGCGTTGCCCCTACGGTTGAACTCAATAAAGAAGAAAACGGCGAAAGCAAATTAAAATTGAGCCCGCCTTTGGCAAAGCTTGACGTCACGGTCGGCGGTCAAGTTCACGGACAGATGCGCGTGACCGTTGCGACTTCGATTGCTACGGCTATCGGCGATATGATGCTCGGTGGAGAGGGAAACGAAAAAGAGGAGATGGACGCGGAAGACCTCGATGCGATTAAAGAGATCGTCTCGAATATCTTAAGTGCATTTTCACGCTCGTTAGGCAGTCAAAAAAATATGCCTAAAATCGAGTTCGAAATCGATAGCGTCGAGTATATCGATGCCACGGGAGAAGTCGATTTTAAAGCGTTTGATAAACTGTTTATTTACCACTTGGCGATTCACCATTCGCATGACGTTATCTCTTTTGCGATTACGCACGAATTGGCACCGCTGATCGGCGAAACGGTTAACGTTCCCAAAGAAAGTCCGAGCGTCTCCTTATTTGAAGAAACTCCTGCACCCGAAATGAAACGCTCCTCGGGAGGAATGACGCAAGAAGAGCTGAATAATATCGAGTTGATTAAAGACGTTAAGCTTCCGATTCGCGTGCGTATCGGTTCGAAAAAGATGTTACTCAAAGACGTCTTAAGCATGGACATCGGATCGGTCATCGAGCTGGATCAATTGGCGAACGATCCTTTGGAAATTTTGGTCGGGGATAAGCTGATCGCTATGGGTGAAGTCGTGATCGTCGACGGTAACTTCGGTGTTCAAATCGGAGAAATCGGCACGAAGCGCGAACGCTTGGAAAAATTACGATAAGCGCAGCATGATGAAAATACCTTCCCATATTAAAGATACCGAACACTCTAACGAGTGGAGCGTGCTTCGCATTATGTCCGATTTTGTTAAAGGGTTTGACGAATTGCAGGATTTAGGACCTTCGGTGACGTTTTTCGGCAGCGCAAGGTTTCATCCCGATCATCATTACTATCAAGAAGCTTATGCCCTTGCTCATCGCCTTGGGAAAAAAGGGTATACGATCGTAACCGGCGGATCGCACGGTATTATGGAAGCGGCGAACAAAGGAGCGTTCGATGCTAAACCGGCACAATCGATCGGGCTTAATATCAATTTACCGCATGAACAATCGGGCAATCGCTATACGACGAAACATCTGAGTTTCGACTATTTTTTCGTTCGAAAAGTGATGTTAATCAAATATTCACTTTCGTATGTTATCTTTCCGGGCGGATTTGGAACGTTGGATGAACTTTTTGAAGCTTTAACGTTGACGCAAACGGGAAAAATTACGCAGATCAGTATCTTTTTGTACGGCAAAAGTTATTGGGAAAAATTGTATGATTTTATTAAAACGACGATGGTCGAAAACCGTGTGATTCGAGAGGAAGACGTGAATTTAATTACGCTAACCGATGATTTTGACGAAATCGTCAAACAAATCGACGAACGCTTGATCGTGTACACGAACGCTCTTAAAGCCGAAGGCTTGGAAGAGAGTCGCTATTATAAAAAAGCGATTGAACATTTATCGAACCAAGAATAACCATGCCTCCACACAAACTCTGTTATAAAACGCTTTTGAAAAAAAACCTCCCCTTTTTGGGCGCATTGTTGCTCTTGGGTTTTACGCTTTACGAAATTAGCTTTTATATTTTTAAAACCTATCGCGCTTTTTTCAATTCCGACGCGGCGATCGCCAATATTTTGGCCGAAGAGATCGTGCAGGCCGAGAGCTTTTTCCCGAGTCATTGGTGGTACGTCAATAACGATTTGTGGGTTTTTTACAAGCAGCTTTTGGTGATTCCGTGGGTATTGGCGGGTAAAAACGGCTATTTTGCCCATGCGTTTACCGTTTTTGAAGTCAGTGTTATTATGATTATTTTTATCTATCTCTTTTTACGTTCGCTAATGCTCTCGCGAGCATCCAGCGTGATGGGAGGAGTGGTCGTCAGTATCGGCTATTCACCGATGTATTTACGCGAACTTTACGGCGAAGCGGCGTACACGTGGTATTTTATTTTTATGATCGCGTTTATGTTTATTTTCCGAAAATTGAGCCCACATGTCATTAGCAAGCGGACGCAAATTAAAGCATTTATTGCCTTTATGATCTTGCTGTATCTGTTGGTTCTTGCCAATCCGATACGCTTTTTCGTCTATTACATCACGCCGTTTTTCGGTGCGTTAGCCCTTTTAGTCTATTTTGCACGCGACAGTCTTCGTACGTTTAAAGGAGCGATGTTGCGTATGCTTTCGATCAAGCGTATCGCAATTTCTATTTTCGCCTGTGCCGTAATGACGGGAGCGACGATTACCCATTTTACGCTTTTGGAGAGTTTGCATTTTGCGGGAGGCGCAAATAACGCGCCTTTAGTGCCATTGGAAGATTTGCCGGTTCATGCCGCGCATGCTTTATTGGGGTTGTGGAATTTTATCGGTTCGGAGTGGGGAACGAATATTCGGGCTTCTTCGCTTGAGGGCATCGTCTCTTTGGCAAAATTTGTGCTTTTCCCTTTCGTACTCGTTATTCCGGCATTGCACATCAAAAAAGCGTTTTACCAAATGAGCTCGACCGAGCGGCTTTTCGTTTTGTTTTCTTACGTCGGTTTTGCGTTGCTTTTGGTGCTTTACTCTACGACGGCATTGCATGAACACGCATGGGCAGCACGCAACAACATACGGTATCTTTCGCCTTTTATTATGATGGTGCTCATTTGTAACGTTATTATGTGGCGCTTTTTTTCGCTTTTTATGAAACTGATTTTAAGCGTCAGCCTTACGATTGCTCTGGGCGTTTCATGGCAGTATGTTTCGCCCAAAGAGTGGCGTGGCATTGTGGATGAGCGCATCGCTTTGGTGGAAGAACTCAAAAGCAGAGGGTTGCATTTTGGCTACGCCGAGTATTGGGATTCACATATTTATACCGTTTTTAGCGACGGCGAGGTCGATATTCGTCCGATAGACTTTGACGAAAAAGAGGGCATGAAACTGGTTAAATGGCTCTCAAGCGACAGATGGTACCAAAAAGATACGACCGACGGTAAAGTCTTTTTTATGGTTATCCCCGAAGATATAGACGACATGTACCGAGCGATACGCGATTTTAATATGCCCGACCCGCTTGAACAATTTACGCTGGGCAAATATACCTTTTTTGTTTTCGAAAAAAATCCGCTTTACGTGAAGCGAACTAAAGCGGAAGCTAGGAAGAAAAAGCGTATAATGACGGCTCCTTAATCCCTGCTATAAAGGTTACATGTGGAGTCTGTAAAAATCAGCGTTGTTTCCCCTATTTACGGATGTAAAGAGTGTTTGTTCGAGTTATACGATCGCTTGGTTAAGACCTTAAGTCCTATCAGTGAAAATTTTGAAATTATCTTTGTCAACGACGCCTGTCCTCAAGGTTCGTGGGAGCGTATCGTGATGCTATGCGCTAGGGATGAACGCGTTAAAGGCATTAACCTCTCGCGCAATTTTGGGCAGCATTACGCGATTACCGCCGGACTCGATCATGCTAAAGGCGAATGGGTCGTCGTGATGGATTGCGATTTACAAGATCGCCCCGAAGAGATTAGCAAGCTTTACAACAAAGTCGTCGAAGGGTACGATATTGTTTTTGCCAAACGCACGGAGCGTAAAGACGGCTGGTTTAAGCGTTTCGGCTCATACGCATTTAACCGCATGTTAGAGTATTTCACCGATACGAAGCACGATAACAGCATCGCTAATTTCGGTATTTATGCGAGAAAAGTGGTGGAAACGATCAATCGCTACCGTGAACACAGTCGCGACTTTTTGCTTTTTGCCCAAATGGTCGGGTTTAAAAAAACCGAGATCGACATCGATCATGCGGCACGTGCTTACGGAAAATCGTCGTATAACCTTAAAAAATTGATTCATCTTGCGATCGATTCGATTATTTCGCATTCCAACAAACCGTTAAGGCTTTCGATTCAACTGGGATTTTTGATTGCTTTTGCCAGTTTACTTTATGCAGGATGGTTGGTGATTCGTTACTTTTTCTACCACACACCGGCTGAGGGTTGGACGAGTTTGATGGTGTCGATGTTTTTTATGTTTGGACTTTTGTTTGCCATTATCGGCATTACGGGGCTTTACATCGGCAAGATTTTTGACGAGGTCAAACGACGACCGCTTTATATTATTCAAGAAACGATCAATTTATGAAAAAAATCGCTATTTTACAGTCGAATTACATTCCGTGGAAAGGGTATTTTGACATCATTGGAAGTGTCGATGAATTCGTGCTTTACGATGATATGCAATACACCAAAAACGACTGGCGGAATCGCAATAAAATCAAGACGCAAAACGGGCTTCAGTGGCTTAGCATTCCTGTTCGTCAGGAGAGTTTGCATCAAAAGATCAATGAGACGAAAATTATTGATCCAAAATGGAATGTGAACCACTGGCGAAGCATCGCGCAAAGTTATGCCAAAGCGCCTCATTTTAAAGCGTATAAAGAGCAATTTGAAGCGCTGTATATGGGTGCGACAATGGAGACGATTAGCGAGATCAATCGTCATTTTATCGATGCGATCTGTGCGATGTTAGAGATCAAAACAGTGATTCGTGATTCCAGAGAGTTTGTTTTAGCAGAAGGTAAGAGTGAGCGCCTTTTGGCACTTAATCAAGATTTGGGCGCTACAACATATCTAAGCGGTCCTGCGGCAAAAGATTATTTGGATGAATCCATTTTTGTGGAAGCAGGAATAGCGGTTGAATGGATGGATTACAGTGGGTACGCTGAGTATCACCAACTGTTTCCACCGTTTGAGCATGGTGTGAGTGTGATCGATCTCATCTTCAATGAAGGCGAAAATGCCAAAAATTTTTTAAAGAGCACAAAACAATGATCCATTTTAATAAACCTCCACGAACAGGCAATGAAGATAAATATGTCCTAGAGGCGATGAACAGCCTTAAAATTTCAGGCGATGGTCCTTTTGGTAAACGCACACAACAATGGTTTGAAGAGCGTTACAAGTGTGCTAAAACACTGTTAACCCCCTCATGTACGCACGCCCTTGAAATGGCGGCGTTGCTTTTAGAGATCAAAGAGGGCGATGAGGTCATTATGCCAAGCTACACCTTTGTGAGCACGGCTGATGCGTTTGCCTTACGTGGGGCTAAGATCGTATTTGTCGATGTCAGACCTGAGACGATGAATATCGATGAGCGCTTGATTGAAGCGGCGATTACACCGAAAACCAAAGTGATCGTGCCCGTGCATTACGCAGGGGTAGGATGCAATATGGATGTCATCATGGATATTGCAAAGCGTCACAATCTTTTTGTCGTAGAAGATGCGGCACAAGGGTTTGAAGCCACCTACAAAGGAAAGCCATTAGGAACCATCGGACATTTGGGTGCCTTTAGTTTTCATGAAACGAAAAACGTCACCAGCGGCGGCGAGGGTGGACTTTTACTGATCAACGATGAGCGTTTTTCCCACCGTGCGGAGATTATTCGCGAAAAAGGAACGAACCGTAGCCAATTTTTCAGAGGTATGGTCGATAAATACGGCTGGATGGACATCGGAAGCAGTTACCTTCCCAGTGAACTTCAAGCCGCGTACCTTTGGGGGAATTTAGAAGAGGTGGATGTGATTCAAAACCACCGTTTGAATGCGTGGAAAGCGTATTACACAATGCTAGAACCATTAGCGAAAAAAGGGCTAATCGAGCTTCCGTTTATTCCTGAGGGGTGTGTGCATAACGCGCATATGTTCTACTTTAAAGTGAAAGATTTGGAAATGCGTACGGTTTTACTCGAGCAGTTTAAAGCGCGCAATATCGGTGCTGTTTTTCACTATATTCCATTGCACAGCGCACCAGCTGGTATCAAATACGGTCGTATGTTTGGTGAAGATCTTTACACGACCAAAGAGAGTGAGCGATTGGTTCGTTTACCCCTTTATTATGGCATTACCAACGAAGAGATCGAAACGGTGTGCGATGTCTTAAAACAATGGAGTGCATGCTAATGGCGCATTTATACATCTTTGGAACAATTTTTTTTACCGTTTACGGACAGCTTGTTATCAAATGGCGTATTCCTTTTCACGGGCATTTGCCCGATGCGTCTGCTGAAAAGTTGATTTTTTTATTGAAACTTTTTTTAGATCCGTTTATTTTAAGTGGCTTTATCTCGGCGTTTGTCGCCTCTTTGTGCTGGATGGCGGCGATGACCAAGTTTGAGCTGAGCTACGCCTATCCGTTTATGGGACTCACTTTTGTCGTGGTGTTTGTCTCATCGGTTTTTCTCTTTAGCGAAAGCGTTACGCTGTATAAAATTTTGGGGCTTGCGTTGATTGTACTGGGAATTTTTATTTCCAGTCGAGGGTAAACAAGAGGCGTAAAGACGCCTCTTGCGTTAATTACGTCTGTTTTTAAGCCGTTCCAACTGCTTTTGACGGAACTCGTCTTTGGTTACTTTTCCGTCGTGATTGATATCAAAATAAGCAAAATCGGGAGCATCCGCTGCATTTTTCATGCCTCCGCCCGCTTGGGCTCTTGCACTCATACGTTGCGCTTTTGCCGCATCAAATTCTTCTTGCGTAAGTGTTCCGTCTTTGTTAGTATCGAAATCGTCAAAACTCATCGGTCCTCGCGTCGTATCGGCGGCTAAGAGTAAAGAGGCAAAGGCGCATAGCCATAAAAAACGTTTCATTGGGAATCCTTTTCTAGCGTTTTAAGTTGCTCTAAGAGCATCATAGGTTTTGTATTGAGTGCGTCCGAAATCTCTTTGAGCGTCGATGTATCACGTGCGTCAAATCCTTTTTCGCGAAGAAAAACAAGAGCACGCGGTAGCGAAAATCCTTGGCGTTTGGAAGCTTCTTCAAGGCTTAAACGACCGTATCCACCGCCTTCTTGTAATGACGTCGAAGCGGATTTTTGTTTTGCCATCAAGCCGAACATTTGTGCGGGCGAGTAGCCGTTTGATTGAGCTATATCGATAATACGTTTGGAAGGATCGACGGCTTTAAGCTGTGCGTCGGTTAAGGTTTGCACCAGCTGAGAAAGCGGTGTGCTAGTACGCATCGCAAACTCTTCTAAGCTTGAAAGTTCGGCATGACCGTAAGGTGCTTTTGAATCCGCTTTTTGCTCCCAAGAGTTCTTAAGCTGATCGGAAAAGTCCAAAAAGGCATCGAAAGGTTGCCAAAAATAGAGCGTTCCGACCCAAAAGAAAAGATTGAACGCCAATGCTAGTAACAACTCTTTATTGAAAAACGAAAACGTTGATGCTTTCGTTTTAAGGTAACTCAGTAACGCCGGCACGTTCAGGTATATATGCACGATCGAGCCTATTAAAAAAAGAATCATAAAGCTTACATGTAAGTTCGTGTATTGCGTTTTATCCAAGCCTAAAAGATGCCAATCCGTCCAGTAAGCGACACGACCTTTCGGTGCGATAAAAAGTAAAATTCCCGTATAACTCATAGCTAAAAACGAAAAAGCGACACATAAAGAGGTCAAACGGCGTAGACGAATCATAAAAAACTCCGATTAGGATAATTAGAGAAAGTTTTGCAACAACTCTTTTGAAAGTATGGCATGAAAGTGTTAAGCAAATGTTAATGCGGCAAAATTTAATCTTAACGCTTTCTTAAGTCCCTTTGAGATAGAATAAAACACTTTTTTGATGCTAAAGGATACACAACTATGAGAGGCTATAAAGTCTTTGCCGGAACGGCGAATCCCGAGTTCGCTAAACGCGTTGCCAAACACCTTTCTCTCCCTTTGTCGGCGGCTGAAATCAAACGTTTTAGTGACGGTGAGATTAGCGTACAGATCAGCGAAAGCGTTCGCGGGAAAGATGTTTTTATCATTCAACCTACATGTGCTCCGGCCAATGTGAATTTAATGGAGTTATTGATTTTGACGGATGCGTTACGACGTAGTTCCGCGAACAGTATTACGGCTGTCGTTCCTTATTTCGGTTATGCCAGACAAGACAGAAAAGCCGCACCGCGCGTTCCGATCACGGCAAAACTCGTTGCCAACATGATGCAAACGGCGGGAATCGACCGCGTCGTTACGATCGATCTTCATGCCGGACAAATCCAAGGTTTCTTCGATATTCCCGTCGATAACCTTTACGGCTCTATCGTTTTCAACGACTATGTAAAAGCTAAAAACCTTAAAAGCCCTATTATCGCAAGTCCCGACATCGGCGGCGTTGCACGAGCGCGTAGTTTTGCCAAACTCTTAGGCGTCGATATGGTCATCGTCGATAAACGTCGAGAGCGCGCTAACGAATCGGAAGTGATGAATATTATCGGCGACGTGAACGGTAAAGACGTCATTTTAGTCGACGATATGATCGATACGGCGGGAACGATCGTCAAAGCGGCGGAAGTGCTCAAAAAAAGAGGTGCTACAAGTGTGATGGCATGTTGTACGCATGCGGTTTTGAGCGGCCCTGCGTATGAGCGAATTGCCAAAGGCGAGTTGGACGAACTTATCGTTACCGATACGATTCCTCTCAAAGAAGCAAACGAAAAAATTAAAGTGCTAAGCGTTGCTCCGGTATTTGCCGAAGTGATTCGTCGCGTGTACCATAACGAAAGCGTCAACGGATTGTTTATTTAATGCAGAGTCGTATTCGAAACTTTTCAATCATTGCCCATATCGATCACGGTAAGAGTACCTTGGCCGATCGTCTGATTCAAGAGTGCGGTGCGGTCAGCGAACGCGAAATGACGACGCAAATGATGGACACGATGGATATCGAAAAAGAGCGCGGTATTACCATCAAAGCACAAAGCGTACGTCTGACCTACGTCAAAGACGGCCAGCCCTATATTTTGAATCTGATCGACACTCCGGGTCACGTGGATTTTTCGTATGAAGTCAGCCGCTCTTTGGCATCGAGCGACGGTGCTCTTTTAGTAGTCGATGCCTCTCAGGGCGTTGAAGCCCAAACGATTGCCAATGTGTACATCGCCTTGGAAAATAACTTAGAAATTATCCCTGTTCTTAACAAAATCGACCTTCCTGCGGCAGATCCTGAGCGCGTGAAAGACGAAATCGAACATACCATCGGACTGGATTGCTCCGAGGCGTTAAGCGTCAGTGCAAAAAGCGGTATCGGCATTAGAGAACTGCTTGATACCTTGGTGGATAAAATCCCAGCCCCCACGGGCGATGAAAATGCACCGACCAAAGCGTTGATCTACGATAGCTGGTTTGACAACTATTTGGGAGCTTTGGCTTTGGTACGCGTTTACGACGGGACGATCGTCAAGGGGCAGGAAGTCTACGTCATGGGAACGGGTAAAAAACACGAAGTGTTGAACCTGATGTATCCGCACCCTTTAGCGATGCAAAAAACAAACGAAATTAAAACGGGCGAAGTAGGCATCGTCGTTTTAGGTCTGAAAAACGTCGGCGACGTCCAAGTCGGCGATACGATTACCGACGCCAAACGCAAAACCGCCGAAGCGGTCGGCGGCTTTAAACAAGTCAAACAGTTCGTTTTTGCCGGACTTTATCCGATTGAAACCGACAAATTTGAAGAACTCAGAGACGCGCTAGATAAGCTCAAACTCAATGACTCAAGCATCTCATACGAGCCTGAAACCTCTGCCGCCCTTGGCTTTGGTTTTCGTGTCGGCTTTTTGGGACTTTTGCATATGGAAGTCATCAAAGAGCGTTTGGAGCGGGAGTTTGACCTTGATTTGATCGCCACCGCACCGACCGTTACCTATAAAGTCGTTACGACCAAAGGTACGAGTTTGGATATTCAAAATCCCAGCGAATTACCGCCGGTTAACGAGATCGAAGAGATTCAAGAGCCTTACGTCAAAGCAACCGTTTTAACGCCGAGTGAATTTTTAGGTAATATCATTATTTTGATGAACAACAAACGCGGGCTTCAAAAAAAGATGGACTATTTGAGTCCCGAGCGCGTGCTTTTGGAGTATGAGATTCCGCTCAATGAAATCGTGATGGATTTTTACGACAAGCTCAAGTCGGTCAGTAAAGGATACGCGAGTTTTGATTACGAGCCGATCGGCTATCAAGCGGGCGATCTGGTCAAACTCGACGTCTTAGTGGCGGGCGAAGTCGTAGATGCTCTTTCGATTATCGTACCTCGCATTAGTGCTCAAAGTAGAGGACGCGACTTTGTTAAAGCGATGAAAGAGATCGTTCCCCGACAACTGTTCGAAGTGGCGATTCAAGCGAGCATCGGCAACAAAGTCATCGCGAGAGAGACCGTCAAATCGATGGGAAAAAACGTCACGGCGAAATGTTACGGCGGCGATATTACCCGTAAACGAAAGTTATTGGAAAAACAAAAAGAGGGTAAAAAGCGTATGAAATCGATCGGGAAAGTCCAACTCCCGCAAGAAGCGTTTTTGACCATTCTTAAAATCGACTGATTCTTACATGTCATGCGTTGCCATCTTTGTTTAAAGCTCAGTTGGCAACCGCTTTGTAAAACGTGCCTGCAAACTATTTTAGCTCCCACGCCTGCTTTTCGAATTTTGCCGAGCGGACTTAAAGTCTATTCTTTCTACGGCTATCACGACATTGCCCCATTGCTTCACACCAAACACACTTACATCGGCGCAAAGATTTTCGCACAACTTGGAAAGCACACTTTTTTTGAGTTTCTAAAAACCTTTGAGCTTCCAAGCGGCATTTGCGCCGTTCCCATTGACGATCATGTCAGACACGGCTATTCGCACAGCGCGATTTTAGCCAAAGCGACCCAGCCTTTTTTAACACCGTTGTACGGGAGTTTAAGAGCACAAAACCATCAGAGTTATTCGGGTAAAAGCAGAGCCTTTAGGCAAGCCAATAAACGGGATTTTATCGTTACATGTAAAGGTGAAATAGACGCTATTTTGATCGACGACATTATCACTACGGGAAGTACGTTGGAAGAGGCGCATGAAACACTCAAAAAGCACGGTGTCAATGTCTTGTTCGCACTGGTGTTGGCAGATGCCAAAGAGGGGTAAATACGGAGTTTTGAGTCTAAAGCGTACGTTGATAGAAAAAGACGACCGGAGGCGTGTACGCTTCAAATCGTCTTGAAAAAGCTTTTATTTTCGTGATTTTAATGCTTTCATACACGAAGTGAAACACGTTTCGGCTTCTTGCATCAAAAGTTGTACGACTTCGCTATGTTTTTCATTTTTTAATTGAGAGACGCTAAAACTTGTGTTATCTCGGTAGTTGTCCGTGTGGATCGATGTTTCAAGATAAGCGGCTCTTCGACATATTAGATCGTCCGATACTTTGGCTGAGTTGGTGACGTAACTACAATCCCACCCAAACATCATAGAGTTTAATAATATTGCCAGTATTAACTTTTTCATTATGTATGCCCTTTAATTTTATTTTTAATCATAGTAATAATCTGCTTAAAATCGAGTCAATCTGCACAGGGGGACGTTTTTTGCTCTACATGTAGCTTTATCATCAGCAAAAAAATTTCATACAAATCTTTATCGTTCTCTTTGGCAATGGTTTTGAGAGAATCTTCCGTACACCGGATGAGGACGTGATTTTCCAAGATTTTTTGCTCTACATGTAGCTTTATCATCAGCAAAAAAATTTCATACAAATCTTTATCGTTCTCTTTGGCAATGGTTTTGAGAGAATCTTCCGTACACCGGATGAGGACGTGATTTTCCAAGAGCTTTTGTCGTAGCAAAGAAGCATCGCAACCAAACCACGTACAGAGCTCTTGAAACGATTGATTTTTAGTATTATGGATTAAAAATTCGACATTATCTTCATGGCGGATGTGTTTGTTACGCGCGATAGCGATACACTCTTGTAAAAGCCTTCGAATCGTACAGCGTCGCAAGTACGCATGAATACCCAAGAGCATCAAAACCGCCAGTGCGGCAAGTTTGTGTCCAAAAAGTGTACCGGCCGTCGAATGGTTCAAGACAAAGGCAATGCCCGTGACGTAAAGAAGCACAAACATCATTAAGATCGCTATAATAACCACGACTTTTAAAACGGTTTCATTCATCGGTTTTCTTTCAAAATAGGGGTCAGGGCTAAACTTTTTACTTTTTAGCGTTTCGTGTTATAATTTTAGCAAAAAAAGAGTCATTATGCCGCGAAGATTACGTATCGAAAATTTAGGGTATCATCATGTGTACAATCGAGGCGTTGCCAAAGGCAATGTTTTTGAAGATGAAAACGATAAAGTGAAGTTTATTGAGCTGATGGCAAGTATCGCGCGTGAGTTCAAGCTCAACATTCATGCGTTTTGCCTGATGGACAATCATTACCACCTTTTGATTGAAAACAAGCGTGAAAATCTCTCCTCGGCGATGCGTCAGCTCAATTCGCAGTACGCTTCGTATTTTAACAAGCGGCATAATCGCGCAGGACATCTATGGCAAGATCGCTTCAAGTCGTGGTATGTCTTGGATGAAAACTATCTTTTGACATTGTTTAAGTATATCGAAAACAATCCCGTTAAAGCCGGAATAAGTTCTAAAATAGGTCTTTATCCTTATTGCGCCACTTATGCGATTTTAAAAGATGCGATTCCTGCATTTTTGCAAAATTCCTTTGTTTTAAGGGACTATCCTACAGGGGAGTTATTTAACTTATTGGCAATTCCTTTAAGCGATAACGAGCGTTCTTCGATCGAACGGTTTCATCGTACGCGGTACAAAAAAGAAGATGAGACGATTGTTGCGTTACATGTCAAAGAACTTGCGACGCATTTTGCCTATGCAACTCATAAAACAGAACGTAACGATGCTATCAAAAAAGCTTATGCGGACGGATACAGTAAAAGCGAGATTGCACGGTATTTGCTTTTAAGCGTTGCAGGAGTGAGCAAAATCCTCAAAAGTTAAAAGTTTAGCCCTGACCCCTATGGAAAACAAAAGAAAAGTAAAGTATAATCAAATTAATTTATATTGTAAGGTTAATGAATGGATACTATTTTTGATGCCAACCAAGATATTAAAACGATTAACATCGAAGAGTCGATTAAAACGAGTTACCTCGATTACTCGATGAGCGTTATTATCGGGCGTGCGCTTCCCGATGCTAGAGACGGTCTCAAACCGGTTCACCGACGTATTTTATACGCGATGAACGATTTGGCGGTATCGTCTCGAAGTCCGTATAAAAAGTCGGCGCGTATCGTGGGCGACGTTATCGGTAAGTATCACCCGCACGGCGATACGGCGGTTTACGATGCCCTTGTTCGTATGGCACAACCCTTTTCGATGCGTATTCCGATGGTTGACGGGCAAGGAAACTTCGGTTCCATCGACGGCGATAACGCGGCGGCGATGCGTTATACGGAAGCTCGTATGACACCGCTTGCGGAAGAACTTTTACGCGATCTTGATAAAGACACGGTCGATTTCGTACCGAACTACGACGACAGTATGGTAGAACCGGATGTTTTACCGAGTCGCGTTCCCAACTTGCTGCTAAACGGCTCTAGCGGTATTGCCGTCGGTATGGCGACCAATATCCCTCCACACTGTTTAGACGAACTCTTAGACGGTCTTTTATTGCTCATCGACAATCCCGAAGCCACGCTTGAAGAGATCATGGAATTTATCAAAGGTCCCGATTTCCCTACCAGTGGTATCATTTTCGGTAAAAAAGGTATCATCGAAGCGTATCGCACCGGACGAGGTCGCGTGAGAATTCGTGCTAAAACGCATATCGAGAAAAAAGGCAACAAAGACATTATCGTTCTAGACGAACTACCCTATCAAGTCAACAAAGTTCGTTTGATCGAGCAAATCGTAGCCCTCGTGAAAGAGAAGATGATCGAAGGGATTAGCGAAATTAGAGACGAAAGCGATCGCGACGGTATTCGTTTGGTAATCGAACTTAAACGCGAGGCGATGAGCGACATCGTTTTGAACAACCTCTACAAATCGACGAACATGGAAGTAACGTTCGGCGTTATTTTGTTGGCGATTTACAATAAAGAGCCGAAAATTTTTACACTTATCGAGTTGCTGCAACTCTTCTTGCGCCACAGAAAGACGGTTATTATCCGACGTACGATTTTCGATCTTGAAAAAGCCAAAGCTAAAGCGCACATTTTAGAAGGTCTGAAAATCGCACTTGACAACATCGACGAAATCATTGCATTGATCAAAGGCAGTGCCGATACGAAAAGTGCAAAAGAGGGCTTAATCGAGCGTTTTCATTTAAGTGAAGTACAAGCGGGCGCGATTTTAGATATGCGTTTACAACGCTTAACAGGCTTGGAGCGCGATAAAATCGAAAACGAATTGGCCGAATTGCTCAAAGAGATTCAACGCTTAAGCGATATCTTACGCAGCGAAGCGTTATTGAACGATTTGATTAAAGAAGAGTTGATCGAGCTTAAAGACAAATTCAAATCCAAACGTATTACCGAAATCGTAGACGACTACGACGACATCGACGTGGAAGACTTGATCGCGAACGAGCCGATGGTTGTCACCATTACGCACCGCGGCTACATCAAACGCGTTCCGCTCAAACAATACGAAAAACAAAAACGCGGCGGAAAAGGCAAAATCGCCGTTACGACGTACGACGACGACTTTATCGAAAGTTTCTTCGTCTCCGATACGCACGACACGTTGATGTTCGTAACGGACAAAGGACAGCTTTATTGGCTTAAAGTCTATAAAATCCCAGAAGGCAGTCGTACGGCAAAAGGCAAAGCGGTTGTGAATCTTATTCAGCTTCAAGCCGAAGAAAAAATTATGGCGATCATTCCGACGACCGATTTTGACGAGACCAAATCGCTAGCCTTCTTTACGAAAAACGGTATTATCAAACGTACGAATTTAAGTGAATTTAAAAACATCCGTTCCGTAGGCGTTCGTGCGATTACTTTAGACGACGATGACGGTTTGGTGACTGCAAAAATCGTCACGCAAGAGGCGCAATACCTCTTTATCGTTACGAAAAAAGGCATGTGTATCCGTTTTGAAGTCGGCGATGCACGAGAGATCGGTAGAACCGCAAGAGGCGTTACGGGAATTCGTTTTAAAGAAGAAAACGATTGCGTCGTGGGCGCTGCGGTCATTTATAACGAGCAAGAAGAGTTATTGACCGTTACGGAAAAAGGTATCGGTAAGCGAACGACCGCCGAAGAGTATCGCTTACAAAATCGCGGCGGAAAAGGTGTTATCGCCATGAAACTTACGGCGAAAACGGCCGATTTAGTCGGTGTCGTTATCGTTGACGAAGACAAAGATTTAATGGCGTTAAGCAGTAGCGGTAAAATGATTCGCGTCGATATGGAAACGATTCGCAAAGCGGGACGTAACACAAGCGGCGTCAAAGTGGTTTCGATCGAAGGAAGCGACGTAGTGGCTAGTATCGCACGTTGTCCGAAAGAAGAAGACGAAGAGACGGAGATGCTTGACGAAGAAGGCGGAGAGAACAACGGAGCTTCTTTGCTCTCGGAGGAAACCGGAGCGACCGATGAGGTGGAATAGTAGTTGCTTTTCATTAAAAAATTCTAAAAAGGCGTAGCTATGTTGAAAAGACTTGTGACATGTACGGCAAGCTTATGTGTATTGCTTCTGATCGTGGGATGTGCGGCGAAAAAAGAAGAACCCGTCAAAGACCCCAAAGCGGCATTGTACGATTTTAATAGCGATAAATCGATTGTCGTTTACGGTGAAGGCATTGCACCGCAAAATACGGTTTCTCCCGCACAAGCGATTGCTTTAGCAAAACGTGCGGCGATTACCGACGGGTATCGTCAACTCGGCGAGAAATTGTACGGCGTAAAAATCAACTCTACCGAAACCGTCAGAGACGCGATGTTGCGCGACTCTCGCGTTACGGCGCAAGTCAATGCGTTAATCAAAGATGCGGTTGTGACGGATGCGACGTTTAAAGACGGGTTGTATAGCGTGAGAATGGAAGTTTCCATGAGCGGACGCAGGTGGCAAGAACTTTTTGCATACTAATCGCACTCAGTACGCAAGCACTTTTTAGCGGCGATCTTTTTTGGTTTTCGTATAAAATCGCCACCTCAAACGGTCTTGTCGTTTACGAAGAAAAAAATATTGCGCCCGTCATGGTTCCTTATGACGGGCAATCGACTCTTTTATGTACGCTTCCTCTGCCTTTTGAAACGACCTTGTCGAAAGAGGCATTTCTTAGAAAACATTTTGATACGATTTTGCCCTGTTTTTATCGGCTCTCGACGCACATGCTCTCCTTAAACGAACGTAACCTCAAGCATCAACAAGACAGAATCGAATTAATCATCGAGCCGGTGCGCTTTACAGTAGACTTTAAAGATGAATTTGCTACCATAAATGCGGTTAGGTAAAACTTTTTTAGGACATACCGCATATGCATGTTGTGATTGTAGAAGACGATATTAATATGAGAAAATCCCTCGAAATAGCACTTGGGGAGTATGAAGAATTTAAAATTTCAACGTACAAAAGTGCGATCGATGCTCTTAAAAAAATTGACCAAAACGTCGATTTGATCGTAACGGACATCAATATGCCCGGTATGGACGGAATCGAGTTTATCAAAAAACTTGACGGACAATACGATATTATCGTTATTACTGGTAACGCGACGCTCAGCCGTGCCATCGAATCGGTACGTTTGGGTGTCAAAGATTTTTTAACGAAACCTTTTGAAATCGAGACTTTAGTCGAGGCGATTAAACGCCATGATAAAATCCGTACGAAAGTTAAAGAAAATCCTGAAAAAACAGAAAATACGAACGAAAACGACGGTGATTTCGTCGCCACCTCTCCGGAGTTGGATAAAGCGTTGAATATCGCAAAAAAAGCCGCAAAAACGGACGTAAGCGTCTTACTATTGGGTGAAAGCGGCGTGGGGAAAGAGCTTTTCGCCAATTACGTGCATAAGAATTCGCCGAGGGCAAAAAACGCGTTTGTGGCGATCAATATGGCGGCGATTCCGGAAAATCTTTTAGAAAGCGAATTGTTCGGCTATGAAAAAGGCGCATTTACCGATGCGACGAGCGAAAAAAAAGGCTATTTTGAGGTTGCTAACGGCGGTACGCTCTTTTTGGACGAAATCGGCGAAATGCCGATTATGCTTCAGGCAAAACTGCTTCGCGTCATTCAAGAGCGCGTGATGGTACGCGTGGGAGGTACCAAAGAAATTCCCATCGACGTACGCATCGTCTCCGCAACCAATGCCGATATTAAAAAGAGTATTAAAGAGGGACGTTTTCGAGAAGATCTTTACTACAGGCTTAATACGATTCCCGTGGAAATTCCTCCGCTTCGTCAACGAAAAGAGGAAATTTTACCGATCGGCGAGACGGTTTTGGCACGCGTCATCCAAAAATACGGTCTTGCAAAACGTTATTTTTCCGAGGAAGCGATTGAGTCGCTGATGAGCTATCGTTGGCCGGGAAATATTCGTGAGCTTATTTCGGTCGTCGAACGCGCCGTTATTTTAAGCGATAGCGAAGCGATCAGTAAAGAAGATCTCTTTTTAGAGAGTCGCAGTTGGTTTAGTGCCTAAAAAGGCAAGATACTTTAGACTTTTTTGATAACTTAATAGCGTTATTGGGTTATTAAAAAAGTCTCACATCATAAAAAGGTAAATGGATGAAAAAGTACAATGTAGCCGTCGTCGGAGCGACGGGTGCGGTTGGCGAAGAACTTTTTAGGGTTCTTGAAGAAGTGGATTTTCCCGTAAATAATTTAGTCCCCTTGGCAAGTAGTAAAAGCGTGGGCATTGAAATCGAATTTAAAGATAAAACCTATAAAGTTTTAGAATTAACGGAAAAATCGTTTGAAGAGAACGATGTCGAGATAGCGTTTTTTAGTGCCGGCGGCGATATTTCCGCTCATTACGCACCCTATGCGGCGGAAGCGGGAGCGGTCGTAATCGACAATACGAGCCACTTTAGAATGGATCCGGACGTTCCGTTGGTTGTTCCAGAATGCAATCCCGAAGCAATCGATCAATGGCAAAATCGGGGCATTATCGCCAATCCGAACTGTTCTACGATTCAAATGGTACAGGTTTTAAAACCTTTGGACGAACTTTTTAATATTACGCGCGTGGACGTTGCGACTTATCAAGCCGTTAGCGGTGCGGGTAAGGGCGGTATGGAAGAGTTGGTCAATCAAATGCAAGACTTTTTTGCGTTTAAATTGGATCAATGCGAACCCAAAACGTTTGCTCATCAAATTGCGTTAAACGTTATCCCCCACATCGACGTTTTCGTGGAGAACGACTATACCAAAGAAGAGATGAAAATGGTTAACGAAACCCAAAAAATCTTGGGTAAAACGATGGAAATCAGCGCAACGTGCGTTAGGGTTCCCGTTATGAGAAGCCATTCGGAAGCGATTACGATTCATTTTGAAAAAGACGTGAACGTCGAAAAAGCGGTTGAAGCACTTCAAAACGCTGAAAACGTCGTCGTGATCGACAATCCGGCGAAAAAAGAGTATCCGATGCCGATTATTTCGACCGATACCAACGAAACGTACGTCGGAAGAATTCGTAAAGACATTAACCGCGATAACGTGCTCCATTTATGGTGCGTCGCCGATCAAATTCGTGTGGGTGCCGCAACCAATGCGGTTCGAATCGCTCAAAAATGGATTCAAAGAGAAGAGGCTTAATGTTTGAAAAACTATTTGAGAAAGGGTTGTGGTCGACAAGACTTATGACCCTTTTAGCGGTCATTTTTAGTATTTTTGCGGCATTTGCGCTTTTCTTTTTAGCCAGTGCCGATTTGTACCACGTTTTGATACAGACGTATCAGTATTTCTTTGCGGGATTTCATCCCGAAAACTTTCATGCCGACATCGTCGCGGATATTATCGGTGCGATCGATCTTTATCTGATTGCCGTCGTGTTGCTGATTTTCGGTTTCGGTATTTATGAGTTGTTTGTTTCCGAAATCGACGTAGCCAAAGGTACGGGCGGCGATAAGATTTTATACGTTAGCTCTTTGGACGAACTAAAGGATAAAATCGCAAAAGTTATCGTTATGGTTTTGATCGTTAGTTTTTTTCAGCGCGTCCTTCATGCCGAGTATAAAGGCGCTTTAGAGATGCTTTACCTTTCGTTTTCGATTTTAGCGCTCTCTTTGGGACTCTATTTTCTTCATAAAAACGGAGGAAAGCACTGATGATTTTTGTCGATGCGTGTTTCGGGAAAAAAACGGCGTATACGCCCGTATGGATGATGCGCCAAGCCGGACGCTATTTGCCCGAATATATGAAAGTTAGAGCACAAGCCGGAGATTTTCTCTCATTGTGCAAAGACCCGCAAAAAGCGTGTGAAGTCACGCTTCAACCTGTTGATATTTTAGGGGTTGATGCAGCGATTTTATTTAGCGATATTTTAGTAGTTCCTTTAGAAATGGGCATGGAGCTTCAGTTTTTAAAAGGCGAAGGTCCCGTTTTTTCGCATCCGATTCAAAACCAAGCCGATCTTGACAAACTTGACGTTCAAAAAGCGATCGAGGGCTTAGAATACGTTTACGAGACGATTCGTCTGATTCGAGGCAAGTTAGCCGCAGACAAAGCTTTGATCGGTTTTTGCGGTGCGCCGTGGACGCTAGCGACCTATATGATCGAAGGGCAAGGAACGAAAACCTACGCTCTTGTAAAGAAAATGATCTATTCGAATCCTCAATTTATGCATGCCCTTTTGAAAAAAGTGACCGAAGTGCTTAAAGGCTATATGCAAAGACAGATCGAAAACGGTGCGAACGTCGTGATGATCTTTGATTCATGGGCGGCGGCACTTGAGCAGAGTGCCTATTTTGAATTTAGTTGGTCGTATATGAAAGAGATTAGTGCCTATTTAAAAGCACAATTTCCGCATGTACCGGTCATTTTATTTCCTAAGGGCATTAGCGGTTATCTGGACAAAATTGACGGCGAATTTGACGTGTTCGGCGTGGATTGGTCGACGCCGATCGAGCTTGCCAAAGCAAAACTCGGGCACAAATACGTTCTTCAAGGCAATATGGAACCGACCCGTCTTTACACTAAAGATGCCATAGACGAAGGCATTGCGCACATTGTCGACGTGATGAAAAACGAAAGGCATATTTTTAATCTCGGACACGGTATTTTGCCGGACATTCCGGTTGAACATGCCAAGTATTTTATCGAACAGGTTCAAACCCGCACGAAAATCTAATGATTTGCCCTCTAAAAGAGGGCAAACTTCTTCACATGTAAAGGATTTTCCATCAGTCAGATTATTTTCGGTCCCGTTACCTCCAGACGTTTCGGACAATCCCTCGGCATCGATTTAAGTCCTTCGACCAAACAATGTAACTTCGACTGCTTGTATTGTGAGCTCAAAGGTGCTAAAACGGTCGATACCATCCACGATGCACCGAGCGTTCAAAGCGTCTTAGATGCCTTGCAAAAAGCTTTACAAATACATCGTAATCTCGACGTCGTTACGCTCACCGCCAACGGGGAACCCACGCTTTATCCCGACTTGAAACCTTTGATCGAAGCGATGCATGCGCTTGTGAATCGTCCAAAGTTGTTGATACTCTCGAACGGTTCGACGATCGGCGATTTGTTGGTTCAAGAAGCGCTTTATCCTTTGGATATCGTCAAACTTTCGCTTGATTGCGCAACGCCTCAGTGCTTTAAGAAATTGGACCGTGCCCGCAAAGGCATTGAAATCGAAAGTATTATGGAAGGAATGCAAACGTTTCGAAAACGCTATCAAGGCGAATTGGTGATCGAGATATTGGTCGTTGAAGGGCTTAACGATACGCAAGCGGAATTTGAAGCGTTAAGTGCGGCTTTACGAAAGATACGACCCGACCGCATCGACGTAGGAACGATCGATCGTCCTCCGGCATATGCAGTCAGGGGCGTGAGCATCGAGCGTTTGGTCGAGCTTACAAGCGCGTTGGAAGGCTTACATGTCAATATTGCGTATCGGAAAAGTTACGATGCACCCAAACGTCGTTTTAGCGAAGAGGAAATTTTAGAACTTCTCAAGCGAAGGCCTCAAAGTACGGAAGACGTCGCCTTTTGTTTTGATGAACAAAGCCTTGTTTGCCTTAATCGTTTGCTCGCCGAAAAACGCTTACATGTGAAAAATATTGCGGGGGTTGATTTTTACAAAATCGTGTAGCGGACAGGGCTGTCCGCTACGTATTTAGGCGAGAACGCTTTGGTTTTTTCGATACCAAAGGCGTTGGTTGAGGTAGATAAAGCCGTAAATGCCAAGACCGATTGCGTAAGCGACGTAATGGCTCGGCAATCCGAGCTTAGCGGCTACGAGTTTGGGTAGCATTAAAAACGGAATAACGACGATCAATCCGATACGCTCGATCACAGTGATTTTCTTTAAAATAAACCCTTGCGTCGCTGAAGTAAAGGCAAACATACCGAGTACGGCTCCGCCGAAAATAAGTGCAATTTCAAACGGATTGGTGATCCATTGCCATTTGGAAGCGTCGTTCGGATCGTTCGGGTCAACGCCGCCGATCAGTAAAAGCTCGTTGTTGAAGAAGAACATAAACGGCAAAATTCCCGTTCGTATGTCGTAGATAAACGACTGAATGCCCGTAATGATCGGATCGCTCTTCGCTATCGCCGCCGAAGCGTATGCCGCCATTCCCACAGGAGGCGTGTCGTCGGCTAAGATACCGAAATAAAAGACGAACATGTGCGCCGCAATCGTCGGAATCAAATAACCGTTATTTCCCGCCAATTCCATAATAATCGGCGCGGTCAGTGCCGCCATAACGATGTAATTCGCCGTCGTCGGAAGCCCCATTCCCAAAATTAACGATACGAACGCCGTCATAAATAACACCGCAACAATGTATCCGCCGGAAAGGTTGTCGATGACTTCGGCTAAAACCAAGCCGATGCCCGTGAGCGTAACCGAACCGACGATAATGCCGGCAACTGCCGTAGCTACGGCGATAGAAACCATATTTTTCGCTCCGGCGACCATGCCGTATCCGATGTCGGCGAAGCCTTCGAGGACAACGTAGCGCGTGATTTTTTCTTTATTGAGGTACGCTTTAAACGGTTTTTGCACGACCATGATGAGCATTAAAAACATAATGGCGCTAAAAGCGGCACTTTGCGCGGATTGCCTTAAAACGATGAGTGTGTAAATCAAAAAGAAGATCGGGATGAGATAATGAATGCCTCGAATAAAAATAGGCCACGTTCGCCCTAGAACGCTCGCGTCTTCACCTTTAAGCCCTTGTTTTTTAGCTTCGATATGAACGATATAAAAGAGTGCTGCATAACAGGTAAACGCCGGAATAAACGCCGCAAAAACGATGTCGGTATAATCCAAACCCAGAAATTCCGCCATGATAAATGCCGCCGCACCCATAATCGGAGGCATCAATTGCCCGTTGACCGAAGCGGCCGTCTCGACGGCGGCGGCTTTATGGGAGCTAAAACCGAGGCGTTTCATCAGCGGAATCGTAAACGTACCGACCGTGACGGTGTTGGCAATGGACGAACCGGAAATCATACCGAACATTCCCGAAGCCGCAACGGCAGCCTTTGCCGGACCGCCGTCGTATTTACCTAAAATGGTGTAGGAGACTTTGATAAAATATTCACCCGCTCCGGCGCGATCGAGCAATGCGCCGAAAAGGACGAATAAAAAGACAAAGCTAGCACTCACGCCGAGCGGAACGCCGAAAATTCCTTCCGTCGTTAAAACCATTTGTCCCATCATTTTAGTGACGCTCGCGCCTTTGTGCGCGATCATGTCGGGAAGATACGGACCAAAATAGTCGTAAAGTAAAAACAAAACCGCGGCAAGCATCAGCGGAAGCCCCATGACTCTTCGCGAAGCTTCAAGGACGATTAAAATCGTTGCGATACCCACGATAATGTCGGTTTGCGTCCATGCACCCGCGCGCATCGCAAGCTCTTTATAGGCATACCATTGGTATAAAACGGCCGCCGCACCGATGATCATAAAAAGAAAATCGTACCATGTAATCGTCGATCGAAGTTTGGCACTTTTGCGAATGGCATGCATCGAAAATGCGAGGATCAGTCCAAATGCCAAGTGAATTGCTCTTACATGTGCACTGTTCCCCGGATCGACGACAATGTAGAGTTGGTATAAAGACCAGCAAAAAGCGATAGCGGCGACAAACCAATAGTGCCACGTAGTGCTTTCAAAGTCTCTATGACCTTCGAATTCGCTGATGAGCTTTGCGTCATCAAGTCGTTCTTCAAGTGTTTTCACGCGTAAACCTTTCTGTCGTACATGTAAGGCTTTTAACGTGCAACCTTACATGTAACTTTTCTGGAGTTATTTTAACAATCCCGCTTCTTTAAATGCTTTGATGGCACCGGGATGTTGAGGTACGCTTAAGCCTTCCAACAAGCTCTCTTTGGTAATCGTTTTGTAGGAGGGATGAAGCTCTTTAAATTTGTCGAAGTTGTCCAAGATGGTTTTAACGACTTGATACACTACTTCGTCTTTGACTTTGCTGCTGGTAACAAGAACCGCTTTGACGCCGATGCTCGGAACATCGTTCGGAACGCCTTTGTAGTAGGTACCCGAGATAATGCCTTTAGCGTAATAAGGGTATTTTTTGACTAAGGCATCGATAGCGGGACCTTCGATAGGAACGATGTTAATATCTACGGAATTGGCGGCGTCTTTAATATTGGCCGTCGGGTGACCCGCTACGAAGAAATAACCGTCGATGTGGTTGTCTTGAAGCATCGTCGGACCTTCGGTCGATTTGAGTTCGTTGGCGAGTGCCAAGTCGGAACGTTTGATGCCCAAAGCTTCAAATACGACGTCGACCGTCATGTTGGTGCCCGATCCCGGAGAGTCTAAATTGATCTTTTTACCTTTCAAATCCGCCATGGTTTTAATGCCCGATTTTTGGCTGACGACCAGTGCCAAAAGTTCCGGATAAATCGCAATCGCACTGCGAAGCTCGGGTACGGATGCCGCGCCTTCAAATTTACCTTCGCCTTTATAAGCTTGGTACGCCGTGTCGCTTTGAGAGATACCGAAATCCAGCTCGCCCGCTTTGATCGTGTTGACGTTATAGACCGATCCGCCGGTTGATTCTACGGAACAACGAATATTGGTCTCTTTCTTGTTTTTGTTAACCATTTGGCAAATCGCGCCGCCTGTGGGATAGTACGTTCCCGTAACGCCGCCCGTGCCGATCGTAATGAATTCCGCCGCAAACATAGGAACGCTGAGTGTTCCCGCCAATGCCAAGCCGATCAGTTTCTTTTGCATGGAGACTCCTTAGTCGTTAAAAATTAAATCGTTTAATCCTACAATGTTTCGTCTTACCTTATCTTGAATAAACCGGTGACATTTTGTGCTTTTTAGTATTTTTTTAGAAGAAGCTCTTGTATGTCTTGACAATACACTATTTTTTGACTATAATTTCGACCTCATTCAGATTGTTCCGGATTAGCTCAGCGGTAGAGTAGGTGACTGTTAATCACTTGGTCGCTGGTTCGAACCCAGCATCCGGAGCCACTTTTTCTTTTAATACAATCCAATAAAGTCTATAAACTCCCTAAATATCGAGATTTTGATGGTTTTGTTCGTCTGCTGAAATCCAATAAAAACCAATACCATCTACAACATTAATGTACTTTTTAATGTACTTCGGATAAGATTTATGAAAAGCTTCCACAAAAAGTACATTAAGAGGTTAGAAAACTATGGCAAATAGGCGAGTTGCTCCACTTAACGATACTCTCATCAAAACAGCAAAACCAAAAGATAAAGATTATACTCTTCCAGATGGTGATGGATTACAATTACTTGTTAAAGTAATAGGCTCTAAAGTTTGGGAAGTAAGATATACAATTTGTGGTAAAACGACTAAAACAACTATTGGAAAATACCCTCAAGTAAGCCTTGCCAATGCTCGCAAAATAAGAGACCAATATAAAGCTATGGCATTAGAAGGTGTCAGCCCTACTGAACAAAAAAAATTATCAAAAATGGAACAAGAAAATAATGTTAAAGGGCAATTTCACTTAGTTGTTTATGATTGGTTAAAAACTCTGAAATTAGCGCCTATTACGCTTGATAAAAAAACACGTAATTTTGAAAGAGATATATTCCCCTTCTTTTGTCAATATGATAAACATCAAAATATCATTTTATCTTGCAATATTAGAGAGATAACACACAATCAAATATATGAGGCTATTAAAGCTAAAGAGAAAACATCAATAGATACAGCTAGAAGGCTTTTAAATGACTGTAGTGAGATTTGGCTATATGCTATCCATAAAGGTATTATAGATATTAATATAATCGCTAATATTTCAAAAAAAGGATTAGCCAAATATGAAGTTACTCATCATCCCAAAATTACAAATGAATCAATTTTAAAAGAACTTATACAGGCAATAAATAATTATCCTAGTCTTCTCACACGTTATGCATTACAATTTGTATTGCTTAATCCTTTAAGGGTAGAGAATTTAGTAACTTTAAAATGGGAATACGTTGATTTTAAAAAAGGAATTATTACTATTCCTCGTTCTGAAATGAAAATAAAAAATAAAAATTTTCGTGATTTCATATTACCGTTATCGCATCAATCCATAACTCTTCTAAAAGAGATACAGCACCTAACAGGTTCCTCAACATGGATTTTTCATGGTAAACATGAAACAGTACCGATGAATAAGGAAACCTGCAATCGAGCACTTGAACGTATGGGCTTTAATAATGAAGAGTCAGGTCAAAGGCAACGCACCCACTCATTTAGGGGCACATTTAGAAGTTTAGCCGAGACCTATGAGCAAGAACATGGTGTAAGTGAAGCAAGTAGAGAAGCTTGCTTAGACCATCATGAGCAAGATGTTAAAAAAAGAGCTTACACGCATATGGCAGATTATACAGCTCAAATGAAAATTTTAATGCAATGGTGGTCAAACTTTATCGGTAGTTTATGAATAATAAAGATTTAGTAAGTTCGTTTTTTATTGCAAAAAAACACTAAATAGTTTATCGGTATCCAATTTTATGCATTTTTTTTGTTACTCAACAACCTTCTAAACTCTTCCACTGAATTATTTAGGATAATTTGGCGTTGTAAATCATCTTCATGATAGACTTGGTAGGTAAAATCAGGATAAATTTCATGATAAAGCCTTCTTGCAATCTCTTTTGCTAAAAGATGATTGAGTGCGGCTTCATAGCGTTTATTGATAGGTCTTAGCATAAAAGAATACATCATAAAAATAGTTATCAGTGCAATTATTGGTAGTATATATTCACTCACGATGACTCTCCTTTGGAAGGGTTTTTTTCATAGATTTTGGCTCTTAACGCATCAAAATCTTCAATAAAAGATGGCTCATTTTTATCCCTTGTGTGAATCCTTTCTTCAATAATCTTAGCAATCTCTTGATCTTCTAAATGCTCTTCAATTGCTTTGAGTCTGTAAAATGCATCTATGGGTAAAAGAATGATTTGAGGTTCTTGATGCTGATAAAGAATGCCAAAGTGTCCTTGTTGAATCATCTCAATTAATGTTTTAAGATGAAGCATAAAATGAGGCTTTTCATGATGCAAGCACTCATACTTTTGACCTAAAAATGTAATGTTTTCAAACGTTTTTTTGTGCGTTGATTCATCTTGTTTTGAGAGTTTATAGCTCCACAATGCTAGTAATGTGGCTATGACTGCCATGATCCAGCCACCATGGGTTTCACTAAACATGTCTTTGCCTTTTACGGTGTATTTTACGTGCGCGCCTCATCTGTTTTTGAAACAGACATAGTGCTTTATGTATAAAAGTGCATCGACTCATATGAAGGAGTTTTGCATGGTGTGTTAAGGCTTTTTTCTCTTTTAAAGAAACTATAATTAGGACTTTTTTCATTGCCATTGCTCCAAAAAACAGTAAGAAGAGTGTTTTTTACTGGATGAACGAAAAAGTGTACGAAGTGTCAATCTAGGATGGGTTAAATCCATATACATACAGATACGTTTTTTACTGTCATCGCGCATAATCCAAACAACATGATGGTTCTCTAAAAAAGACTTTATCGTTGGAACAAAGTCACTATCACTGCTAACAAGTACCCCATGCGTGTAGCCTTGATGCAGATGAATCAGTTTCATAATTTTTTCATCCACACTCAAGGGATAGTGTTCAAAGAGAATAAAGCCCTCTTTTTGCAGAGTGTTTTGCACACGTAATGAAAGGGGGCGTTTTGAGAGGGCATAGCGCTTTTGAGGGGTAAAAGAAAGAGAGGCTTTAATCTCTTCCATAAAACGCACACCAATATTCTCGACATCCCATACCAGAAAAGAACCCATCCGCAAAGGCTTATTGTGCCACAAGATAGCATCGCACTGGTGCTTGGTTGGTATGTTTTCCACTAAGGAAGCATCATAATGGTCTCTATGCTCTTTAATGATTTCATTCATACTTTCTCCTTGTATAAGCGATAGAGGGTGATTGCCATAGAAGCTATAACCTCTTTAGAGAGCCCTAGTTCATCGCTTAATTCTTCTAAGAGTTGTTGTGCTTTCAAAGAGAGGGTATGCTCATCCAAGCTGAAAGGTTTTAGTTTAGATGAGGGAAGGGATGTACGCTTCTTTGGCACCTTTGAATCAGAACATAAAGCGACTGCTTTTTCAGAAGAAATAGATTGCTTCTTTATTGATTTGTGCAAAGAAGCCTTGAGTTCTTTTTTAGCCACGATGGCTCCTTAAGGCGCAGTAGCAACGAAGTGCTTTAAAGAGAAGGGCTTTTTTAGAAGAGTGCAGGGCTTTGCGATACAAAGATGCGCGTACACTGCTTGTTTTAACTACCAAGATATATTGCATACAGACTCCTTTTAAAACCACTGATGCAGCCATGCTCGAAATGAAGCATCTGCACCTAAAAACTCAACCAAGGCACCCAGCGCGGCAAAGACTAAAAACCAATACAATAAGGCGAGGGTACTTGGTGCAATACCTGGATGATACAGAAGATACGCCCCTAAAAGTAAAAAGAGGCTATAACCATATTTCATACGCATACGTACTTCTTTTAAGTAAAAAGGGCAGTATAGAGCCCAATACAGATAAGAATAACCCCGAAGCCATAGATCAACACACGAAAGAGCATTGACACGTGAAAGCTCTTAGGGTGATAATGCACTGGAAAAAGAAGCAATAACAGCATGGCTAAAAGCACCATAAGGACGTAAGAGTAAGAATGATGATAGCTCATGGATGCTCCTTTCCTGCCTCATACGCGCAAGACAAAGATGTCTCTTTAGCATGAAAAGAGCAGAAGAGTCTTTTACAACAGACATAAAGACACACGAATAGGGCAAGAATCACCAGAGTATAAAACAGATCTAAATGCTCCTTTGAAGAGACATTCAACGATTGAGTATTGTGCTCTAACATAGGTGAAGTAGATACCGTGTTTGCTTCACTTAAAGACATTTGTTTTTCATGGTTTTCTTTTAAAAGAATATAACTAGCTGACATCATTTTCCTTTTTTTGGCAAGCCTTTATTAAGGCGGAAAGTACCTCTTTTTTAAGTGGTACACAGACAATGTGATTATGCAAGGAGTTGTTATACGCAAAGGGTTATGGCAGATGCATTAATAACCCTTGTAATGTAGCATGCATGCAAAACCCTTACACGTGATAGGTTAACTTCATGGCAACATGAAATAACTCTAAACTCACCACAAAGAGACTAAAAAAATGTTCCCGATAGACTAATTTGCGCTCCAAGATTTTATGTTTCATGTTCGTATTCCTTCGTTTATTTTAGATAGGAAAAGTATAAGAAAAATTCAAAATAAAATCAATGATTATACTATTTAAAGAAATATATATATAAATTAATAACTAATTATGTACATATATAAAATACGAAAAAAAGTCAAGAGTTATCCTCTCAATTATCAATAGAAATTTTAAGCAAACGAAGCTATACTTTTATAAAGATATGGATTAAAAAACTATGTATATATATAGGAAAATATCACAATGGATAAAGAGAGATTGAATCGGGCTTTTTTAGTAGCAGGTATCACCAAAACTCAGTTTGCAAAGCTTTTAAATATCAATGTTCAAAGTGTCTATGCTTGGGAGTCAACCCAAAATACTCCTTATTGGGTCTATTCATGGCTAGAAAACTATGCAAAGGCTAGGATGTTTGATAAGATGATGGAACTTGGGAAGTTATTGGAGGAGAAGTAAGCTTGAAAATGATGCAAAGAGAGCCAACGCACCCTGGTATTTTTTTAGAAGAGGATTATCTCAAACCTCTTGGATTAAGTCATGCTACGATGGCAAAGCTTTTAGGTATAGAAGAAGCGACATTGGAAGCTTTCATTCATAAAGAGTTATCTGTATCGAAGGAGTTAGCAATGCGCTTAGAGCATCTCTTTAATACAGAATGGGAGTTTTGGATGAATACTCAAAGAACCTATGATAGATGGATAGAGAATCAAATGCATTAAAAATACTCTGAAAAATCTATTTTTTTGAATTCATCCACAACGTTGCTTAACCTCTCCATACGTGTGATGACATCGTGCGTATACATTTCATAAAATGCTGTATTGATCTCTTTTACATTAGTGAGGGCATCTTTATTTTCGAACTCTTTTCGAATCCGCGTGCTAATAGTCTTAAAACTTAATGCTAATTGCTGTTGTTTGATATTGATTGTATTACAATGCATTGCTAAGTCGTAAGGCTTAAGAGTTTCAATGTCGAATTCATCTCCAATTGCCATTGCTAAATCTTGATCATACGTAGTGTAGAGCTTTACATTGACAATATCATAAAAAGGAGCAAGTGTGAGTGTGGATTTATTCACAAAGAAAGAGATATTTTTACCATGAGCATCACTATTACCAAGACATAAATTCACAAGTGACCAATCGAGCAGTGCTTTTTTATACAACAAAGGAATATCTAGTTTACTTTCGTGTTGAATTAATTGATGGAAGCTAGCACCTTGCCTAATATGCTGCACATCACGCGCACTTCCAAAATTTCTTTCGTATTTATAACTTGGAGATAGGGATAGAAGTTGACATCCATCGATGACATGTAGCTTTTTGACTTCTTGGTGTGTGGGTAGAATTTTTCGATCAAAGCGCTCAACAACTAAGACAGGTTCATGATCAAACAACTCTATCTTAGCTTTATTGACAGCAAGACCTGCTTTGTGTGCAAGGTGTAAAGATATAGCTTCATTTAACACTAAATGGGTATCACTGGTATCAAACTTTAAGATATGCGTTGAAGCAAGCTTCCCTTCTCCAAATCCAAATTTTCCATCGATGATAGCAATAGGAAGTTTTTCTTGCACTCCTGCAAGGGAAAGTCTGACTTTGCCATCCCAAATGGTAATGGGTATTTTTTTTCTCTCTCTAATGCGCTCTTGTAGCTCTTCTTTGCTGATTTCTCTAAAGCTTGTCTCTATAGACTCTACCATACCAAACGAGAGTGCACCTGAAGTTTCTTTACCAATAGCATTAAGAAGTGCAAATGCATTGGCTTTACTGATATGAAATAGTTTACTAAGCTCCTCAAGTCCATTGCCTTCTGGAAGTAAGTTTAGAACAAAATTTTTCACATCTTTTTTATCAATTACACCTTTTAGCGGTAAACAGGGAGAGAGAGGAAACCCTTCTTGCTTCCAGTCATCCGTATAAATGAGTTCTAAATCATCGCCATCAGATAAAATGAGCTTTGCAATCACGTGATGATTGTAAAAGATGTTCATACTAGAGCTCATCACTAGAGCCTTTGATTAGAAATTGAATTTCAATGCCTAGAGCATTGGCTACTTTTAATGCATTATTCAGCCCCACAGCAACATTGCCTTTTTCAATTTTATCCATGGTTCGCTCATTGATATTGCACAAATTAGCTGCCATTTGTCTGGTTAATCCTAAAGAGGTGCGTCTATACTGAACAATTTTTCCAAAATCCTCAGAGGAAGAAATGTTTTCAAAATCAGGCTTTTCGGTTTGTTTGACTCTTTTCATGAATAACCTTTATAAACTGTACTATTGTGTAGTTATATCGTATTTATATTAAATAAACTTTAAATATGTATATTTGTACATTTTTATAGATAATAAATGAATAAATTGATTAAAAAATGTATTAATGTACAGTTTATTATAATGCTTAGGCTCTATAAAATGAAGATTTCAAAGTGTTTCTTGAAGGAACAGTAGTATTTATTTAAACAGCTCCTCAATACTGACATCAAAAAGTTTAGCTAGTCTAAATAAGTGTGAGAGATTAAAATGCTTTCCATGGGCATAATTTTCCATATTGGCATAAAAACCAGGTGCTTTTTGCCCAATAGAGAGTGCTACTTCGAGTTGGCTCATCTTTTTTTCTTTACGAAGACGTTTCACATTCATAGAAATCGTTCTAAAAAATGCATCTTCCTCTTCTTCGGTGACAATATTCGGAATATTTAACATTTTTATCCCTATAGATAATTTTTCTATAAGGTTAGTTTGATTATAGTTTTCCTTCAATCCTCTATAGAGATGCTTTCTATAGGAATATAATTAAAACCGTGTGGTTTTTAGAAAAGCCTTTGAAGATAAATTATCATTTTAACGAATAAAGGATAGGTATGAAGTATTGGGGGCATGTCGTTTCATTAAGTATAGCAGTTATGTTAAGTGGTTGTGCTTCAAGTTATTCTGATAGTGGCACATTTATTCCAAGCCCTAAAGATGTAGGCAATATGTTTGCTAAAAAAGAGACGCCTCAAGATCTCATTGCCAAAAGCCAAGATAAAGAGCTAACACAAGCATTTGTTGAGGGTAAAATGGCCAAAGTAACGAGTGTTCAAGCCTTACCTTATGGATTATTGTTGGAGTGCAAACGGTTATATGAAACCGATAGTTTTATCTATCTGAGTAAATCACGTCAATTTTATCGTAATTTGGCACCCGATTTCCTCAAGGATGATATTGCAAAAACGTACATTGAGACCATTCAAAAAAGAGGCAATGGTTATAGCATTTATAACGGTGAAGGTAATCAAGCACTCTTAAAAGCTTATGTGGGTGGTGCTTTGAAAGAAAATACGAAAATAGAGATTTACATGTACGATTCTGACTTCGCCATTGTTGAGTATAACAAAGCTGGTGAAAAAGTCAGTGCCTTAATCAGACAAGCACGCATTGAGCCAAGTCAACTAGGATCTGCTTTAGGACATAATGACCCAGCTGTTAGCATTCATCAAAATATTTTTGTACTCTTTGCCGGTGAACTTCAAAAAATAGCCCTTAATCTAAATAATGCAACTTTGCAAAATAATCTCTATAAAAGTATAGGTTTGGATGCACCTTCAACTCCCGCAGCCGCTACTACAACTGCATCCCAATCTGCTTCTTCAGATTCAAAAGCCAATAAGATTAAAGAGTTGCACGAACTCTATAAATCAGGGGCTTTGAGCGAAGAAGAATATAACAAAGAAAAAACCAAAATACTCAACAGTGATACAAAACCAGCCACATCTAATTCAGCGGTATCTTCTCCTATGGAAGCAATGCTGGTTCAAAAGTTCAATCAACAAAATGGTACCAACTTTACCAGTATGAAAGAGATTCAAGAGTACGCCATTACTAAAAAGCAACAACAGTAAAGGAAATCAATATGAAAAAATTATTAATTGTAGTAGGTGTTTTTTTTGCAGGCAGTCTTTGTGCTGGGGATAAAGTTGTTATTAGTAGTTATGCAAATTACCCAACAGCGTCAGGGTGTGTTTCAAAAGCAGATAATGCTAAAAAAAGTGATTGTATTTTATTAGCTAATGGAACGTTGGGAGAGGTGATTGAATGGGACTCAAAATATTCTAAAGAAGGGAAGGGCGTTTTTGCTCAAGTAGATATGTTTACACTCAATAAAGTTTCTATTTTAAATGGTCCAGCCAAAGGTAAGGTTTTGTACATAGATCATATTTATCTTACTTTAAAAAATTAAATCAAAGATTTTCTATGAAAAATTTTATAAGTTCAATGGTGTTGATAGTTGCTATAGCATTGTGTATTATGGGTTGTGCCACAACAACGCTTCAAACCCAAGCAAAGATGACACGTTCCATTTCTTTAAGCCCTGATCAGCTGAAAGACAAAAGTGTTTATCTCAGAGTCACAGGTACAGAGGCGAGTAAGATTGAATTAGAAGCACCTTTGAAAAAAGCATTGCAAGATCGAGGTGTTCGTATGGTTGATAATGCAGATAATGCACGATTTTATTTACATGTAAACACACTTTTTGCTGATAATCTCAAAGAAGCAGCAAGATTGGATGTAGCACTCTTTGGAGGGGTTGCCGCAGGTGCAATTTCTACGGTAAATCACAGTGGAGGAGATAGTCTTCTTATTGGAGTAGGTGTCGCACTTGCCATGGGTGTTGCAGATCGTGCATTAGCAGATGAGACCTATAGGGCAGTCATTAGTGTCAATCTTAGAGAGAGAAGTATTCAAGATACTAGTTCATCATGGAGTAATGCTAAAGAAGATGAGACACGCCTTTTTATAGAAGCAGTACGCATGGGTCTGAATTTGGAAGAAGCGAAACCTATCATGGAAGACAAAGCCGTCTATCAAATTGCAGAAATATTTAAATAATCACTACAGATAAAATCATAAAAAGGATCTCAAATGTTTTCTAAATCGTTTTTAATTGCCGGGAGTTTTCTAGCAACACTGTTATTGAGTGGATGTGGTAGTGCGCCTTATGCGGCTGGACTTAGCCAAGAATTACCGATGCCCAATGATGTAGCGGGTAAAATCTTTTATGTTGAGGGAAAAGAAGCATGGCGTTCTCCTTCTGGTGGCTATAATGCAAAAACTAGAAATATTCACATCCTACAAAATGCAGCAGATTTAACTTTAAGCGAAGGGTATCGTTACTTCTCATTTGAAAGACCAATGGAGCTTAGCAACTTTGATGGAAGTATGATCAATACAGCCAAAGAGTTTATCGATAAATGTACACCATCCGAAGGTCAAATATTTGATGTGGGTAATGCACGTTGTGGATTAAATGGCACTACTATAAAAGCAGGTGTCTTGTTTGTTGCATTTAAAGAAGCCCCTAAAACCATTCTCTCTTATGATGCTAAGGAAGTAAAAGCCTACTTACAAGAGAATAAACTTTATCGTGACGATAGTTATGAAATGAATGAAGCAGCGGTTGCAAAACTTTTTTCAAAACAGACAAAAATACCGCAAAAGAAACAGTGATTTAACAAGTGTTAACTTCTTATTGAGGTATGGTTTAGTCGAAGAGTCTATACTTACACTCGTAAGACAAAAACCTCCTTTTTGTGAATAACCTACCAATTTTTCATACTAAACGCTCGAATTGCCCGGTTCGAGCGTTTCTTTTTCTTCCAACCTTCCTAAAACATTTTCTGCCCCATTCCAAATTTCTTTTAACCTGTAATAATATTGGCTATAATCGAAGGAAATAATACAAAGAAGCACCGTGAAACTGATTCATTTTTCGGACACGCATTTAGGCTTTAACGATTTAGACATCATCAATGAACTTGGTATTAACCAGCGAGAGGCTGATTTTTATGATGCTTTTACGCAGGTCATTGAGCAAATCAAAGCAATAAAACCTGATTACATCATCCACACAGGCGATCTTTTTCACCGCCCATCTCCTAGCAATCGAGCTATCACCTTTGCCCTTGAACAATTCAAAATCATCGAAGCGCTTAACATCCCCTTTATCATGATAGCGGGCAATCACTCTACACCTCGTACCAATCTAAGTTCTCCAATTTTAAAAATATTTGAAAACTTCAAAAACGTTTATGTCTCATACAATCAAGAGTACAAAAAGATAGAGTTCGACGATGTCATTTTTCACACCTTACCCCATATGCACGATGAGAGCAAAGCCCTTTCCCAAATCGAGCTGTGCGAAGCAAATATTGATACAACCAAACGCAACATCATGATGCTTCACTGCTCTGTCGGTGCGCACTATCTCATGGCTGAGTTTGGCGAATGGGTTTATCCGCATGAGAAAGAGAGCCTTTTTTCTCAAATGGATTATGTTGCTCTTGGGCATTGGCATGGGTTTGGAAAAGTAGGCAAACACGAAAACGTTTACTATGCAGGTTCCACCGAGCGCACAAGTCTGGGTGACAAACGAAACTCCAAAGGATATATCGAAGTCACATTGGATGAGTCTTTACATGTAGACTACCACGAGATACAAATTCGCCCCATCAAAATCTACGAGATTGATTGCGAGGACTACGAGCACTCCGTTGAGGCTTTACATGTAGAGGGTACAAAAGAAGCAATTGTCGAAGTCAAACTGACAAACCTCACCCCATTGCAGTCCATCGACATCCAAACCCGTGACATCAAAAATCTCTTTAGCGAAGCTTTACATGTAAGCATCAAAAGAGAGTTCAAACAAAGCAGCACAGAAGCCACACTAAACGACATCGAAGCCCTCTCTTTGGAAGCGTACTTTTTAGAACACATCAAAGAAGAGAGCCAGCCTGAAGAGTTTGAGCGACTCAAAAGCAAAATCCAAGGCTTGTTTAGTGCCTACGAAGAGGTGAGCGATGATACTCTCTAAACTCCACCTTGAAAACTTCAAACGCTATAGCTCTTTTGACATTGAGTTTGGCGAGGGGCTTATCGGCATCATCGGTAAAAACGGCAGTGGTAAATCGACTCTTTTTGAAGCCATACTTTTTGCGCTGTACGGCGAGCTACGAAATAAAAAATTTAAAGAAGTCATACGAAACGCCAGTGCGAGTGACAAAGATGCCGTTTTGGTCGAACTTGATTTTGAGTTTGAAGGCATGGTGTACAAAGTCGTTCGTGAATTTCGTGGAAAAGCCCTCAGTGCGAACGCCAAGCTTTATAAAAATGGCGAACTGAGTACCAGTGGTGCAAAAGAGGTCACGACGGCTATCATCAAGCTAACCAAGATGAGTAAGGAGGCGTTTTTACATACGCTTTTTGCTTCTCAAAAGGAACTGACAAGCCTTAGCACGCTTAAAAATGAAGATCGAAAAAAGATGATACGCCGCCTTCTTGGTTTAGAAAAGATAGATTTTGTGGAAAATGAACTCATTGAAAAAAGCAGGGAACTCAAACGTGACATCGTAGCAAGTGCAGAATTTCTTTTAGGCGAAGAAGAGTTAAAGAGCAAAACAGCGTTGATAAAAGAGAGCACCGCTATAAAACAAGCGTTTGAAAAAGAAGTCAAAATTAAATCCATAGAGTTAGAAAATACCAAAAAACAAGAGTTACATGTAAAGCAAGAATTAGAAATATTTGTCAAAACAAAAGAGCAAAAACAAAAACTCATCAGCGAACTCTCCCTCATCAAAAACGACATTAATGCAAACATAACCACGCAAACCAAACTTACCACAGAGCTCAAAAGCTTAGAAACAAAAGCCAAAGAGTTAAAAGCGTTGGGTGCGGTAAAAAAAGAGTACGAATCTTTGTCAATAAAACTCAAAGAGCAAGAAACTCTCAAAAATATACAGATCAAAAAAGAGGGCTTGGAAAAAGAACAAACTCAGTTACGTGCCCAGTACACGAAAGCCAAAGCAGACATCGTAACTTTGGAAGAGCAAACCAAACCGTATGAGACACTTTTAGGGCAAAAAAAAGAAAATGAAGCTTTACATGTAAAGCTAAAAACGGAACTTACGGGCAAGCAAACAGAGCAAAAACAACTCCAAAATGAACTCTCAGCTGAACAGCGAGTCGTCTTAGACACACAACAAAAGATAACCAAGATACAAAGCTTAGGACGAGAATCAAACTGCCCTACATGTACAAGACAACTGCTTGATGAGTACGACAATGTCATCGCATCCCTAAACGATATCGTGCAAAAGACGCAAAGTCAAAAGATAGATAAGACCAAAGAAAAACTTGAACTCCTCAACAAACAGATAGGAGAGCTTGAACTTCAAAAAGAGCAAACGCAAAAAGCCTTACATGTAAACGAAACGGCGCTAAGTTTGATACTGAGTAAGCAAAAAGATTTGGCAAGTGCCAAAGAGCATTTTACAAAAGTAAACGAACAAGGCAAACGCAATAAAGAAGAGCTAGACAAACTCGCACAACACACTTACGATGAAGCTTTACATGTAAGCCTACAAAAAAGCTTTTTGGAGCTAAAACCAAAGTACGAAGCCGTTCTAAGTCTTGAAGCAGAACTCAAACGAGAGCAGGGCGTGAGGGATGATCTCGCACTTACAGTAAAAAATGCAGAAGCTTTACAAGGGAGCGCAAAAGAGAAAGAACTGGAAGTTTCAAAAATACTGTACGATGAGCCAAAACACACCGCAAAACAAAGCGAATACGACGAACTTCAAAAGCAAAAAGAGAAACAATACAGCGTTATTTCAGAGCTAAAAGAAAAGATAGCCAAAAATGAAGGCGAGATAAAAACTTTGCAAAACGCTCTGGAAAATAACGACATACAACTTAAAAAAGTACAGAGTAAAAAAGACGATTTGCAGGACTATGAGAAAATCAAACTAAGCCTCAGCGAGTTTAAAACAAAACTCAACTCAAAAATAGCCCCACGCATCTCCCAAATCGCCTCGCAGATGTACGCCACCATCACCAAAGGCAAATACCAAACCATCGAAGTGAACAATGACTTTGACTTTTTCATTTACGACGAGGGCAAATGCTACCCCATAGAACGCTTCAGCGGTGGCGAAATCGACCTTGCCAACTTAGTGCTTCGTATCGCCATCTCAAGGACACTTGGCGAACTCAGTGGTGCAAGTAGCGTGGGATTTTTAGCCTTCGATGAAGTCTTCGGAAGTCAAGACGAAAACCGAAGAATGGAAATATTAGAAGCGTTTCATACCATAAAAGAACAGTACCGACAGATATTTTTGATAAGTCACGAGATGGAGATAAAAGAGATGTTTGAGAGAGTTGTAGAATTGTAAAATAAATAAAAGGAATAACGAAATGAATGACAGTCATGATCCTATTAGGCATTTAAAATATCTTAGACAATCACTGTCACAAGATAATGAATCAATCGGCTTTTTCATATCGGCAGGATGTCCGTTATCAGTAAATATGCCAGAAAAAAATCAATGGCCATTAATACCTGATGTTGCAAATCTTACGAAATATATTAATGAGCAGTTAAAAGAAGATGAAAAATACAAAACATTGCTAATAGAACTAAAAAAGGCAGAAAAAAATATTGAAAACATTGAAGATATTTTAAGTTTTCTTCGTAGTTTATTATTGGTCTCAAAGGGTGGCGAAGTAAGAGGTCTTTCTGAAACTGATTTAAAAGGTTTGGAGCAAAAGATTTCTACTGAAATAGTGAAAAAATTAAATGTAAGCTTACCAGATCAAGAAACACCATATCATCATCTTTGTAATTGGATTAGGTCAATAGATAGAAAGATTGCAGTTGAACTATTTACAACAAATTATGATTTGCTGATGGAACAGGCATTAGAAGATTTAGAAGTACCCTATTTTGATGGTTTTGTAGGTGCAAAAAGGTCTTTTTTTGACCTGAGGGCACTAGAGGATAATTTAATACCAAAGCATTGGTCAAGATTATGGAAGATACACGGTTCTATAAATTGGTATCAAGAAGCAATCGTAGGTCAAAAAAAAGTTTATCGTTCCTCGGAAATAAAAGAAGATGCTTCGCATTTAATTTACCCTTCCCATCTAAAATATGAAGAGAGTAGAAAAATGCCTTATTTGGCACTGATTGACCAACTAAATAGATTTATACGTAGAAAATCATCTTTATTAATTCTGTCAGGATATTCCTTTAATGATGGTCATTTAAATGACACCATCGTCAATGCGTTAAAGGCAAATCCAACAGCAATGGTGCTTGGACTAATGTTTGAAAGATATAAAGACAAAGAATCAGAGCGGTATCCAGATGCATATAGATTGGCTAAAAAACAACATAATCTAAATATTTGGACATTTGACAAAGCCATAATTGGTACAAATTTAGGAGATTGGAAAAGTCAAAATACGGGCGATGAAGATGTTGATATTGTAAGTTTTATTACGAGCATTCAAAAAGATGACTCTTCAAATGAGTGTAAATATCTAGTTAAACTTGGAGACTTCTCTGTCTTTACTGCCTTTTTGAAAAAAATGATTGGCACAAAAGAGGAAGAGAAAAATGTCTAGCAAAGAAACTTACCTTGGTGATGTTCAAGATGTTAATGGAACAACAGTTAGTATATCTTTATCTAAAGAGTCATTGACTGGTTTTGTATATATTGATGGACAAGGATATAGAGTTGGACAGATAGGCAGTTTTGTTCGAATACCGATAGGCTTTTATGATTTGTTTGGAATTATAAGCCAAGTTGGAGCAAGTGCTGTACCCGCAAACCGAGTTGAAAATGAAGTTCATGGCAATAGATGGATGACAATTCAATTAATTGGTGAAGGCCCAAGGAATGGAGTGTTTCAAAGAGGACTTTCGCAATATCCAACTATTGGTGATGAAGTACATATAGTTTCAGAAAAAGAATTAAAAAATATTTATGGACAACCTGATAAACCGTATTTTGTAAAGTTAGGGCACATTTCTAATGCAGATTCAATTCCTGCATTAGTTGATGTAAATAAGCTTATTACTAGACATTCAGCGGTTGTTGGCACAACAGGTTCTGGCAAATCTACCACGGTATCAAGTATTATTAACGCCTTATCTGACAGCGATAAATATCCGTCGGCTAGAATCATTATGTTAGACCTTCATGGTGAGTATGGGCAGGCTTTACAGGAAAAAGCAAGTGTATATAAGATAAATGGAGATAGTGGCTCAAAGTTGAAAGAAAAAGCGCTACATATTCCCTTTTGGGCATTAAATTTCGATGAATTATGCGAAATTAGCTTCGGTGATTTTAGTAATGAAAAAGATAAAAATATAGTGATGGAAAGAGTTCATAAATATAAAATTAAATCTTTAGAAAAATATCCGAGAAAAGGAGTTTCTATAGATACACTTAGTGTTGATTCTCCAATTCCGTTCAGTCTTCATAATCTATGGTATGAGCTTTATATTGAAGTATTTGGCACATACTACAGTGGGAACAGTGGCAAACCAATTGATAATTTAGCTTATGAAACTGATGCTCAAGGCAATGAATTAAAAGGTGACCCCATGAAAGGGATACCTCCAATTTTTAAAAATATTGTAACTGCAAAAGATGAAGTAAAAATCAATTATTTGCCAGGCGCCTTAAATGTTGGAAAACAAGTTTTGCTATTGGGAACCAAACTGAGAATTCCAAGATACGACTTTATTTTTAAACCCCATGCTTGGATGCCAGAAGCTGATGGAAAAGTTGAAGAAGATTTAGATAGCTTATTGAAAAGATGGATTGGTAGTGATAGACCAGTTACCATATTAGACCTATCAGGGGTACCTCCTGATATTTTACAAACAACTATAGGAGCACTACTTAGACTGTTGTATGAAGCTTTATTTTGGGCTAGAAATTTATCACAAGGTGCTAGGCATAGACCATTATTAGTAGTTATGGAGGAAGCACATATTTATTTAAATGATGATTTTAAAGGCATGGCTTCAAAAGTAGTTCAACGAATTGTTAAAGAAGGAAGAAAATATGGTATTGGTGCCATGATTGTAAGCCAAAGACCCTCAGAAATAAATTCAACAATACTCTCACAATGTGGTACTTTTTTTGCACTTAGGCTAACAAATGCCTCAGATAGAAGTCATATCACCTCTGCTTTATCAGATAATTTGGATGGGATAACTGGTATGTTGCCTATATTAAGAACTGGCGAAGCAATTATTTTAGGTGAAGCAGTTAAATTGCCAATGCGAACTACGATAGAGGCACCACCAAAAAATAGAAGACCAGATAGTCAAGATCCTATTATCTATGATGAAGTATCTTTAGAAGATTCACAAAATCCGGGTGGCTGGGGCATTAAAATGGAGGATAACCCTCAGTATGATGAGTTGATAGAAACATGGCGGGCACAAAACCCTAGAATAGATAAGATAAAACAATAAGGAAAAACAATGAATATGACACATGTAGAATCAAGTAATGTTGAAGCAGTCGGTTATGATCCTGATAGTTCAACATTACAAGTTGAATTCAAAAATGGTGGAACATACCAGTATTTTGATGTGCCGGAGAGAGTATTTGAAGCATTGCGTGATGCTGATTCGGTTGGCGGATATTTAGCAGCAAATATCAAAGGTGTGTATAGGTATTCGAAGGTTTAAAATGACCCTCTCAAAATCCCTCTACACAAGGGCCATTCAATGCCCAAAATCCCTCTGTCTGAAAAAGTATAAACCAGAGGTTTTAACCCCACAGGGTGCCAGTGCCAAAGCACGGTTTGAGACGGGTAATATCGTGGGGGATTTGGCATGTGAGTTGTTTCCTAATGGGCGTGAGATACCTTTTGATGCACACGATTTTAAAAGTATGGCGAGGCTGAGCAAAGCGACTCTTGATGAGGGTGTGGAAAACATCTACGAGGCAACATTTATACATGAGGGCATCGTGGTGATGGTGGACATCTTGCGCCAAACGCCTTTTGGCTTAGAGCTGTATGAAGTGAAGAGTTCCACCGATGTGAAGCCTATCTATCTGCATGATGTTTCCATTCAGCTGTATGTGTTAGAAGCCCTTGGGTTTAGGGTTGGGGCGTGTCATGTGGTGCATATCAACTCAGGTTATGTGCGAGAAGAAGTGTTGGAGCTTGAAAAGCTTTTTGTGGTGGTCGACGTCACAGGCGAAGTGCGAGATTTGCAAGCTGCAATTCCAAAAAGACTTGAAGCGTTTGAGGCGTATCTGGACGATAAAATCCATGAGCCAAACATCGACATCGGAAAACAGTGCAATGATCCGTATGAGTGTGATGCAAAGGCGTATTGTTGGAAGGTTCAGCGAAATATCCCAGAGTATAGCATCTTTAACATCTTCAATCTTGGCAGTAAAAAACAACAAGAGCTTTATGCAAAAAACATCGTGGCGATTGAAGCTATTCCCGAAGACTTTGCGATGACACCCATCCAATGGCAAAAAGTCGATAACTGGAAAAAGCAACACACGTTCATCGACCATGAGTCAATCACTGAGTTTTTAGAAACACTCACCTATCCCCTCTATCATCTCGACTTTGAGACCTTTCAACAAGCCGTGCCACAGTGGAGCGGTGTCAGCCCCTACAAGCAAATACCATTTCAATACTCTTTACATGTAGAACACAAAGATGGCACATTAGAGCATAAAGCCTTTTTAGCTGAGGCAGGAGTTGACCCAAGACGTGCTTTGGCTGAAAAGTTGGTTGAAGATATACCTTTACATGTAAACATTTTGACATACAATATGAGCTTTGAAAAAGGCGTTATCGCCTCACTTGCCCAGCTGTTTCCAGACTTACATGTAAAGCTTATGCACTTACACGACAACATCAAAGATTTAATGCTTCCTTTTCAAAAAGGACACTATGTCACCCCATCTATGCAAGGCAGTTACTCCATCAAATATGTGCTTCCTGCACTTGTGCCTGAGATGGAATTAGCCTATAAAAAGTTAGAGGGCATCCAAAATGGCGGTGATGCCATGAACGCCTTTGCCACTTTACATGTAAAGAGTTTGGACGAGCAAAATGTGGTAAGAGAGCAGTTGTTAAAGTACTGTGAGTTGGATACTTTAGCAATGATGAAGGTACTGAGAAAATTAAAAGAGGTCACACATGATAGATTATAAACAAAAACTTACGGTAGATAGAGAATTTTATCCCTCGACCAACATTGATGTTTCAATAGAAAGTGACAGAGGGCGTATTCTTTCAGCTCCTGCACTTAGGCGGCTTCAGAAGCGTACGCAGGTGTTTGCTTTAGAGCTTAACGCTTCCATTCGCACCAGACTCACACACTCGTTGGAAGTTGCGCAAACGGCTCGGTTTATCGCTAAAACTATTTTTTCAAAACTCAAAGAAAAAGATTTAAACACGTATGGTTTGGAGGGGCTTGAAAACGCATTTGTTTCCACGGCGGAAATGACCAGTTTATTGCATGACATCGGCAATCCTCCCTTTGGACATTTTGCGGAACAGACGATCAATAAATGGATCAAAGACAATGCTATTATGATATTTGAAACCTTTCCTGCAAGCAGCGATGAAACTAAAAAACTCAAAGTGATGCTTGCCCAAGACCTTTGCCATTACGATGGTAATGCGCAAGCTTTACGGGTTATCACAAAGCTTCAAAGACTCAACCTCTCTTATACACAAATACTTTCAGTTTTAAAATACACTAGAGGAGCCTATGATGCAAAGCCGAAAAAAGGTGAGTCGCTTGATTATTTGATGAAAAAACCAGGATTTTACTACAGTGAAAAAGAGTTTATCAAGAAAATTCAAATGGCGTTACATGTAAAAAGTGGACATAGGTTTCCGCTTACCTATATTATGGAAGCAGCTGACGACATTTCTTACCTCACTGCAGACTTGGAAGATTCCGTGGAGAAGGGAATCTTATGCCTTGATGATGTTTACAATCTTATCAAAAAAGAGTGCGAAAAAGAGGGTGAGACATATCTTTTGGATGTGATTCAAGAGCGATACAATCAAGCCAAGAAAAATGAAGAACCGTATCAGTTTAGTATGTTTTTTACACTAGTAAGAGCAAAGCTTGTGACCTCTTTGGTCTTTCATGTGGTGGATATTTACATCAACAATCATGAAGCGATTTTTGAGGGAAGTTTTAACAGTGCATTGCTTGAGTATGATAAAGAAAGTAAGTTCTACAAGGCGATTAAAATTTTACAAAATATATCGACGAAGTACATTTACCAAAATAAAGAAGTGCAAACCTTAGAGCTGCAAGGTTACGCGATTATCAATGGACTTTTGAATAGCTACAAGCCACTTTTGGAGCTTACATCTAAAGAATTTGAAGAACTTTTAAAAGATGAAAAAGTTGAGTGTTTTATCGCAATGCGGCTTATCAAGCGCATCTCTTCCAAACAAATTGTAGCGTATCAAAATGATATTCAAAAACTCAATAAAGAAGATGAATCTTATGCCTTGCTTGAGTGGTATCATAGAGTGCGGCTTGTCATCGACTACATTAGTGGTATGACCGATGATTTTGCATTACATGAGTATCGGACGCTATTGGCACTTTAGATAAGAAAAAGGCAAGTAATGATAGACAAATTGCTCTTTATGGATATAGAAGCAACCAATGCTGGAAAAATTATCGAGATAGGTTTAGTTTTTGGTGATCAAGAGCTCAAAACACATTCTATGCAAGAAGCCCATAATTTCATGAAAAGCACACACTCGTTGTATCTTGTAGGGCATAATTTTGTTGCATTTGATAAAAAGCTTCTGGAGCAAACGTCTATCAATACATTACTTCAGGATATGATTTTTATCGATACTCTTTTAGTTTCTATGCTTCTCTTCAATGAAAAAACATTTCATAGTTTGCCTAAAAACTATAAAACAGAAGATAACTTTGTAAATGATCCCATTAAGGATGCACAGCTTTCTCGTGATTTACTTAGTAAGTGTACTGAAAAGTTTAAAACACTTCCTTTGCTACAGTGCAATGTTTTGTATTCACTTTTAAAGGAAATAGAGGGATTTACGGGCTTTTTTGAGTTGATTTCTTCAGAAAGACCTATGGAGTTTTTAGAGTCATCCCTTTTGAAAAATTTGATTAAGGAGAATTTTTCATCAATTATAAAAAATTATGATGCGTTAGAGGAAGCACTTGCATTACATAAAGTCGAGTTGGCTTTTATATTGGCGATTCGTATGCCAGAGCTTGAAGTCAACACTCAACCACCAAAAGTTTTATATGACAATCCTCATATTACGCAGCTACAAGAGCAATTATGTTTTGATTATCATCAATCTGTCGAGACTTTAGAAAGTTTTGCCAAAGAAGTGTTTGGCTTCAAAGGATTTAGAGATTTTAAAAGGCAAGATGCTACACTGGAGACAGGATGGATGCTTTCTCAGCGTGATATCATCGAAGCAGCTTTACGGAAAGAGTCTTTTTTAGCGGTACTTCCAACAGGTGGTGGCAAAACATTTACATTTTGGTTACCTGCTATTATAAGGGCAAAAGCACTTAAAACATTGACCGTTGTTATATCACCATTGCAAGCATTAATAAAAGATCATATTGATAGTTTTCATGAAAAGGTTGCTAACTTTAGAGCAGTTGCTTTGAGTGGATACCTTAGTCCATTAGAACGGGCTGATGCCATTGAAAAAGTTATTAATGGCGAAGCAGATATCCTTTATCTAGCTCCTGAAAGTTTACGCTCTCATATGATTTTCAATATGTTAAAAAATCGTGTCATAGATCGATTTGTTATCGATGAAGCACACTGCCTTTCAACATGGGGGAATGATTTTAGGCATGATTATTTTTATATAGGTGCTTTTATCCAAGAGTTATTAGATGCCAAGCCTTTTCAAAATGAAATTCCCATTTCTTGCTTTACCGCGACTGCTAAGCCTAAAGTTGTTGATGATATTGTCGAGTATATTGAATCATCGTTAAATGTAAAGATGAATCGTCACATCGCAATTCCAACTCGAACGAATCTTGATTATAGTGGTGTCGAGGTTGAAAATAGTAAAGAAAAATATACACGACTCCTTGAAATAATAAATTCACAAAAGGGTGCAACACTTATCTATATTCCCTCCTCGACTAAAAAATGTGATGAGATCGCAAATCAATTGGCTCAAGATACAGGCAAAAATGTCCGTTCCTTCCACGCTAAATTAGAATCCGATGTGAAAATGCAAATTCTCAAAGAGTTTGTTGATGATTCGATTGATATTGTTGTTGCAACAACCGCTTTTGGAATGGGTGTGGATAAGTCCAATATTTGCAATGTTATCCATTATGAGATCTCAGAATCACTGGAAAATTATGCGCAAGAAGCAGGGCGTGGAGCAAGGGATGAAAACCTTCGAGCTTCTTGTCCTTTGCTTTTTGATGAAAGTGACCTTGATAAACACTTTGCAGTGCTCAATAGTTCTAAGATTAATGCAGATGAAGTGAATGCTGTTTTTCGTATTATCAAACAAGACAATCGCAATCCAGTGACCCTTACAACACGAGAAATTGCTTCATCTGCTGGTTGGGATACAGAAGATAGCCAGAATGCTTATGATGCCAAAGTCAAAACGGCTCTTTTGGAGTTAGAGCGAGAAGAGTACCTTGCTCGTTCACGCAATAAAATGCGTTTTTATGCAGATGCTGTTGCCAAAAATGCGTTTGGTTTACTGGATAAAGAAGTAAAGAAAAATACAATAGGCAATGAAGAAAGTGTGAGGCTATCTAGAGTTTTACATGGTATCGTTGGAAATGGTAAAACAGAAACGGTTGAAGTAGATGAGCTTTCTGATATTCTGGGATATTCTCATGAGCTTGTTGCTCAGGATATTTTCAAGCTTAAAGAGATGGGAATTGTCTCTGATGCTAAAGATTTAACACTTAGCCTTTCGTTTCAAAATGCTAAAAATTATATGCAAATCATAAAAATGGAAGATACATTGTATGTGTATCTTTTAAAGCATTATGGTCAAACACTTCAAATGAGTGAGCTGAATGAGTGCTTATTGGAAAGTGGTATCATGGAGGGGAAAACTCAAAATTTTATTCCTATGATTAAGATTTTGCTAAAAAGCTGGAAAAATAGGGAACATCGATTCAAGTTTAATAGAATTGATCGGCAAAAAGATATGTGGTATTTTGAATTTATTAATGCGTCTGAGCTAAAAGCGGCGATTGCGACTAAACAGAGGATTGCTTCCCAATTGATTGAATATTTTAGAGAAGCAATAATATCACATAAAGAGGCAGAAAAAGTTACTGTTGAATTTTCAATGCTAGAATTACAAAAAAGATTGGGTACGAAAGATCTTACGTTGATTGATAGAGCGTTATTGCATTTACATGAATTAAAAATGATTGAGTTAGGGCGAGGAAGATTTATCTATTATGCACCTATGACGATTGAAAAAAAAGAAAAAATGCTTGTACAAAATAAACGCTATACCAAAACAGAATATAAAATGAGATTAGAACCGTACTATCAGCGTAAAATGGAGTCTATTCATATTGCAGGTGAGTATTCTTCTCGTTTAGTTAAAGATGCGAATAGAGCACAAGTTTTTATGAAAGACTACTTTACACTTTCTTATGATGGTTTTTTACGCAAATATCAAGAACTCAAAGAAAAATTTAAAAGACCTATGACAGAACATCGTTATAGAAAAATATTTAAAGAACTCTCCCCTGAGCAACAAAAAGTGATTGAAGATAAAGAATCACAGGCTATGATGATTTTAGCAGGGCCTGGAAGTGGAAAAACAAAAGTTTTAGTGCATAAAATTGCTTCCTTGATTTTACAAGAAGACATTAAAGCTGATCAGTTTTTGATGCTTACCTATTCACGAACAGCCATGCTTGAGTTTAAGTCACGCTTGTTTCAGCTTATTGGGCAGTTAGCCTATGATGTAGATATTTTTACATTTCATGGATATGCACTTCAACTAGTAGGTAGAAAGATTGAGAGTAAAAAAGCTGAGAGTGAAAAAGAAGAGCTCCTTAAAAATATAGTAGCTCAAGCAGCACAGTATATAGCAAACGGTATTGTCGAACTTCCTTTTAAAACCGTTATCGTTTTGGATGAATACCAAGATATTAATGCTGATGGCTTTGCGCTTGTAAAAGCAATCGCTAATGCGCATGAAAATAAAAAGAGAATCATTGCCGTAGGGGATGATGACCAGTGCATTCTTAAAGGTGTGAATGGAGCAGATGTTGGATTTATCAAAAAATTTGAAGAAATTTTTGGTATTGATGATGAAGGTAATAAATCCTATGCACAGTATGAATTGCTAACAAATTTTAGAAGTCAAAGTGCAATAGTAGGCTATACCAATGCTTTTGCGCATACCATTAACAACCGCTATAAACAACATGACCTTCAGGTTCATTCGACACTATCAGGTGAAGTTATTATTCTTCAATGCCAATCAAAATATTTGCAACAACCTGCAATATTACAAGTCAAAGAGCACCTTAAAGATGGAGATACAATAGCGATTTTGGCATACAAAAATGATGAAGTAGCAGATATATATGCACTTTTATTGGATGAGGGTATCCCTGCCACATATCTCCTTGATGATGAAGGATATCGTCTTCGCAATCTTGTTGAACTAGTGGCTCTCAATGCGTATTTAGAAGAGAAAATAGTAGATGAAAATACTCTATGGGAAGCATATGCTAATATCAAGGCTCGTTTTGCGGCATCTAAAAATCTATCATTGGTGTACCATGTGATTAAAGGCTTTATTGATGAGCATGAAATTTATACGCGCTCTTTCTGGGAAAGCTATCTTGAAGATATATCTTCTGAGCAGTTTATAAGATATGGCAAAAAAGTTGTCGTTTCCACTATCCATAAAGCTAAAGGAAAAGAGTTTGATACGGTTATCATGATTTCTCATTCTCAAAAGTTTAGTGATGAAGAAAAAAGGCTTTTTTATGTTGGTATGACAAGGGCAAAAAAACATTTGCTTATTGTAACAAATAATACATTTTTTACAATATATGGAAAAATTTTTTCAACAATTGTTTATGATAATTTAGAGTATAAAGAGCCAAATCGCAAAATTTTTATGATGGACTTGCACGATTTATTTCTTGGCTTTGAAGGCGGTCATGACATTCAAGGCATAGACCTTATTGCAGGAACATTTGCACATATTGCAAAAAATGAAGCAAATACAGATGAGCCTTATTTCATTATTCAAGATGACCTTATGATCGCAAAGCTATCAAAATTGATGTTTCAGAAAATAAAATGTGATGAAGCAAAAGGCTATCATATAGCCAATGTACAAATTGAAAATGTTGTTTTTTGGCGAGATCCGAAAACGGGGAAAGTTAGAAATGAACCGTTATGTAGAATTGTTTTAGAAAAGTACTCGGTCTAATTTTTTCAATAAATAGTCAATTTCGATAAAATAAAATGTTTTTTAGTGTGTCTATAAATGTTTATCTTTTTGTTTAATAAAAAATATTTTTTTTAAAATAAACAGCTATTTAAGGTATTTCAACAATTGGTTTTATTTAAAATGGAAACTAGGTAAATTATACATCTCTTCGTAAAAACTTTCATATATTAATTCAACAATTTTCCATGCTAAAGTTCTTTCATATTTTATCTTTTACGAGAAATATAGTTGGAGCTCAGATTGACTCTACGGAGCATCGTACCATCTTAACCAAAAGAGCCGTGAGCAGCTTAGCACGTTATTAAAAGTAGATTGACTTAACACTTTTGCCTCAGATAGGGGCTAAATCTATCAAAATCAACTAAGAGAAACTGTATGCGAGGTTCGGTTTATTATCAAAGTGCAGAACTTACCAAAACCATTTTTTGCGAGAGTGTAACGAAGATAGACCGCATTAATCCAAACCATTCCAATTTTCAAATGGTCTCTTCGTATAAAACCATGGAGAGTTATCGTAATGTTTGGAATAACTTCTTTAATTACCTCAAAGAACACTGGTGTATCAAAGATGTCGAACAAATCAGCAGTGAGCACATCTCAGCTTACATGGATTATAAAATAGAGTACTATCCTTCAAAACAATATCTTGAAAAAATATCAGCAGCACTTGGAAAGCTTGAAATTGCTTTAAAACTTTACTCCCAGAATAAATATGGAGAAGCCAAGCCATATGATTTTTCAATTCGACAAGTAATTTTAAATCATGCACGAAATTTTGAATTGGTAGCCGATTATTATCATAATCGTGCATATGCTGATCCCTTATTGCTTATCCAAGCTCTTCGTGAGAATCCTTTGCATCAAATTGCTGCATGTATTGAATATGAAGGTGGTGCAAGACTGGAAGGCTGTGCTTTAATTAAAAAAGAACAACTGCTGGGATTTAAATATGATCCTATCACCAACGAGCAAAAAGGAGTTCTACTAACAAAAGAAAAAGGCGGTAAAGTTGGTGAAGTACTTATCACCCAGAAAACCTATGAACGACTAGAGGCTTGCATTGCACTTTACGATGTTTTTAAACTCAAACGAAGTGATTATTATCAAGCTATCAAAAAAGCGTGCCAAATACTGAATATCCCAAGTGAAGGAACCCACGGACTACGTTGGAATTTTGCTAAAAGGAGAATGTTTGAATACGCTAAAGCCGGGTACACCTATGAGCAATCGCTTCAAGCAGTCAGTTGGGAAATGAAGCACAATAGAGCTTATATTACGGAACATTATTTGTATTGATTCTACTTACAATAACTAGTATTATATAAAAAATATTATTTTATTATATAAGGAACATTTTTATGTTATTTGACTTTGATGATCCCAATAATAGCGGATATAAAAAATATAAGTATATTGTAAATGATTTTTTATCGCACATGTATTTATCTCCCAAGCATTATGAAAATAATTGTTTAATATCCAAAGATAGTGCTGAAAAAATTTTTACCCGTCTAAAAAAGGCACAAATAATTTATAAAAATACAAAAGAGACAAATAAATTAAATGATGATTTAATCAATAGTTTTTATTTTAATGATAAAAATTTAAACACGGTGCTTATTGCATCTGTTGTTTCTAGAGAAAATAGTGAAGTAGCAAGCCAAGCTATTCAATATATTTTTAAAGATATACCTTTTAGAATTTATGATTGTATTGCCAAGCAGTTTGCAAATACTTTACAAGAAGATTTTTTTAAATATATTGATATGAAAAAATATCAATATTTACAATTTCTTATCAATGGGAATTATGGCGTATATTATGAATGTGAGATAGAATCGCCTGAGTTAGCATCAATACAAGAAAGAATATTTAATAAATCTACGTTGGCAATTCCACTAGAGTTATTTTTTTTTCAAAGTAAAATGTATGTTTATTTTTATATTCCAAAAACAAAAAAATATAAAATCATTGATGCGTCTTCGATAAAATCAATTAAAATCATTAAAGAATCCTATTTCCAACCACAAACTAAGGATGTTATTAACACAAATATAAATACATTTATATTTGGTGACAGTAAAAAAGAAAATTCAATTACTGTATGGATACCAGCTATTTTATTGGGGGTAATTTATGAATCAGGGCTCATTGAAAGATTTGAAATAAAAGATCAGGCAGATATGTATACATCTTTTTACTCGAGTCCCATATATATAGATATCAAAGAAAAACCAACCATTCAAAAAGAGTATGAAGATACAAATAAAGAAATTTTTGATCAAGATCTAATAGATCAAAAATTAAAAGTAAAAATTTATGCTAATCAAATAAATTTGATACTTTTTGTAAAACTACATTTAGATCAGATTGAATTAGTTGAATATAAATGCATTAAAAAATTTATAAAGCCATTTTTGAAAAAAATAAACTCTGAAAGGTTTGTTTTAATATCATGGATTTTTATAGCTTTTATGATAGGTTTTTGGATAAATAAGTAAAGCGTAATCTGACTCTTATATTTTTGGAAATATACTTCGATTTTACCACTGCATAATTCCTTTGAAATTTTTTTAAGGAAACAGAATGAAAGAAGAAAGACTTATAAGAATTCCAAAAGTAATGGAGAAAACGGGGCTAGCGAGGAGTACGATTTGGTTGTTTGTCAAAAATGGTAAATTACCAAAACCAATTAAATTATCAGAAAGAGTAACTGTCTGGAAAGAAAGTGAGATCATTGATTACATTAATTCCCTTGCATAATGAAGGTAATTAATGCTAATAGAAAAAATCACAAAAATGTCAGAAAAACAACAACGCCAAGTGCTGTTGTTTTTTGCAAAATTACCCATCTCAATAAGAGTTGAGCTTTTTGAGAAGCATAAAATTGTTTTCTACAAATTGAAACAAGTGCATCTTAATACTAGCCCTTCATTATTGTCATATTGCGCATTAATTGTAGTTGCATCTTCATGTAAAAACAATCAAAAAATGTTGCAGTCGGTAAATTTCCAAAATTTGACTTTAGATGAGATTCTTCAATTGTCTTTGCAACAAATTCAAATTTTTAAGCATTCAAAGGCAAGAAAAAAACAACAATATGCACAAGTTATAAAATATTGGAGTTTAGTAAAAACTCTTAAAAGTCAGAATATGAGTTTCAGAGATATTAGCGAGTATCTACAAAAATACCATCGTGTTAATATCTCGTATTCAACTATATATAAAATCTATAAAAAATTGGAGGAAAAGTAAATGGACAATAGTATTAAAAATGGGGCATTGCAAACAGCCAGAATATATTTATCACCGGATCAATATTTTAAGCTTTACATTATTTTTATGCAGTATGACAAGAAACGGCATATGTTAGATGCAAGGTTAGAATATAAAAATAAATTTTTCAGCCAAAGTTATCAAGAAACGAGGTACCTGATTGAGACGATTGGTCTCTTTGCTCATCGCTTTGAGCTTGATATTGACTGTGAAGATTTTGAGGTTGCGCAGCAAAAAAGTGAGAATCAAAAAATTAAGAAAACTCTACTTTGTAAATTTTTAAAAGCAGACATACCCGATAAAGATATTTACTTAAATCGAGGTATGTGCAAAACTATTCAGAGCATCTTCTATGATGCCATGTTAGGCTATTCAAAAACATTTGGCTTGGAGCAAAGATTGCACAGTGATATTTTCCCTTCAGTTGTCATTAGACATATAAAGTCAGATAATATCAATGCTGAAAACAATGCACATCAACAATTACAAATAATCGATGATACAGATATGCCCAATGAACTAAAAAATATCATTAAGCAATATATTGAATCATGCGATGAGAATTAATAAGGTATATTCAATAGGAAATTAATACAAAAAATCCAAATAAGGGAGTGTTCAGAAATCTGTGTCAGCACCGAGTAGCTCCTAAAATTGTATCATAAATTTAAAGCCTTGCCCAATCTGCCCTCGAAATAAATTGAGAGTTGTGAAAGGGTTAGGCTCCAGTTT